>JAEEGL016358544.1_pt1 | contig 15074 bp, 16 predicted proteins | sample 9134231 | NCBI WGS metagenome assembly JAEEGL01 (sample SAMN16246548, study PRJNA631951) | gut metagenome | biome: gut microbiome; feature: rumen; material: fiber-attached | host: Bos | place: Iran: Karaj | collected 2018-10 | reverse complement strand
TCAGAAGAGTTGAAGAATACCGCAATGAAGGAAAGCTTAACCCCTTAAGCAACATTCAGTTTGGAGAAGGCGGAGCAGGTACTTTCAGTGACGGCAAGCTTACAACAGGCATTAACTCACCGTATGTTCAGTATGTATTGGACACATTCCATAAGTTCGGCGCTCCTGAAGAAGTAATATATCTGAGCCACCCGCATATAGGAACGGATAACCTTAGAAACATATTAAAGAACATCAGAAACTACATTCTGGAAAAAGGCGGAGATTATTATTTCAATACCAGAATGGAAGCTATCCAGAATGAAGGAGAGGTTCTGAGAGTAATATGTTCTGATAAGTGCTTTGAAACAGACTGCGTGGTATTGGCCATAGGTCACAGCGCACGTAAGACTTTCGAAATGTTATATGAGAAGGGGCTGGAAATGAGAAGGAAGAACTTCTCTGTCGGCGTGCGCATGGAACACCTGCAGAAAACCATAAACGAAGCTCAATACGGCACGGAAACAAAACTGAATCTGCCGCCGGCAGAGTATAAGCTTGTATACCATGACGGTGAAAGAGTCTGTTACAGTTTCTGCATGTGTCCGGGTGGTGAAGTAATGGCTTCTTCAAGTGAGGAAGGACACATAGTTACCAACGGCATGAGCAACTTTGCCCGTGATGGGAAAAATGCCAATGCAGCCATACTGGTCAATGTACTGAAGGAAGACATAGAAGGAGATGATCCTCTTGCCGGAATCTATTATCAGGAAGAACTGGAAAAGAAAGCCTTTGAAATGGCCGGAGCAAATAATAATGCGCCGGTACAACGCTATGAGGACTTCGCTAATAACCAGGTTACCAAAAAGCTGGGAAGAGTCGAACCTACTTATAAACCCGGCTATACATTCTGCGATCTGAATGAACTGTTGCCGAAGTTTGTATCGGAAACGATGAAAAAAGGCATCAAATACTTTGGAACGAAGATAAAGGGATTTGATGATCCTGACAGCATACTTACGGGTGTGGAAACAAGGACAAGTTCACCGGTTACGATAGTAAGAGATGAAACTCTGCAGAGTAACATTAAAGGAGTTTACCCCTGCGGCGAAGGAGCGGGGTATGCCGGAGGCATAACATCTGCTGCTGTTGACGGAATCAAGACAGCTCTGAAAATACTGGAAAACGAATAAGAGGAACATGTGTTCCTCTTATTACTTTATAGAATGATATAGTTAATCGACTATGTAGTAGTTAAACCTGCCTTTTTCTAAGATATCCTTCTGCTGAATGGAAATGCCGGAATCAGTGATTACACAGGTTACGGAACCTGAGGTACATAATACCTTTAATTCTGATTTGCCTATCTTGGAGTGGTCAGCCAGAATGATCAGTTTTGAAGCCTGGCGGATCATGGCTTTCTTAATGGAGTTTTCCGACAGCCCGGAGTTGGTTATGTTGCCCAGCCCGTCAATGCCGTTAGGGGAAATAAAGCAGATGTCGCTGCGACTGGAAGCTATGACTTCCTCTGCACTTTCATCATGGAATGAACCGTGGATTGGGTCATATTCCCCGGCTGCCAGATACATTGTTATGTCTGGGCTCTTGGCTATTACGGAAGCTACGGGGAACGAATTGGTTATGACGGTGCATGGTATCCTGCACTCAACAAGATACTGAGCTAACAGAAGATTAGTAGTTCCGGAATCCAGAGTAATGATCATTCCAGGCTCAACGAAGTGGTCAACCGCATATCTGGCAATGGCTTTCTTTTCATTGGTGTTGACACCCATGCGCGCAGCGATGCGGCTGTTACGAGGCATGGTATCGGTAGAAACAGCTCCTCCCTTCACCCTCTTCAATGCACCGTTTTTTTCAAGAAAAGCCAGATCATTACGGATCGTTGCTTCAGAACAGTCAAAGATGTCACATAGTTCTCTTAATGTGACCGGAGATTTTGAAAAAAGAATATCTTTGATTTTTTGATGCCTTTCCTGGGCAAATTTTGAGTTTCTCATGCCATTATTATACACAAATCGATAATTATAAGCCATAACATGTATCATAAATATTGCTAACGATAATTATAATAAGTGTAAGCTTTTGAGAACACTAATTATATGTGCTATATTATCCACGGAGGACAAATGTATGAGAATAATAGTTTGTAAGGATTATGAAGAGGTCAGCAGAACTACTGCTGAGATGGTAGCTGACCTGGTAAATAAGAAACCCAACCTGGTATTCTGCCTTCCTGCAGGGGCTTCACCGATAGGAATGTTCAAGTGCCTTGTTGAGATGTATAAAGAAGGAAAGGTAGACTTCTCACATATGAGAACATTTGATATGGACGAATATGCTTATATGGAAGACACTGATCCGCATAGCTTTGCGTACTTCATGAGACAGCATTTCCTGGACCACGTTAACGTAAAGCCGGAGAATATTGACTATCCTCATGTGGCATCAGGAGATATTGACGCCGAATGCAGGAGATATGCACAGGCAATCGTTGATGCCGGAGGACTGGATATAGCCATAACAGGTATCGGCGATGACGGACATATTGCCTTTAATGAACCAGGTCCATATCTGCTGCCGAGAACGCATGCCGTAAAGCTGGACGAAGCAACCCGTAAACAGAACGCAAAATACTTTGAAGACAGGCCTGAGGGAGCTCCGACGGTAGCCATTACTACAGGCATGGAAGAACACATGAAAGCCAGAAACTATTTTGTTGTATGCTCAGGGTTAAGGAAGGCGCCTTTACTGAAGCATCTGTTTGAGACGGATAAGCTGGATCCAATGTATCCTGTTTCCTGGCTGAGAATGCATTCAAACTGCACATTCATCATTGATGAGGAAGCCGCTTCACAGTTGCCGGATGAAGTACTGGAGTACTATAAATGAGTAATATAAAACTGCAGCTGGCTTTGGATACTCTGACTCTGGAGCAATGTTATTCTCTTCTTGATAAAATAAGTTCTTATGTTGACATTGTAGAAGTGGGAACTCCTTTCATAATGGAAGAGGGAATGCATGCTGTAAGAAATATCAGGGAAAGGTATCCTGAGCTGACAGTTCTTGCTGACACCAAGATAGCTGATGGAGCCAGAATAGAAACAGCTTCAGCCATAAGAGCAGGGGCTGACATAGTAACAGTGCTGGCCGTATGTGAAGATGCCACAATAACGGATTGTATTGATGAAGCTCATAAAAATGATGCTGAGGTCCTGGTGGATATGCTGGCAGTTAAGAATCTTGAAGAAAGAGCCTTGCAGCTTGAGGAAATGGGGGCTGACTATATCTGCGTTCATAACGGTTATGATACACAGGATAAGGTATTAAGCCCTATAGATGAGCTGTTACGGGTTAAGAAGGTTGTTAAGAAAGCAAAGGTTGCTGTAGCAGGTGGCATTAAACTATCAACATTGCCTGAAATAGTATCAGCAAAACCGGATCTGGTAGGTGGGGGCGGTGACATTAAAAAAGCGAGTGATCCGGTGGAAGTCTGTGAAAAGATAAGGGAGCTTTTATGAACTTTGAAGAGTTAAAAAAGGAAGCCGTCAGGGAAATCGGCGAAGCACTTGAAAACATAGATGAAACACGCAGGGAAGCTCTTTTCTGTGCTCTTGAAAAGGCGGAAAGAGTATTTTGTGCCGGGGCAGGACGTTCAAAACTGATAGTATCCGCTTTTGCGATGAGGTTAATGCACATGGGTTTTAAAACCTTTGTCGTAGGAGACATTACTACGCCAGGCATTAAGAAGGACGATGTACTGCTATTAGTGTCAGGTTCAGGAGAAACAGGCAGTCTTGTGACAATGGCTCATAAAGCGGTTAAACTTGGAGCGACAGTTGTTCTGGTTACGTCAAACCAACATTCCACACTGTCAGAGCTCAGTACTGAAATGGTTTACATACCTTCTTCCAATAAGCTGTATGAAGGAAAGCCAAGCATACAGCCAGGAGCCAATCTTTTTGAACAAAGTGCTCTGATATATCTGGATCTGCTTATAGCTGACTATATGAACCGTAAAGGTATAAACAATCAGGATCTGATGCAAAACCACGCTAACCTTGAATAAAAAAACAAAGAATAATTAAGAAAAAACAATAGTAATAGTTCACTTAATGTTAGGTTTGTTATATCTATTCAATAACAATATGAAAACATAGATAATAGGATTGAAAAAACCTGTTATAAGTGTTAACTTTTTAATTAGATAAAAACGATTTCACTTACAATGCACTGGATTTTGAAAACAGATGGGGTAAGTGGTATAATGTTAGAAAAAGAGGTGTTTTATAATGGGTATCGATTTATTATGGACAAGGGCTGATAATCGTCTGGTACACGGACAGGTAGGCTGTCAGTGGGTAGGACAGATCAAGCCAAATCTTCTGGTAGTAGCTGATGATCAGGCTGCTCAGGACAAGGTTCAACAGTCATTGATGAAGATGACAGCTGACATGTACAACGTTGGAATCAGATTCTTTTCTCTGCAGAAGTGCGCTGATGTCATCAACAAGGCTTCACCAAGCCAGCATATTTTCTTAGTTGTAAGAAACATGCAGTCAGCACGTTTCCTTGTTGAACACGGTGTACCGATCGACAAGCTGAACGTTGGCAACCAGCATTTCGCTGAAGGCAAGAAGGTTTCAAAGGAACCTCATGTCTATCTGAGTGAACAGGATGAACAGGATATAGAAGCCATGAAGGCACTTGGTGTCAAGGTATTCATCCAGATCGCTCCTGGCGATATCGTTTACAATTTATAAAAGGCAATAACTGTTCTTTGGGGAAAGAGCAGGAAAATACTTAATGGAAAGGAAGGAAAATTTATCATGAGTATTTCATTAGTGCAGGGATTATTGCTGGCATTGATGGCATTCGTCTGTGCAATTGATAAGTGTACCGAAGCATTCTTCTGGTTCAGACCTATCAGTACAGCGTTCCTGACCGGCATTATCCTTGGTAAAGTCGAATTAGGCTTGCAGTGTGCTGCTGTTGCTGAATTGGCATTTACCGGTCTGCTTACAGTTGGTGGTACTGTACCACCGGATGGCCTGATGGCTGGTATTATGACAACCGTTCTGGCTTACCTCAATCCAGGTATGACACCTGATGCTGCTCTGGCATTGGCATTCCCGTTCGCATTATTAATGCAGTGGGTAGGCATTATGGAAAACACCACATTTGCTGCATTCATGCCAATTATGGAAAAGCAGGCTTATGATGCTGATATCAAGGGACTGTTCAGAACAATGTTCATCGGTATCGGTATCACAGCTGCTCTGTATGCCATTATCGTATTCTTATCAACATACGCAATCCAGGCACCAATCAGAACATTCGTTGAAAACTTCCCTGAGTGGTTAATGAATGGATTCTCAGTTGCTGGCGGCATCATGCCTGCTATTGGATTAGCTCTGTTATTAAGAGTTATGATGACAACCGAAAATGCTCCATATCTGTTCCTTGGCTTCGTAGCCTTCACATTCATTGAAATGGGCAACGTATTACCAATCGCTATCGTAGGCGCTTGCGTTGCAGTATTAGGCTACTTCAACAGCAAGAAGCAGGTAGTTGTAGAAGGAGGCTCAGAAGATGACGGTATCTAGGAACAAATTAACAAAGAAGGACATTACCGATTTAGCAGTATTATCAATCCTCGAACAGTGCCCATTCTGCTATGAAAGAATGCAGGCCGGTGGATACACTGCTACATTAGCTCCAACTCTGAAGAAGATCTATGGTGATCAGAAGGAAGAATTAGGTAACGCTTTAGGCCGTAACATGACATTCCTTAACACTGAACCACATATGGCTACATTCTTACAGGGCTTACAAGCATCACTCGAAGAAGCAGGCGAAAACAGAGATGTCATCATGGGTATCCGTGACGCATTATTCGGACCATTCGCAGGCTTAGGCGATGCAGTATTCTGGTTCACACTGCTGCCAGTTACAGCTACAATCTGCTGCTCATTATGTAAGCAGGGCAACGTCTTAGGACCAATCCTGTTCCTCATCATTTGGTTCTTCTTAGGTGTAGCACCAAGAATTTGGCTCTGCCACTTAGGATATAACTTAGGTACAGGTGCAGTTGACGTAATCAGAGAAAATGCTCCGGCCATCGCAAAGGCTGCTGGTGTATTAGGCGTTCTCGTTGTTGGCGCCCTGATCCCAAGCTATGTTGGCTTCGCATTCAATGAAAAATTAGTATTACCAGGTGGCGTTGCTGTTCAGGCAATCTTTGACTCAGTCATCCCGAACCTGCTGCCATTAGCATTAGTATTATTCTTCTACTGGTTGATCAAGAAGAAAAACGTTAACTCTATTCAGTTAATCATTGCTATTCTGATTGTTTCAATCATTGGAGCATTCTTCAAAATCTTTTAATATCTGATGCAAAGAAGGCCGCAGATGTGTGTCTGCGGCCTTTATTCTTAAGAAAGGACTTGTTTTTATGGTAGGAGTTATTATTACAGGACATAACCTGTTTTCTTCAGGGCTGAAAAGCTCACTTGAAATGGTCGGAGGCAAACAGGACAACCTTATTAATGTAGATTTCCCGGATGGTCAGAGTGAAACTGAAATCATGGAAAACCTGCAGAAGGCCGTAGCAGATCTGGATAGCTGTGATTATATCGTTATCTGCTGTGACCTGATGGGTGGTACACCATTTAAAATGAGTGCAACACTCGCAGTTTCAAATCCAAAGGTAAAGGTCTTATTCGGAGTTAACCTCGGCATGATGCTGGAATTCGTCTTACAGAGAGACTTCATTGATGAAGACATGGATACTTACCTGAATGGATTGGTTGAGAGGGGTAAATCCGCTGTCGGTAAATTCGAGTATGTAGAGTACGAAGAAGATGACGATGATTTTTCTGACGGCTTATAAAATAAGTGGAGGATCAACAAATGTCAGTTACAATGTTGGATTGCATTAAGAGAGTATCGCCTTTAACAAAGGAGATCGTTAAAAACGCTGATATCAATACCGATAATCTAATCAAATATCTTGGAGAAGATATTGAAAAAATCAATGAAATCATTATCTGCGCAGCTGGATCAAGTAATACTGCCGCACTGACAAGTTTCCAGTTTATGGAAAAAGTCACTGGCGTGCAGGTACATCCATATACAGCTAATCAGTTTGACAAGAAGGCAGTTTATAATCCACGTGCTCTTTATCTCTTTGTATCACAGACCGGAACCAGCACACTGGTAAAGGAAATGGTCATGAAGATGAACGATCTGGGTTACCGCACATGCACAATTACCGAAGCTGAGACAACACCTGTTGCCAAGGCCGGCAAGGTTCATGTAGACATGGGCTGTGGCTATGAGGAATACTGGTACCGTACAATTGGTTACTGCACATCAGTAGCCACACTTATGGTAATCGGCTTAAGAATTGGTCTTGAAAGAGGTCACATTTCAACATCCGAATATCAGGGCTATCTTGCTGAAGCAGTAGCTGCTGCTGAAAACCATCCGGTTGTAGTAGAAAAGGCTGTTAAGTGGTTTGAAGCTCACAAGGAAAAACTCGTTGGGGCCAAGAGCCTGTTACTGTACGGTGCCGGTCCGTTATACGGTGTAGCACTGGAAGGTGCATTAAAGTGTTTGGAGACAGCTAAGTACACATTGGCCATCGGCTATGAAGCTGAAGACGGTCTGCATGGACCTACACTGGGATTCATTCCGGGAGATGTCGTCATAGCACTCAACGATGGAGTAAACGATGACTGGATGAGCCAGGGTGTTGTTAACTTCTCAAAGAAAGAACTGGGACAGGGCTATATCTTCGGCGCCAATCCAATCGATGAAGATGATCTTGCCTTTGAGGTAAAGGGTGGCAGTTTCAGAGCTCTGGAATTTGCTCCGGCAGTTGAGATTCTGGCCTTCCTGCTTGCTCAGGCAGTAGGAACACCTGTAGAAGACGCTGAACATGCCACACCGCATGTATCAGAAAAGTATTTCGAAACACACAGAGGATAAAAAAAGAAAACTTGGAGAAATCCAAGTTTTTTATTTGCTTTCAAGACGTTTGTTTCTGAAATATATCAGTAAGTTAACTATCAGGCTAAGCAGGTTAAGGAAATAGAACACCAGCACATACCAGTTGTTCTGGATATTGGCCATGAATGTCTTGCTGAGAAACTTTGACAGTATGCCGGCAATATAACCGGTAAGTATTAACAGAAGGAACAGAAGACTTGTTCCTTTTGTTGAACGGGCGATATAGGCTTTGCGGGCGTTGATGGGCCATGAGGCTCCAAAGCATATCAGCATGATTATTTCCAGTATTTCAGACATAATTTAGTTCCTTTCTCTATTCAGGTTTTGTCTGCAGCATGTCATTGGCTACAGGTGTATAGAAGAGTTTCTTGATTTCCCTTGGATCTTTGGCCTGAGCCAGTACCCACATTAGCTTGGCCAGGCAGGCTTCGGTAGTCATGTCATATGATTCTAACAGGCCTGCGGTTTTCTTTATCAGGTTGCCGACTTCATACAGTGAAATGTCACTGCCTTCATTAGGCACCTGCGTGGTAACGACAATGGTCTTGCCGTTTTTAATGGCTCTCATGATTTCATTAAAGTAATCATAATATTCCGGAATTCCGCCGGTGCCGAAGGTTTCTATGACAAGGCCGTCATAGTTATCAAGGATGTAACGCAGTACGTCGCTCTTTAATCCCGGTACCAGTTTCAGCAATCCAACGTTGGTATTGAGGCTATCATAGAAAATCGTCTCACCGGCGTATGGCTTATCGATGAAACGCAGTATCTGAGAACCTGAAATATGGGCTATCTCAGGATAGTTTATGCTGCGGAAGGCATCAAAGCGTTTGGTATAGTTCTTTCTGGCTCTGGTGGCCGTGATTACGGAACCGGAGAAGACGATCTGTACACCATAGCTTCTGTCATCGCAGGCATACAGCAGGGAATCCATGAGATTTCTGGCAGCATCTGAATGTTCTGCAGCCAGAGGTATCTGCGCTCCGGTAATGACTATGGGCTTACGGCTGTTCTGTATCAGATAGCCTAAGGCGGCTGCAGTGTAGGCCATCGTATCGGTTCCGTGCGTTATGACAAAACCGTCGAAGTCCTCATAATTCTTCCTTATCGTTCTGGCTATTTCCAGCCAGTGGGAAGGCCTGATATTTGTGCTGTCCATGTTGATCAGCTGAATGGTCTTTATCCAGGCCATCTGTTTTAAGGAAGGGACCTTTTCCAGCAGCTCGTGAGTAGACAGTTCGGGGATAAGCCCATGCTCTGTCGGCATGGAAGCTATGGTACCGCCTGTACCTATCATTAGAATCTTCTTCATATAAACTCCTTTCGGAATTGATTTATCTATAATTATTCTAACATCACTAAAAGACATACTGTAATAGAAATGATAATTTGTTTTAGATGGTCTTTCGTTTTACAATATATATAGTAGTGACAGGATGTGAGTTTATGCGAAACAGAAGCGCTTTATTCAGAAGTTTTTCCCAGCCGTTAGCTTCCAGACTGCGTCCAACGACCATTGATGAGATCATAGGACAGGACCATCTTCTGGGAGAGGGAAAAGTATTAAGAACAATGATCGAGGAAGACATTATTCCCTCGATGGTTTTCTGGGGTCCGCCGGGAGTAGGCAAAACCACTTTAGCTAATGTAATTGCCAGACAGACGGATTCCGATTTCGTTAACTTTTCAGCCGTGACAAGCGGAATCAAGGAAATCAGGGAAGTCATGAAAAAAGCCGAAGAGATGACTCTTTTCGGCAAGAGAACCATTGTGTTTGTGGATGAAATACACCGCTTCAATAAAGCCCAGCAGGATGCCTTTTTGCCGTTTGTGGAAAAGGGTAGCATAATACTTATCGGTGCCACTACCGAGAATCCTTCCTTTGAGGTAAACGGCGCCTTACTGTCACGCTGCAAGGTATTTGTCCTGAAACAGCTGACAGCTGATGATCTGGTAAAACTGCTGAAAAGAGCCATTGAAGACCCAAGAGCCTTCAGCGGTGAAAAGATATTCATAAATGAGAAAGATCTCTATTTCATAGCTAATTTCTCCAACGGCGATGCCCGTACAGCCTTAAGTACTCTGGAAATGGCTGTCATGAACGGAAACTTCACGGAAGAAGGAATAGAAGTAAACACGGAAACCATCGAACAGGTTACCTCAAAAAAGAGCCTGTTATATGACAAGGACGGGGAAGAGCATTATAACATTATTTCCGCTCTTCATAAGAGCATGCGTAACAGTGATCCTGACGCTGCCATATACTGGCTTGCCAGGATGCTGGAAGCAGGCGAAGACCCGCTGTATGTAGCCAGAAGAGTAGTGAGATTTGCCTCCGAAGATGTCGGGCTGGCAGATCCCAGAGCCATGGAGCTGGCCGTGGCCGCCTATAATGCCTGTCATTATATAGGCATGCCGGAATGTTCGGTACATCTGACACAGGCTGTTGTATACATGGCTATGGCACCAAAATCAAATTCCTTATACGTGGCTTATGAGACCGCAAAGGAAGATGCCATTAAAATGCTGGATGAACCGGTACCTATGGTAATAAGAAATGCACCGACAAAACTCATGAAGGAACTCGGCTACGGTGACGGATATCAGTATGCACATGATACCGAAGAAAAGCTTACCAACATGCAGTGTCTGCCTGATTCGCTGTTGGGAAAAGAGTATTACAAACCAACCACCCAGGGCCTTGAAACAAGATTCAGGGACCGCCTTCAGCAGATCAAGGACTGGAAGAAGAAAAACAGATAAAGAATAAAAAAGCTGCCTAATTAGGCAGCTTGTTTTTTTGTTTTTCCCTTAATGAATTCCGTCAGGATCTCATATTTTTCCCTGGCAGCGGTCTTGATGGCTCCTTCGGCTTTCTCGGAAATCAGAGAACCGTATATCTGGACCAGCTTTGCGAAAGCCTTCTTGGTATCGTCGCTGACATGGACCATTTCCCGCATAATCTTCATTACGGAAGGAGCAGCCTGCTTGGTGATGTTTGAGACTTTCTTGATTCCGGCTTTGTCAAAGGCCTGGAATACTTCGTCAACGAAAGCTTTTCTCTGCTCGATGTTCATGGTATCCAGGAATCCATAGAGTCCGTCCTGTATCAGCAGACAGTCTTTGGACAATGAGCCTTTTTCAAAATCATTGGCTATGATCTGCCAGGATACGGGATCATGTTCCCAGAAGAGATTTGAGGATGATTTTACAACGGTCTTGCCGTCTTCGACAGGAGTATCGTACAGAAGGCCAAAGACACTGAATTCCGGGATGACTTTTATCATTCTGTCTCTGATCTGGCCATATAGTTCCAGATCGATGGTATGCGGTGCCAGAGCCGGTCCGTCAAAACTGTACACGTTTATGATTTTCTTCTTTACGGCCGGTTTAGCCATCATACCGGCATAATATGCCAGATTGCCACCTTTGGAATGTCCACCTATGTAATACTTATGGAACATTTTATTGGCGGTTCTGTTGATGTAATCGGCTGAGCTCTTCTGCGCAGCTATGGTCTCATATGACATCTTGAAGTCTTCCTTCCAGCCTACCATCGTGTCATCAGTACCGCATAAGGAAATGTAGGAAGTATGGGGATCAATTTCAAAATGGGCAGCGCTGAACTGTTCAGTATATTTCTCGTCAACTCTGTTAATGTAGTGTGAGATGCGGACATCCTTGAAACGTTTCGTTTCACTCATGCGGCGCATTACGACCGGAGCGTTGTCAATAAGGCTGCCGACATTAAGAAGTTCTTCCTCAGTATGTATTTCGAAGAGTCTTTTAGCGGCTTCTTCAAGAGTAATGGACTCATCAGCCCACAGCACTTCCCGGAAATCGGTATAGATAATATATGAAAACAGCAGACTGTCCACAATGTTGAAGGGGTCAGCCTTAAAACTGAGATCACCGCGCCATTTGAGATAATCATAGATATTCATTATCAGGGTCCTCCGCTTTCCATATTTATAATAATACATCTTCGCGGTTTATGTAATGGCGCAGAACGGATGTCTGTAAAATATGACACAATTAGTTTATAATAAACTAATAAGAAGGATTGGAGACAGTAGTATGGATATTAACAGAATCAGGGAAGGCAACGAACTTACGTTTTTTATCACTGGCAGCATCGACAGCAACACCGCTCCGGTAGCCGAACAGATCATTTTGGACCAGCTTCTGGGAAATGAAAACCTGGTGCTGGATCTTAAGGATGTTTCCTATGTTTCCTCTTCAGGTCTGCGCCTGTTTCTCATCCTTTATAAGAGAATGGTTGAACATGGTTCATTCAGGTTAAGAAACGTTAATGATTTCATCAGAGAGATTCTTGAGATGACATCATTTGATACAATACTGCGCATTGAATAGGGAGCAGATATGGATAGGCTCACAAGCTGGATAAACAAAATCAAACAGGACAGGGAGAAAGATACTCTTTTCCGTGCCAACGAAGTTCAGACCAACAAGCTGGGCACTCTTATTCTGGGCATCAGCGGGCTGGTAATGCTGGTGATCATTGTCTTATCATATCTGGATATTTTCCCTCTCGCAAAACAGACTATTGTTCCGCCGATGCTGAGCGGGATTATTGAGGTGGCCGTTTTAGCCATCATAAGCTGTTGGGTCAAGTTTGATGCCTGGTGGCTTAAGATATTGCTGATTGCCGGCATGATTTTTGTGTATGCCCGGATCGACTCCATGCTGACGCATAAGGTTTCAATGATCATGGCCATTCCGGTAGTCTTTTCTTCCAGATACTTTACCCGTCATATGACAGTCATTACTACCATTGTTTCCATATTGATATTTGCAGCATCTACTTATGTCGGCGCAACTAAAGGCATGATAGACATCAATATCGTTACCATGGCTGAAGGAACGACAATGAACGCTACAGGAGGATTCCTGGGTGATACCGTCATTAATGCGGGAGTAGCTGATGAAATGTTACGCAGAAACGCAATGCTGTATAATTACATCCCAAGGCTGATGATGTTCTCCATTATTGCCACTATCAGTATTAACCTGACGCACCGCGGCAGAGATCTGATCATTTATCAGCGTGAACAGGCTATGCGCAACAGCCGCATGGAACTGGAACTGGATACCGGCAGGAGAATTCAGGAAGCCATGGTTCCCAATGTCTTCCCGCCATTCCCTGACCGAAAGGAATTTGACATCTACGCTTGCATGGAACCGGCTAAGAAAGTCGGCGGAGACCTGTATGACTTTTTCATGGTGTCGCCAAACCACATCTGTTTAGTTATTGCGGATGTAAGCGGAAAGGGCATACCGGCAGCACTGTTCATGATGGCCAGCCGCATTATCATTAAGACTATGGCCAAGAAAGTCTCATCACCGGCCAAGATTCTTTCCAACGTCAATAACGCAACCTGTTCCAACAACAAGGAAGAGATGTTCTTAACATGCTGGCTGGGCATTCTCGATTTAAGAACAGGTGTTCTGACGGCATCCAATGCCGGACATGAATACCCGTTTGTTAAGACACCTGAAGGTAATTTTGAGCTTCTTAAGGACAAGCATGGGTTTGTTCTGGGAGGCATGAAACATATGAACTATGAAGACTACGAGGTACAGATGAAACCGGGATCAAAGATTTTTGTTTATACAGACGGACTGCCTGAAAGCAAGAACTCTTCAGGCGAACAATTCGGCATTGACAGAGCCGGCAGAACCATCAATAAATACAAGGACGGCACTCCGGAAGAACTTCTTAACGGAGTTCGCAAGGATGTTGCAGAGTTTGTCGGCGAGGAAGAAAGGTTTGATGACATGACGATGATGTGCCTGCAGTATAACGGTACGGATTTCAATGATCTGACCATTGACGCAACAGTTGACAACATCAAGAATGTAACAGGATTCATCAACAGAAAACTGGACACCACAGAGTGTTCAGATAAAGCCCGCAAACAGATTGCGGTAGTTGTTGATGAGCTGTTTGGCAACATTGCCCGCTATGCCTATGGCAAGGAAGGCGGGAAAGCCGATGTAATAGCGGAATTAAATGAAGACAAGTCGGAAATCACAATCATTTTAAAAGACAAGGGCATACCGTTTAACCCTCTTGAGAAGGAAGAACCGGATACCGATGCCTCCGCCGGTGACAGAGAAGTCGGCGGGCTGGGCATTTTCCTGGTCAGAAACATGATGGATGACATGACATATGAACGTAAGGATGATCAGAATATCCTTACTATCAGAAAGAAACTGAGGGGGTAAGCAATGACACTATTTGAAAAAGCCGTGATATTTGCGACACATTGCCATGAAGGCATGCTGCGGAAGTTCGATGTCAAACAGTATATCCTGCATCCGCTGGAGGTGGCAGTCATAACAGGAGATCTTACCAAAGATGATGAAGTTCTGGCAGCCGCAGTTCTCCATGATACCGTGGAAGATACCCCGGCCTCCCTGGAAAAAATCAGGGAAGAATTCGGAGAAAGAGTAGCGTATCTGGTCAGGATGGAATCCGAAGACAAGAGAGCCAATCTTCCGCCGGCGGAAACATGGCAGATCAGAAAGGAAGAATCACTGACTGAAATGGCATCCAGCGAGGACATCGGTGTAAAGATAATCTGGCTGGCAGACAAACTCGCCAACATGCGCGCCTTCTACAGGCAGTACCTGGTGGAAGGAAGTGCGCTGTGGCAGAAGTTTAATCAGAAGGATGAGAAAATGCAGGAATGGTATTACCGCAGGATTGCAGAACTGACTTCGGAACTGAAGGATACACCTGCTTATAAAGAATACTGTGAACTTATAGAAAAGATTTTTAAGGGGGAAGGCACAGATGAGTAACATTGATTATGAATACAAGGGCAAGGAGCTGGTACTTGAGTTAAAGGGACACATTGACTCAGCCAATTCAGCAACGGTAGAAGACCGCATCAACGTTATCAAGGAAGGTCATGACATTGACCGTATCGTGGTTGACTGTGAAAAACTGGAATACATATCCAGCGCCGGTCTGCGTATCATTCTGAGACTGAAGAAAAATGTCGCTGATACTTCATTAATCAATGTCTCAACAGATG
>JAEEGL013241419.1_pt1 | contig 15074 bp, 11 predicted proteins | sample 9134231 | NCBI WGS metagenome assembly JAEEGL01 (sample SAMN16246548, study PRJNA631951) | gut metagenome | biome: gut microbiome; feature: rumen; material: fiber-attached | host: Bos | place: Iran: Karaj | collected 2018-10 | reverse complement strand
CGCCCGATCTGTATAGGAAGGCACTCGAATGCCTGAAGGAAGAGGGCGTGTTTGCTGCGGTTTCGGGCATCCTGGCAGGCAAGCCGCAGGATGAAGTTTACGCCGAAGAATATAAGAAGCTTTTGGTTGAAGTGACAGATGATCCCGGGCTTCCGATCCTCTTTGATGTAAACGTGGGCCATGCCAGTCCGCGCTGCATCATCCCGTTCGGCGTAGAAGCCACCGTTGATGCCGATGCGCAGATCATCAGATTCACCGACCATCCGATTCCCTGACCATCAGATTCACCGAAGATCAAACACAGAAGAACAGGTACCCCATAATGAACAAAACCGGCACACGGACAATAGAAACGCAGAGGCTGATCCTGCGCAGATTCAGGATAGAAGATGCTGAAGATATGTTTAACAACTGGGCGTCGGATCCAGAGGTGACCAGATTCCTGACCTGGCCGCCACATACGAGCATCGAGGTCACCGAAAACTTACTCACGGACTGGATCTCCAGATATGAGGACGGCGGATACTTTAACTGGGTCATGGAATATAAAGAGACCGGCAAAGCCATCGGCAATATCTCCGTGGTCAAACTTTATGAGGATATCGATGCTGCCGATGTCGGATATTGCATGAGCAGAAAGCACTGGGGACAGGGACTCATGAGCGAAGCCCTGAAGGGCGTAATGGACTATCTGTTTGATGTAGTGGGTCTTAACCGTGTCGCAGCCAATCATGATGTGAATAACTCGAGATCCGGCCGCGTGATGGAAAAGGCCGGCATGATACAGGAAGGCATCCTCAGGCAGGCGGGCAAAAACAATCAGGGAATACACGATGTAGTCTGGCATGCCGCCATCCGGGATGAAAAAACGGATAACCTTTGACAGAAATGATATAATACTGGTTGAATCAGGAGACGGTAAATGACCACAACTACCACGATCATTATGATCTTAATTGTCATATTCATGGCGTGCGAGCTGCTCATCGGGATGAAGACCTACGATGAGCCCGGACGCTTTTTCGACATCACGAGCACCAAAGCCTTAAGAGGCTTCTGGTATATCTGGCTTCCGCTCACGCATGCGCCGGATTTCTGCGCCAATCCCATCCAGGATGCGATCACGAGCTTCGGCTATATCTCGATCACGTTCTTTTTCATGACATCGGGATATGGTCTGATGCTCTCGTATAACAGGAACCCCGGACAGATCGGATATTTCTGGAGAAAAAGACTGCCGAAGCTGCTCCTGACCAACCTTATCATAAACGTGATAGGGTTTATCGCCGTATGGGTGACCGGGGCAAGAGAGTTTGAACCGTGGAAGATCCTGATCCCCGATCCGTGGCTGATCTGGCTTATGGTATGCTATCTGGCGTTCTGGCTCGGCGCTCTGATCTTCAGGGAAAAAAGGACAGCCGCACGCATCTTCACATACATAGCGATAACCGCATTCAGCATAGCCGCGTATTTCCTTAAAAAGGGCGGACTAATGGAAGCAACCTGGGAGACCGAGGTCTTCGGCTTTGTCTGGGGAATGATACTGGCCGTACACGGAAAGGCGTTTTACAGATATGTAAAAGAAAGATGGCTTGCTGCAACCGGAGTGTTCTGCCTGGCCTCACTGGCGCTGGGACTTACGTATCTTAAGTTCAAACCGGTCTTTTTCGTGGGAGAATATCTGACCAAGATCGTGCTCGGCGCAGCCATAACCCTGTTCATTCTGGCATTTCACGTAAGATATGCATTCGGAAACAAAGTCAGCCTCTTTCTCGGAGAGCTGACTCTGGAGTTATTCCTGATACATATGTTTGTGATCAATGTGATGGAAGTTCTTGTCGGGGAATCGATCGACCCTGCTTTATTCATAGTGATAATCGCCGTGATCCCGGTCGTCCTGGCATATCTGTGCCATCTGGCGATCAAGCCCGTAGTCACCGCCGTGATGCGCCTTCCGTTTTTTGCACAAAAGCCCTGATCCCGTCATCCGGCCCGGTCATCCGGCCCCGTCATCATGTCCTGATAGTCAAGTCCTAATCATCATATTCGGTATCGTCCGGATCGTAGTAATCGTCACCCTGGTCGTATTCTTCGTCGTAATCCTCTTCATCATAGTATTCATCATCCGTGTCGCGGTCACCCTGATAATAATCCCTGCTGTCGGAATCATAGTCTTCGGCCTCCTCATAATACTGCGCCGAAGCAGCCCCGGCCCCGGATAAAGCTTCCGCAGAGGCCGCCTCCGCAGGATCCACATATCCTTTGGGCTTGCGTATGAACAGAAGCAGGATACGGCTGTGATGCAGGATGAACACTGCGACCAGCATGAACAGATGCGTATAGAAAGCACCGACGATATAGTAGTTTCTTTCCAGAAGATAACCCTGACTGAATCCGAAATAGCACAGGATGCCTGTGAGCGTGAGCCCCAGGATCAGCAGATAGATATTCTGCCACAGGTTTTTCATCGCATGCAGGAAGTCCTTGAACGAGGCGTCGAAATATATGAAACGTCCGACCATCAGTCCCAGATAATAGATCATTACGGGGTTATATTCACTCTCATCCCCGATGTAGTTCAGATACATGAGTATGAAGATCACATAGAACATGGCGAGCATGCGAACGCATGCTTTTTCATCCCGGTCCGTTTTCTTAAGAGGGATGATGAGCTTGTCCAGCACGGAATTGAGTACGCAGGATAAACAGATGAGAAGCAGCAGGATGAAATCCCTGCCGGTATCCCAGATGCTTACCATGGACATGAGTATGACCGAATCCGTGGTCCGTTCTCCGGTGGTTATGAGAGTGTGGATGTGGTGTATGATCACATACGCGCAGGAGAATGACATGACGGAAGTTCCCGCGATGATCATTTCGTAGAATCGCTGGACGCGGTTTAGCGAACGCGTGTAGAATTCATTTTTCCGCTCGCGTTTCTTCAGTCTCATGGAGGATGTTGAGATCTTCACTCCTCCTATGATGAACAGTATGCATATGATGGTCCCGGCGAGCGCCGCCAGCAGGAAGATGAGTTTCTGACTCCAGCCGAAGTCGGGGTTTGTATAAGCTTCTATCGTCATGATTATCGACCTGTTATCTTTTCCTCGGGCAGGTATTTGAGCAGGGCCTCTTCAAGATCTTCACCCCGTATGGGCTTGGAGAGGTAGCCTGCGAATCCGAGTCTTAGGTATTCTTCTTCCGCTCCGCTTACCACATTGGCCGTGAGCATGATGACCGGCGTGTCGGTGTTCATCCCTTCTTTGGAAATGACCTCGAACGTCTGTATTCCGTCGGGTTCGGGCATCCTGTGATCCAGAAGGATGCAATCGTATTTCTTATTCCTGCACATTTCTATGGCTTCGTTTCCGCCCTCTGCGGTCTCCGTCTGCACCTCGGTGCTCATGAGCAGGGCTTTGGCGACCTTGAGATTGAGCTTAGCATCATCCACGATGAGGACGCATGCATCGGGCGCCTTGAAGCTCTCGGTATATTTCTTTTTCGGGGCCTGCACATGCCGCTTGAATTCGCCGATGGGCTTTGCATCAACGATCTTCTGCGGAAGCATTACCGTAAAAGTGGTTCCCTTGCCGACCTTACTGCTTACCGATATGGAACCGTTCATGAGCGTTACGAGTTCCTTGGTGATAGCGAGGCCGAGTCCGGTTCCCTGGATGGTGGCATTTTCTTTTTCGTTGATCCGTCTGAACGCATCAAAAAGGAATTTGGTGTCCTCTTCGGCAATGCCGATACCGGTGTCGGATATCTCGAACACAAGATCGCGTTCCTCCGTTCCCCGGCCGTTGTCGCTCACATCTACGGTGACGCCGCCCTCGCGGGTGTATTTGATCGCGTTTGAAAGGATATTGCCGAGGATCTGTTTGATGATCTTCTCATCGCCGCAGAGTCTGGACGGGATATTCTCATCACAGTTGATCCTGATATACAGGTCCTTGAGCATGGCCATCTGCTCGAAATTGTTGCAGCTTTCCCGGATCAGCCGGTGAGGATCGTATTCTACCGGAACGATATCCACGCGGTTTGCCTCGATCTTGGAGAAATCGAGTATGTCGCTGATCAGGCCGAGCAGCGCATCCCCGGATGTCTTGATGCTTTCGGCGTAATCCAGGATCAGCGGATCGTCGGTGGAGCGTATGATCATCTCATTCATGCCCAGAACGGAGTTCAGCGGTGTGCGGATCTCGTGGGACATGTTGGCCAGGAACGTACTCTTTGCATTGTTGGCCTCGTTGGCTATATCGCGAGCCTTTTTGATCTCGTCGAGGTAGCGTACCTGATCGGTGTTGTCCTCCATCAGCAGATACGATCCGATCATCCTGCCCTTGACATCGTTCAGCCGGTTGTACTTTGCGATATAGTGCTCTTTAACCTCTTTTCCGTTCTTGATCACATTGCGGGAAAAACTCGATTCGCCGAACGTCTCTCCCCGGGCGGAGAGATTGTTTATCACCGTTGCCACAGGCTCATCCTGCGGGCTGAAGTTTCCTTCATCTATCTCGAACCTCTGCCTGGAAAAGGCGTTCGCATATATGCAGTTGTTGCTGATATCGAAAAGGATGAGTCCCTCGTTCATATCATCTATGGCGCGTTCAAGAGACGATATCTTCAGGCTCCTCGGAACGAAGGAATGTATGGAAAAGTAGATCAGCATGCCTGCCACGGCGTAGAAGATGACCGATGAATCCAGAGGCAGTTCGAATGCCATGTAGAGCATGTTCAGCAAAATGACCAGCGCCAGCACCGAAAGGATCATGATGTACTTGATCCTGTAGAAACTGTAGGTCCTGATCAGGCGGTAGATGATGAAGAAGAAAGCGATCGCTATCGCTGTGTAACTTAATGCAAGATGAAGATAAAACGGCAGATGCCCGCGCGTCTGATAGAAAAACTCTTCTCCTCCGTATAATTTCCTGGAAAATACATAGAAAGCATGCCCGAAAAAGCGGTTTGACAGAAGCGAGAGCGAATCCACACCGAAGACGATCGCGGCCGGCAACTTCATGAGCTTTAAGGCTTTGTCATGCTCCGTGTAGCAGAGCATGAAACCCACCAGAAAATACAGGATCCAGTCGATCGCTGCGAAATACATAGAGAAAGCTATGCTGGCGGACGCAAAACTGAAGGAAAAAGCGGTGAGTATGTTCGCAAAGATCGCGATGATGCCCGCGATGAGCGTCTTGCGGAGCCAGACTCCGTATTCTTCTTTGATGGTGCGGTCTATGGCGTTGATGGTGAAGTAGAGGCCCAGAACGGCAAGGCAGTCGATCAGGACGAATATGATCTTCATGAGCATAGGGGTTTGCCTCCTTAGTTAAGTCTGCCTCAATAGACCACTTTGTTTCGGCCTGTATTCTTGCCGGTATAGAGTTTATCGTCAGCGTCCTTGATCGTCTTATCGGTGGTCTGGAAGAAACCGTGTTCTTCGAGACCGAACGTCATGGTAACCTGGATCTTATTGCCTTCGTATTCGGTGACGGTCTCACCGATCTTGCGTCTGAAATGATCGAGCATCAGATATGCTTCATCGCCGTTCGTGTTGCTGAACACGAGCAGGAATTCCTCACCGCCCCAGCGTGCGCAGTAACCTTTTTTATCCATGAACCTCATGGTCAGGTTGGAGATGGTCTTTAAGACTTCATCACCCGCATCATGACCGTAAGTATCGTTTACAAGCTTGAAATGATCGATATCGCCGATCGCTATCGATATGGTATCGTCCTTGTCGCGGTCGATCTCCGCGAGAACCTCGAGTATCGCGCGGCGGTTGGGAAGTCTGGTCAGAGGATCGGTATCGGCGGCCAGCTTGAGCTTCTGGTTAGCCAGGAAGAGCTGCCGTTCCGCTTCGACCTGGTGTCGCGTGTATGAGAGGCCGATTATCACGACATTGAACGCCAGAGCCATCTCGTTCCAGAGGCGCAGACGTGTTTCGGTGTTTGCCCCGGCTTCGATAGGGTAGGAGTGAGAGTAGAGAAGAGGAAGCGCATTGAGTACGACCGCAGTCAGGATGACTCCCGCACAGACGAACACTTTGGTATCGGATGATATATGAGTCTCAAGAAGGATGAGAATGAGCGCGAGGTACATGAAATACTGGAAGCCTCTCGTCATCCCGAAGTAAGCCGAAAAGTATACCGATACACCGAACATGACCACGAGAAAAGCCATGCGTGTAAATCGTGACTGGGTCCGATAGGTCCTTACGAATACATATACCTGAACAAGCGCAGCAAGACATGCGACCAAAGCGGGAACAGTGAAGGCATGGCAAAAGAAGATGATCGCTATCGTCACATAATATAAGAACTGAACGATGCACTCAAAACGTATTCTGACTACATCGTCTCCTCGACTTGCTGCTTCGTCGGATCCTTTGTTAAAGAAATTAAAAAAAACCGAGGGCATTGGAAAAACCTTTCAATGCATTTTCAGTCATTTTGCTACCTCTACTATAATACTACAAAAACATAATAATGTTTTATATATTTTTATGTTAGAATGTCACATAGAAAATAAACGAAAAATGCAGGAGGGTTTCAATATGGATAATAAAGCTATGTACAAACTGTCTTATGGTCTTTTCGTTCTGACTGCAAAGCGCGACGGCAAGGACAACGGATGCATCATAAACACCGCTATTCAGGCTGCTTCAGAACCTAATCAGGTCAGCATTTGCGTTAATAAAGCCAACTATACTCATGACATGGTCAAAGACACCGGCGAGTTCACCGTATCGATCATCAGCGAAAAAGCGACCTTTGATCTTTTCAAGAGATTCGGATTCCAGTCCGGAAAAGATGTCGATAAATTCGAGGGATTTGAAGGATACGCTACGGGCGCCAACGGCATCAGATATGTGACCGAAGGTACCAATGCGTATATCTCCGTAAAAGTGACTCAGAGCGTGGATCTCGGCTCACACACCATGTTTGTGGGTACGATAACCGATATGGAGGTGCTCGACTCCGCTGCCTCCGCCACATATGCATACTATTTCGAGAACATCAAACCCAAGCCGGAAGCTGTGGGAACAACTCCCGACGGACAGACCGTATGGCGCTGCAAGATATGCGGATACGAATATGTGGGTGAAGAACTGCCCGATGATTTCATTTGTCCTATATGCAAACACCCCGCTTCCGACTTTGAAAAAGTTGTGAAACAGGGAGGTTGATATATGGATGATAATGTAAGAAGCTATGCTGCGGCCAAGGCACTGCTCTGCCGTGAGCATGACACCATATCCGATGATCTTTTCACCGAATACGGTGTTAACCGCGGACTGCGCGACTTAAACGGCAAGGGTGTTCTTACCGGTCTTACCAATATTTCGGAGATCATATCCTTCAAGGACATCGACGGTGAGCGTACTCCCGTTGACGGAGAACTGTGGTATCGCGGATACAGGATCGAAACTCTTGTACGTGAGCTCGGACCGCATGATTTCGGCTTCGAGAAGACCGCATACCTTCTTCTTTTCGGAGAAAGACCCACGGATGCCCAGCTGTCTGAGTTTAAGGATATCCTCGGCGCATGCCGCAGGCTTCCCACGAACTTTACGCGTGATGTCATCATGAAGGCTCCTTCGCATGACATCATGAATTCGATGACCAGATCGATCCTTACGCTCGCGAGTTATGACGAGGACATGGGCGGACTTTCCATCGAGAACTGTCTGCGCCAGTGCATACAGCTGATCGCTGAGTTTCCGATGCTCGCCTGCTACGGATACCATGCGTACAATCATTATGAGAATGATGAGAGCATGTATATCCACAGGCCGGATCCGAGCCTTTCGACCGCGGAGAATTTCCTTCGCATGATCCGTCCTGATAACGCTTATGATGAACTCGAGGCCAAGGTCCTCGATGTCGCCATGATGCTCCATATGGAACACGGCGGAGGAAACAATTCCACTTTCACGACGAGAGTGGTAACGTCGGCCGGCACCGATACCTATTCATCGATCGCCGCCGCAATGAGTTCCCTTAAGGGAGCCAAGCACGGCGGAGCCAACATCAAGGTCATGCAGATGATGGATGATATCCGTGCGCATGTTAAGGATACTTCCGACCGCGACGAGGTCCGCACTTATGTATCGAAGATCCTCGACGGAGAGGCATTCGATCACCAGGGACTCGTATACGGACTCGGTCATGCGATCTACTCGCTTTCCGATCCCAGGGAAAAGATATTCCACGGCTTTGTGGATCAGCTCGCCGTTGCCAAGGGCAGACACAAGGACATGGAGTTCTACGAGATCGTAAGCGATGAAGCGATCAAGATGATATGCGAGCGCCGCCGCATATTCAAGGGCGTATGCCCCAATGTCGATTTCTACAGCGGCTTTGTGTACGAACTTCTCGGTATCCCGATGGAACTCTATACACCGATATTCGCGATCGCCAGGATAGTCGGATGGAGTGCGCACCGCATCGAGGAGCTCATAGGCATGAACAAGATCATCCGTCCCGCTTACATGAGCGTGATGAAAGAAAAAGAATGATATAAAAAATCTGTAACTCTCAGGAGAAGGTTATGACCACGATAAAGGATATAGCAGAGTATACGGGGGTATCTGCTACGACTGTATCGAATGTCATCCACGGGCGCAAAAACCGCGTTTCCGTGGAGACAGTCGAGCGCATTCAGAAAGCCATAGACGAGCTGGGCTATGTGCCCAATCTTTTTGCCAGAAGTCTGGTTTCTTCGTCATCCAATGTGATCGCACTCATAAGTTATGTACCGACGCAGGCTGATTCGTTTTTTGCTGACGAGTCATTCCGCATGCGTTTCCTAAGCCGGATAGAGAACGTGCTGAAGCAGAACGGATACTATCTGATGTTTCGGCGTGTGGAATCCGTGGACGAGCTCAAATGTTTCTTACGCAACTGGAAGATGGACGGGCTGTTCATAACCGGCGCAGCGGATGCGGAAACCGCTGAAGCGCTGCACGGCATCACGACTCCGATGGTGTTCATCGACAGTTATGCTTCCGACCAAATCTGCGATGTGGGACATGACGATTATTCGGGCGGCCGGATGGCTACAGAGCATCTCCTGGAAAAAGGCCATAAGAGCATCGCTTTTGCATCCTCGTCGGTGATGGACGGCCGGTACATGGAGCGAAGATACAGAGGATACCTCGATGCACTCGAGGCAGCAGGCATACAGCCGGATCCCGGACTTGTGTATGAGTCCGGACTTGATATGGATTCATGCCGGGTTGTGGCGGAAAAGATAAAGGAACGCGGTGATGTGACGGCCGTGGTCGCTACGACCGATCTGATGGCGGCGGGCCTCATGGCTGCATTCATAGATATGGGTCTCAGGATACCGGATGACATCTCGATAGTAGGTTATGACGATACGCCGCTCGGACGCATGATCACACCCCGCCTTACCACGATCAGACAGGACATGGATCTTAAGGCGGACACGGCAGCGCAGAAAATGATAGAGATACTTAAGGGCGGACACGCCAGAGGAAGGATAGTACTTCCCGTTGAGCTCGTTGTTAGGGATTCGGTAAAGGAGGCACGATGAAAGATTTTGACATAAAAATGTTGCAGGACCCGGCATGTTTTGCGGAAGGCAGGCTTCCGGCCAGGACATATTTCGACGCGCTCCAGCCGGACGGTGCGGGCGGACATAAGTCATCCGTCGTACTCGACTTATGCGGCGAGTGGGATTTTGATTATTCGGAAAATTATGAATCGGCTCCACGGGATTTTCAGAATCCCGGATTTGACTTAAGCGGCTGGGACAAGATCACCGTTCCCGGGCATATTCAGATGCAGGGATACGACAAGCCCCATTACACCAACGTTACTTATCCCTGGGACGGTTTTGAGGAACTAAAGCCCGGTGAAGTGCCCGTGCTCTTCAATCCGGTCGGCAGCTACGTGAAGTATTTCGAATGCCCCGATATTCCCGAAGGATACGGAGCAAGGATATACTTCGGCGGGATAGAATCCGGCGCTGCCATCTGGTTAAACGGCCATTTCCTGGGATATAAGGAAGACAGTTTCGATGCCGGCGAATACGACATCACCGAATACCTTGTCCCCGGAAAAAACATGCTTGCGGTACAGGTATTCAAATGGACGCTCGGAAGCTGGTTTGAGGATCAGGATTTCTTCCGCTTCTCGGGAATATACAGATCGGTGTACATCTATTCCGTTCCTCCGGTGCATCTCGAGGACATAGGCATCCGTACGCTTCTCGATGACGAGTATCTCGATGCCGAACTTAAGGTCAGACTCCGTACGTCGGGAGAGGGCAGTGCGAAGATCGAACTTGCCGATGCCGACGGCGCGGCACTTTTGCGTGAGGAAATAAAGATCACCGGCGAGGATGAGTTAAGCTTCCCCGTTTCGAATCCCTGGCTGTGGAGTGCCGAGAAGCCCTATCTGTACACGCTCACTGTCACGATGCTTGATGCTTCCGGAGCAGAGACCGAGCAGATCACTCAGAATGTCGGCTTCAGACGCTTCGAGATGAAGGACGGCATCATGTGCATCAACGGCAGGCGCATAGAGTTTAACGGCGTAAACCGTCATGAATTCTCGTGCTTTTCCGGCAGATGCGTCACATATGAAGAGACACTTACGGACATACTCACGATGAAGGCGAATAACATCAATGCGATCCGTACGTCACACTATCCCGACGATCAGCCCATATACGATCTGTGCGATAAGTACGGTCTGTACATGATCGCCGAGAACAACATGGAAACCCACGGTACATGGGGGGCTCCCGCAGCCGCACAGGATCCCGGATACCCGATCCCTTCGGATCATATGGAATACGAACCGCTGCTCTTTGACAGGGTGCGCAGCTGTTACGAGATACACAAGAACCACCCGTCCATACTGATCTGGTCTGACGGAAACGAATCATTCGGCGGCGATGTCATAGCCGATATGACGGCTCTTTTCCATGAGCTCGATCCCGACAGGCTGGTCCACTACGAGGGTGTGTTCAATGACCGCAGACGTCCCGATACATCCGACATGGAGTCCCAGATGTACACTCACGTGTCCGATGTTAAGAAGTTCCTTGCGGAGCATCCCGACAAGCCGTTCATCATGTGCGAGTACACGCATGCCATGGGCAATTCCTGCGGCGGCATGCACGAATACACGAACTTTATGCATGAGGAACCCAGATTCCAGGGAGGCTTCATCTGGGACTATATCGACCAGTCCATCGTCGCGACCGACAGATACGGTGAAGAGTACCAGGGATACGGCGGAGATTTCGGCGACAGACCTTCCGACTACAACTTCTCGGGCAACGGCATCGTATATGCTGACCGCACGCCCAGTCCGAAGATGCAGGAGGTTAAGTACAATTACCGTCCGATCGAGTGCGTGATCGATGAAACGAAGATCCGCGTGATCAACAGACATCTGTTCACATCCACTTCGGAGTACGATGCATTCCTTATCGTGCTGAAGGAAGGCGCTGAGATATCGAGGACTGCTTTTAAGACTGATGTTGCTCCCCTTTCCGAAAAAGAATATGAGATTCCGGTCGACGCTCCCGCTAAGACCGGCGAGTACACATACATCGTTTCGTTCACGTTAAAGGCCGATACCGATTATGCTCCGGCCGGACACGAGGTCGCTTTTGACCAGTTTACTTTTACGGTGGGCGATGAGGATGAGATCCGCGCATCATATGTTCCCGGAGCCGATACCACACCGGAGTTCGAGATCATAAAGGGCGACTTTAACTACGGTGCCAAGTCAGGCGACATCCGGATCCTGTTCGGACCGGGCCGCGGCGGTGTGACTTCGTACACTTACGCCGGACGCGAATTCATCTATGGCAAAAGGGTTCCCGTGCCCAACTTCTGGCGTGCACCCGTTGATAACGACATGGGTAACATGGGACCGCAGAGATATGCGCAGTGGAAGATCGCGAGCATGTATATCACCTCGCAGAAGGATGCCATGTTTGACGTGACGCCTCCCGAGATAGTACCTTCGGCCGACGGCCTTTCCACCACATATACGCTCAGGATCCCCACCAATCCCGATACGAGTGTCGATGTCAGATATGAAGTAAGGCCGGACGGTTCCGTTGATACCACTCTTATATATGATCCCGTGGAAGGACTCGGCGATATGCCCGAGTTCGGAATGATGTTCACACTGGATGCTTCATTTAAGAATGTGAAATGGTACGGCAGAGGACCGGAGGAGACCTACAGCGACCGTAAGGGCGGCGGCAGGCTCGGCATCTGGGAAAATGAAGTGACCGATAATATGGCGGCATATCTCACCCCACAGGAGTGCGGAAACAAAGAAGATGTACGCTGGGGCGAAGTGACGGATGATGAAGGTCACGGAATACGCTTCATCTCGCTCGGAGCACCGATGTGCTTCAGCGCACTGCCTTACACTCCTCATGAGATGGAAAATGCGGATCACGCTCACGAGCTTCCGCCCATATATCACACCATAGTCAGGGTAAGCCTCGCCCAGATGGGCGTCGGCGGAGACGACTCCTGGGGGTCGAGAGTAGTTCCCGAATATCTTCTGGATGTATCCGGTCACATGGAATTCAAGTTCAGGTGGAAAGCATTCTGATGAATAACTACAAGTTCATCCTGTGCTACGACGGGACACGCTATAAGGGATGGGAACATCAGCCCGGACTGGATAACACCATCCAGGGCAAAATGGAATATCATTTAAAGGAGATGGTCGGATCTGAGGTCGAAGTCCTCGGATCGGGACGTACCGATGCGGGCGTTCATGCCAAAGGTATGGTATGCAACGCAAGGTTTGACACATCACTTTCTCCGGAAGAGATCACCGCGTATATGAACGATCATCTTCCCGAGGATATATGCGTTCTGGAGACCCGTATCGCATCCGACAGGTTTCATGCCAGATACAATGCCGTGGGCAAGACCTATTGCTATACCTGTTACTATGGTCCCGGCAAGCCCGTTTTCAACAGACGCTTCGTGCTCTGTCTGGATACGGCTCCCAATCTGGATGCGATGAGACGCGCCGCGGCGCATATGACGGGCAAGCATGATTTTGCTTCTTTTTGCGATAACAAACACATGAAGAAATCCACGGTCCGCATAGTCGATACCATAGACATCACGGAACGCGGCGGATATATCAATCTGACATTTCACGGGACGGGCTTTTTGCAGCACATGGTCAGGATCATGACGGGAACTCTGCTGGAGGTCGGCATGGGTAAGCGCGATGCCGATTCGATCCCCGCACTGATCGATGCGTGTGACCGCTCGCAGGCCGGCTTTACCGCACCTCCCAAAGGCCTGTGCCTGATGCAGGTGGATTATGACTGACAAAAGACTCTACAACATGGACCTGGAGCGCGTTCTGCTCATCTTCCTGGTCATCGTTTTGCATTTCAATAACCGCGACATGGGCGGTGCTCTGGGCACGATGGGGGTTGGTGTTGCATGCGAGATCTTTGTACGCATGACGCAGTCCCTTGCTATCTGTGCGGTGGATGCCTTCATCATTTCCGCAGGATATTTTTCCGCAAGAAAAAGTGAGCTGAAGCCGGGGGCCGCTGTTGATGCGGATGGCGCTTCGGCCATCCCGTGGCGCAAGGCCGTATGGCTGCTTGCCACCTGCTCTTTTTACAGAGTCACGGGGTATCTGATCTATTCGCTGTTCATCACGCACGATTTTTCCGTGCGCGTATTCTGCGGATATGTGATTCCGAACAACTGGTTCGTATGCCTCTTCGTGACGCTCCTTCTTATTTCTCCTTTTATACAAAAGATTCCCGCCGGGGTGCTGATCATACTGTTTTCCGTCATGCCTACCGCGGTGAGCTTTGCGAATGATCTGGGCGGCGTGAATCTTAACGGTTTATCCACGGTCACCTGGCAGGGTGATATGAACGGGTTTAACATCGGGCTTTTCGTCTGCTGCTACTGCATAGGATATGCGTTGCGTGTGCACAGGGACTACTGGGACAGGTTTTCTCCGTGGTTCTATCTGGTCATGTATATCCTCGGTGCGGCTCTGAGCGCGGCACTTTCCCGCCTGACGGAGAGCGCGTGGAACTACTCATGCGTGACGGTCGTGTTCACGGCTGTCATGCTGACACTTTTTTTCACACGGATAAGCATTAAGAGCGATGCGGCCGGACGCGTTATCAGCGCGGTGTCGGGATGTTCGCTCGGGATATTCGTATGGCATACGATGCCGCTCATGTTCATTGGACTGTGGAGCAGGTTCGACATATCGGGGACGGCGGGGACCTCCCGGATGATACCGGTATTCTTCGGTGCGACGATCGCGATGTACGCGCTCAGCTTCGTGTGGACATATGTCTGCAGGCTTGTGAGCAGACCGCTTTATGCGCGCTTTGTGCGTAAAACGTGATAAGTGTACTTTCTCGCCGTTTTGAGGTATACTAATCTCTGTATGAAACAAAACCAGATCAATATATCAGGAGAGTAAACATGTCTATCAAAATACACAATTTCATGGGCAAATTCGGATGGGAGATGAGAAAGAGATTCCCGACACTTTCATCCAATGCCTATCTTAAACTTCAGTTCGCACGCAGACGCAAACTTCAGGACCGGTATATCGAGTATTTTTTAAGTTCTGAGGAACCCCCGTATCCGCTGGTAGTCAATATCGAGACCATCAACAGATGCAATTCGACCTGCGCTTTCTGTACCGCGAACATTCACGCCGAGAAGAGACCGCTGATGAAGATCGATGATGATCTGTATTACTCGATCATAGATCAGCTTGCGGACTGGGGATATAAGGGTCACCTGACACTCTACGGTAATAACGAGCCTCTGCTCGATACCCGTATCATGGAGTTCCATAAGTATGCGAGAGAGAAACTCCCGGATGCTTTCATCTTCATGTCGACCAACGGCCTGATCCTTACGCTGGATATGGTCAAGGAAGTCAAGAACTACGTTAACCAGCTGATCATCAATAACTACTGCATGGATATGAAGCTCCATGACAATATTCAGAAGATATATGAATATGTAAAGGCTCATCCCGAGGAATTCGAGG
>JAEEGL011365187.1_pt1 | contig 15074 bp, 6 predicted proteins | sample 9134231 | NCBI WGS metagenome assembly JAEEGL01 (sample SAMN16246548, study PRJNA631951) | gut metagenome | biome: gut microbiome; feature: rumen; material: fiber-attached | host: Bos | place: Iran: Karaj | collected 2018-10 | reverse complement strand
TCGAAAATGCGTCCAAGCGGAGTTTCCGACTCGAACATAATGCTATATAGTTTTTCCTTTTCAAGCCACTGAGGTTTCTTCATACTTCCCAACTTTCTGTTGCAAAGATATAACTTTTTCGTGAAACAGCCAAGAAAAGGCAGAGTTTTTTAAATATCAAAAGGCGTGGCTCATTACGAACCACGCCCTTATGAGCTGAGAATTATCTTACCTTACTATCCACTCAAACAGACCTGCAGAATTGTCCTCTGGCAGAACAATTTCCAGACGCAAAGCCTTAGTGTTTACAGGGTCGAAGTTGACAGTGCAGGCACTACCCTTGTCTGTCGGATAACGATCGGCTCCTGTTACTGGCTGCCATTGGCCCTGAGCATCCTGATAGAGGATTCGCCATGACTGAGGCACACGGCATCCACCCCAAGGGCCATCATCATACCAATAGACAGTAGCACTCTGAACAGTGCTCTGCTGTGGGAACTCATAGCCGAGCCACTCTGTTGTGCCGTTCTTTGGCCACCAATGGGTATAAGGAACAGAGCGATCATTCTCATCCTTTGGCACCAGGCGGTCGTTGATAGCAGAAAGGGCTGGCATCTTCTCCGTTGAACTGCTTACCTTACTCTCTGAGGCGAGTGTGGCAGGCTGAGATGGGTTGGTGGCATTCAGATCCTGAGGCAACCATACTCGCATCTTTCCGCTGCCACGATGACACCATGCATAATATGGAATAAGCTTGAGAGTCTGATCCTGAGCCTCGAGCTTACCCTGCTTATTGAAATTCAAGGTCTGGGCATCGGTAGTAAGAGTCAGGATTGGCGTACCAGCAATCTCGCCCTTGCCAAGTGTGAACTTAGGTTCCTGATTGATGAGGGCACCCATGATATCGAAGTTATTGTCTGGATGCTCAGCACAATAAACCAGAGGTCCACGTTCTACAGATACCATACCACGATCAGCTTCCACCTTATTGTTAGCACGAACGGTACGAGGCTCCATATCGAAGTGAATCTGCACCTTGTCGCCCTTCTTCCACTTGCGGTCGATGGTGTAGTAGCCATCAGAGGTCAATTGACCATTAACCTGTTTACCATTAACCATTAAACTATAATTAAGGCGCTTGCCATCGGTATACTGATAGAGGTTGGATGGAACCACCTGATTCTGAACCCAGCCTGGGATACGGATCTTCATGGCGAACTGGCCTGCTGAGTTCTTATCTACAGATACAGTGATATCACCATTCCAAGGATACTCAGTTGTCTGGTTCAAAGTTACTTTCTTGCCAGCTACATTAAGTTCGCTCTTATTGGAAAGGAAAAGGTTTACATATACGTTCTTATCCTTTACGGCATAGATGTAACCAGGCAGCGATGGGATGAAACGACAGATATTGCTTGGACAGCAGGCACATCCGAACCAAGGCTGACGCTGATGCTGGCCCATCGACTCCAGAGGATTGGGATAGAAGAAACCATTTCCTTCGAGAGACACACCACTGATAAGACCGTTATAAAGTGTGCGCTCAAGTACATCGTAATACTTAGAATCACCATGAAGCAGGAACAAGCGATAGTTCACATAAACATTGCCAATAGCTGCACAAGTCTCGCAGTAAGCGCTCATATTGGGCAGTTCGTAGTTCTTGCCAAATGCCTCGCCATTAGAGGTAGCACCAATGCCACCAGTGATGTAGAGCTTCTTGGTAACGATATTGTCCCAGATAGCATCTATGGCCTTGATATAATCCTTATCGCCAGTAAGTGCAGCCACATCTGCCATGCCGGCATACATATAGGCAGCACGAACAGCATGTCCTACAGCCTCATCCTGATCAATAACAGGCATGTGAGCCTGAGAGTAATCGTGAACAATCGTTGTCTTTCCACGATAATCGAGGAAGAACTTGGCCTCATCGAGGTATTTCTTGTCACCTGTTACCAGATAGAGCTTAGCTAAGGCCATCTCTGCAATCTGATGACCTGGTACTACACAGGCCTGACCAGGATTAGGACCTACCTCCTTGCAAACCACATCGGCATAACGGATGGCGACATCAAGGAACTTACGGCTACCTGTAGCCTGATAATGAGCGATGGCACCCTCAACCATATGACCGAGGTTATATAGCTCATGACTCAAATCTTCCTCCTTGCTCCAACGCTTATCACCAGCCCACTCATGTGGTTCCTTTGGATTCTGGGTGCGGGAAGTATAGAGGTATCCGTCAGGCTCCTGAGCAGAAGCAATAACATCGAGTACTGAGTCGATATACTGCACAAGCTTCTTATCAGGATAGGTCTGCAGGATATAGCTGGCACCCTCGATGGTCTTGTAAGGATCAGTATCATCGAATGCCAGTCCGCCAACCTTGAACACCTTTGATGGATCTTTCAAGTGCTGGGCAGCATTAGAGAAGTTTGTGTAACGGCCCGTCTCTTCGCACTTTGAAAAAGCGAGGGGGATGGTAACCTTACGACTGGCTTCAAGTCGCTGGCCCCAGAAGGTGCCTGGGGTTACTTTAACACTGGTAAAAGGCACTGGGCTGATAGGATATCCACTCGCCTGTTGCTTCTTCTGAGCCAGAGCATGGCCGAATGATAAAGAGCAAATTAGAAATGATAAAACTAACTTTTTCATATTGTTATTGTTTTGATTGATATTTTACTGATAAATGATGAAGTCGCTGAGTTTCACCCACGAAGGATTGTCATTGTAGGTGGTCTGATAGACTCCAATACTGAGTTTGGGAGTGTTTACTTCGATGGGCGAGCCTGGCATATTGGTCCACGTTTCGCCATCCTTGCTGGTTCGGGCAAAGAGCTGGTTGCCACGACGCTCGAATTGTAGGATGGGGTCAAAATCATAACCCATATAATTGGGGAACTGAGGACGACCTTCACTACTTAGAATAGTAAGCATGTTGCCACAATTATAAAGCGGAAAGGCTCCAAGCTGGACGATCACGGGGACAGGTCGCTTTATTGCGGCATTGCCGCTAATCATGGACCTGTCCCCGTGATCGTCCCCATGATCGCCGCAGCCATTACAGATAAGAATGCCCCCCTCATTATATGGTTTGATGTCGCGAGCTGACAGACCTTCAATGTCTGCCACACGAGCCATTACGACGAAATCGCCCTCTACCTCTTTATATATAATACCACCATTTTTCAGCGGGTCTTCGTTAAAAGCTGCTTTGCCATCAGATAATGTTATCTCGTTCTTATGCTCAAAGATTGGCTTCATGGCTGGCGATAGTGTAAACTTGCTGTCAGGGTCAATCTCTTCGAAATCGTCATCACCAAGCGATGCTATGGGAGAAGTCTTGCTTACGGAATCATAACAGGCCTTCACTTCTTCAGCAGTCATTGCCTTGGGAGATATATTCAGCTGGCTGATATAGCCCATGAAGTTGTTAGCACCAGAGCCATCGGCACCAATGGTGATATGCCCTTCAGGACGAACCATCAGGAAATTGTTCTGCTCATGGACGAGTTCGCCATTCATATATACACGCTCCATCCAACCATCGAAGGTTACAGTCCAAAGAGCCCAACGACCCATTCCCTCGCTTCGCTCGCCTACCCGTAGCCTTTCAGCGGCCTTTATTACCTCTGGTGCTCCATAGCTCTCAAACGAACCGTTATGGTTGAGGATTCCTGTCTTTGGGTCTGTTCCCAGACGGAATTCTGTTGTGGCCAAATCTGCTCGCGATGTTGATAGTGAGACAACAGTAGAAACTGGACCTGCCTTCGTCTGATATACGAGGGCCGAAATGGTATATGGAGCATTGTAACGATAGTCCTCAGCCAGAGGCTTCTCGCTGACCAGACGCTGTGTACCATTAAGGAACATTGCCCAGCGGCCATCCTTCACACGAACACGAATAGGCTTGTTGGCCTTGAACTGACCTACTTCAGTGATATCGAAAGGCTGAGTAGCACCCCTTGTGGTTGCTAATGAGGCCACATTGAAGTCGATAGTGGCTGAAGATGCATAGCGAGCGGCAGACTCCACATCCTTCTGATGCATGCCAGGATAACCATCATTAGTTTCCACATTGATTTCTGGCAGTTCAGGAGCCTGCTCCCATACCTTGATATTCCAGATGGCAGGCATGTGGCCGTTCTTCTGGGTGTCTGTAATGGTGATGCGTATGAAACGAGCCTTTGCTTTACCTTTGTCTATCATTGGCGAGCCCTGCATAGTGTTGCTGGTACGATCAGCATAGAGCATCCATTTCTTGCCATCGAGCGATGTCTCAATGCGATACTGGTAGAAGAAAGTGGCATATTCGAACTGTGTCCACACCTCATTGAACTTCATAGGCTTGCCAAGGTCTATCTGCAGCCACTCGTCTTGATGCTGTCCTTTGCCCCAATTAGTGTTGCAAGCCTTCCATAGAGTTGCATTGTTATCATCGACAGCATACTCTGGCTTAAACCACTCATCATAGTAAGAAGAAGCAGTAACCTTTGCACCTAAAACAAGATTCTTGCATCTTTGATGCTTAAAGACTGTTACATTCTTGGCATCATGAGTTGGGACCACAGGAAGAATATTGCCATTGGCATCAAACTTCATCTCATCGATACAGATCTGACGATTAAAGCCATGTACACTACGAGGCAGATTGTGGCGATGATAGACTATATAATATTTCCCTTCCTGCTCAAGAATAGAGTGATGACCAGGACCATGAACAGTCTGATCAGCATTTGTCTTAAGGATACATCCTTTATATTCAAATGGTCCCATTGGTCCTTTTGTGGATATAGCATACTGCACTCGATAAGTATGATCGTGACATGAGCCTGACGAATATGTGAAATAATAGATACCATTGTGCTTGAATACAAATGGAGCCTCGAAGATATCCTTCAGTTCTGTATTAGGGATGAGGCGCTTTTCAGAGAAGAACTTATCGGCTGCTATTGGGAATGGGGCATTTTCATTCCACGTTCGGGCATCTTGAATCAAGGGGACAGGTCCTTGATCTACGGCTCTGCCGTCAGAATCAAGCGACCTGTCCCCTTGATTCAGCTTCGCTACACCACAGCCAAAGCCTTTATATATGCCCCAAGTAGTGAAATACAGATACTCTGATCCGTCATCATCGCGAAACAGCTGTGGATCGAGAGTGATAACATTATGGACATAGCGGTCTGGAACCATCACAGCATCTTCCTTACCCAATATATTCTTCCAAGGGCCTACTGGCGATTTGCTCTCACCAATGTTAATATTGCATGGCTCGCAATAATAGTAGCGGAAAGTGCCGTCTGGCTGCTGCACAACGTCAGGAGCCCATACCACTTCGGTTGTGGGCCAGTTCATTACGATGTTCTTCCAGTTTACAAAGTCTTTGCTTACCCACACCTGTGCAGGGCCATAGCCATTGCCTGTGCCATCGGTAGTGGCATAGAGATAATAGATATCGCCAAACTTACGGATTGTAGGATCTGCGAAATATCCTGGAATAAACGGATTTGCCGCAGATGGGTAGTCATGGAGACAGGCACCTGGGTCTGCGACCGCAGGAGCCAGTCCCCATGCCAACAATGCGAGTGTTACTATAGATTTCTTCATTGCCGTTATTGCTTTTTCAGGATAACAACAAATCCGCCGCCAGATGCCATCTTGATGCATAGCTTTTCCTGCGCCCTTATGCTTTTATTCTCGATGCGGTAGTCCTCGGCATGATGATTGGCATTGATACCATCAGTTACAATGGTGGTCTGATAACTACCATCGTCCAAGAAACTTAACGGAAGAGTGATATCACGTCCGTCCCAGTTAGTCTGGCCTCCGATATACCAATCAGCGCCTTTTCTACGAGCTGTTACGATATACTTGCCCATCTCGCCTTGTAGGATTCGAGTCTCATCGAAAACTTCAGGAATGGAGGCTATGATATCTACTGATTCCTGCTCCTTCTCATAATTCGTTGGCGTGTCGCAGAGCATGGTGAAAGGCGAATCCTGAACCACATAGCATGCCAACTGATGGCATCGAGTACCCATAGACACAGGATTCTGATAACACTCTACCCAGTTATGTTTCGTTCCATTGCGCATGGCTCCAGGAGTAAAGTCAACTGGTCCTGCCATCATGCGGATATATGGGAAGGTAACATCGTAGAGGGGCATATCAGTATCCTTCTTAGCCCAACGCGCCTCTTCCATACCAAACACACCTTCGTAGTTTAGAATGTTAGGATAGGTGCGATTCATGCCCGTTGGAGTAAAATATCCATGATAGTCTACAAATAACTGATATTTTGCACAAGTCTTGGCCAGACGCTCTGCCATCTCTACAGCATTCTGGTCGTTACGATCCATAAAGTCTATCTTAAAACCCTTTATGCCCATTGCCCTGTACTTCTCACAAGCCTCAACCAGATGTTCATCGAGCACATTGAATACAGTCCAAAGCACTATGCTTACACCCCTCTGCTTGCCACAATCGATAAGTCCTTGCAGGTCGATGGCATCGATGGGATTCATAATATCACCCTTCGAGGAGTTATACCACCCTTCGTCGAGCACCACGTAAGGGATATGGTTCTTGGCAGCAAAGTCTATATAATATTTATAGGTACGCGTATTGATGCCAGCTTCGAAGTCAACACCCTTCAGGTTCCAGTCGTTCCACCAGTCCCAAGCCACCTTGCCTGGCTTAATCCATGAGGTATCGCCTATCTGATTAGGAGTGGCAAGTGCATATACAAGGTTGTTTACTGGCATCTCAGTATCATTCTCCGTAATAGCCATCACTCGCCAAGGGTAGGTTCTCACACCTGTTGACTTCGCAATATAATCCTCTGTTTCAGCCACATAGCTCATACCACGCCACTTGTAATAGTCCATTTTCTTTGGATATTTGGCAAACGCAGCCTTAAGATGATTGTCTTTTGCCTTCAGAAACATGCCTGGATAGCTACGAAGATCGCTCTCAAGTATAGTTACCTTCACATCGCCACTCTGGATAGTAGCTGGAAGGAAAGCGTATTTATCCTTTGCTTTGCTTAGTTTGGTCTCATCATAGAAGTTCTGAAAGGCCATTGCGAAGGGCTTCTCATCGTTGGTAGAATAAGCCAGCCACGCCTTGCAGTCATCTGGGAAGCAGAAATCTGCCTCTTCATTTTCTATGATGGTTTCCTTCTTATTCCTGGTATAAAACCTATATGCTACGCCCTCATCATACACTCTGTGCTGTAATCCGATGTTCTTACCCAAGTGGAAATCCATCTGCTGACCTTCCATTTTGAATGAAGCCTGACGATAGAAAGGAGAAGAGATGCTTTCCGACAATTGTTTCTTGCCGAGAAACTTTTTGTTTCCTGCCGAGAAAACAATAGTTTCCTTACCAGAAACTATCGCAGGCCTTACTGTAAGAACAGTTCCCCCTTGGTGATTAATTATAATCTGGTCGCCATCACTTATTGTTGCGGATAGTTTTCCGTTTGGCGAAGTGATGGTGTAGTCCTTTGCTTGCATGCTGCCCACTATTATAAATATGGTGGCAAGCGTTAGTAGTCTTTTTAGCATCATTTCATTATTATTTTGATTGACGGTGCAAAGATAACAACTTTCCGTGAATCTCGCTTAAAAAATAGTCTAATACCAATGATAAAATCGTCTAAAAAAGCTTTTGCAATCGGGGTTTAGACGATTTTTATATCTTCTTGGATTATTTTGGCATTCCCTTTCCCTATTTATTAGTTATTTTGCAATCGAAATCAAAACTTTTATAAAATTAGCAATAGAACCAAAACCAACAAACGTATGGAAAAAAGAGCATTATTATTAATAGGTGTGGCTTCGCTTACCCTCTCAATGAGTGGTGTCCAGAAGCAACAGCCTATAGCTCCTATTCAGGAGGTGAGCTTTACTCAGGTTCACCTCAACGATGGTTTTTGGGCTCCACGTATCGAGATTAATCGTACGGTGAGCATCCCTTCAGCCTTCCATGAGTGTGAGGTAAACGGACGATTTGATAACTTTGCGCTTGCAGCTGGTCTTATCCAGGGTGAGCACAAGGGCGACTTCTCGTTCGACGATACCGATCCTTATAAGGTTATCGAGGGAGCCAGTTACTCGCTCGCTGTACATTATGACAAGAAACTGGACCATTACCTCGACTCAGTTATTAATATCATTGCCAAGGCTCAGGAGTCTGATGGCTATCTTACCACCTGCGTTACTAATAAATGTACGCGCCTGAGTGGCTGGTGGGGCACTCATAAGTGGGAGAAAATCAACTCTCACGAGCTCTACAACTCAGGTCATCTGATAGAGAGCGCAGTGGCTCACTATCGTGCTACTGGTAAGAGAAACTTCCTTAATGTGGCTATCAAGAATGCAGATCTCGTTTGCAAGACCTTTGGTCCTAACGAGGGGCAGATTCATCGTCCTGGCGGACATCCTATCATCGAGATGGCTCTCTGCAAGCTTTATAAGGTAACAGGTAACAAGAAATACCTCGAAGGTGCAAAATACTTCGTTGAGGAGACAGGTCGCTGCACTGACGGACATAAGCCCAGCGAGTATTCTCAAGACCACATGCCTATCCTCCAACAGGAAGAGATCGTTGGTCATGCCGTTCGTGCAGGATATCTTTATAGCGGAGTAGCTGATGTGGCATCCCTTACTGGTGATAAGGCATATTTTGATGCTTTGGAGCGAATCTGGGAGAACATGTCCAGCAAAAAACTCTTTATCACTGGTGGCATAGGCAGTCGTCCTCAGGGTGAGGGCTTCGGACCCAACTACGAGTTGAACAACCATACTGCTTATTGCGAGACATGTGCTGCTATCGCCAATGTTTATTGGAACTATCGCATGTTCCTTGCCACAGGCGAGAGCAAATATATTGATGTATGCGAGCGTGCATTATATAATAATGTGATGAGCGGTGTATCGCTGAGTGGAGATAAGTTCTTCTACGACAATCCACTCGAGAGCGATGGTGAGCACGAGCGCCAAAAGTGGTTCGGCTGTGCTTGCTGTCCAGGTAATATCACTCGCTTCGTTGCCTCTATCCCAGGATACATCTATGCTCAGCAAGGCAAGGACATTTATGTAAACCTGTATGCCCAGGGAAAAGCAAAGATCGGTAAAGTCGAGTTGGAACAGACCACCAACTATCCTTGGGATGGAAAAATCCAGGTTAAGATTACTAAGGGCAGTGGCAAGTTCGCCATTAAGCTCCGTATACCTTCTTGGCTTAAGGATTCGCCTACGAATAACTCTCTCTACAAATATATGGATGCAGCCCCTGCCTACGCCATTTCTGTTAATGGCGTACAGGTGGCAGCAGAAGCTGGCGACTATGCTACTATCCAGCGCAAATGGAAGAAGGGCGATGTCATCGAACTCAGCTTGCCAATGAATATCCGTAGAATCATTGCAAACGACAATGCAGAAGACGACAGAGGTAAGATTGCCTTAGAGCGTGGTCCTGTGGTATTCTGCCTCGAAGGCTCTGATCAGGCTGATGGTAAGGTGTTTAATAAGTATATCCTCAATAGTGCTGATATCGCAGCCCACTACGAGGCAAACCTCCTTAATGGTGTGATGGTACTTGAAGGCTCTGCAAAGCAGTTGGAGCAGAATGGTGATATCAAGGACATAAAGTTCCGTGCCATACCCTACTCTACATGGAATAATCGTGGTCCTCAACAGATGGAGATATGGATAGCCAACACACCAGCAAAGGCTGTAGCAACCCCTCTCCCCTCTATCGCCTCGAAGGCACAGACCTTCTGCAATCGTGGTCCTATCCAGAATGATGCTCCAGAGACAGCACCTGTTGACTCTTGGGCAGGAGGCACTAACGACCAGTGGGAGCCCAAACGCTCATCAGACACTTCTAAGCCATACCACTACTGGTGGCTTAAGTTTGGTACTACAGAGGCTATCACCTATCAGTTTGATAATGAATACGAGGTGTCAAACGTACAGGTCTACTGGCTCGACTTCGACCATTACGACGGAAACTTCCGTACACCAGAGTCCTGGAGCCTCTACTATAAGAATCAGAAAGGCGAATGGCAGGAAGTGACAGATCACAGCCCATACACTGTTAGCAAGGATTGTTACAATAGTGTTGACTTCGCCCCTGTAAAGACCACTGGTCTTAAGATTCTCGCCAAACTCCAGAAAGGCGAGTCAGGTGGTGTACTTGAATGGAAAGTAAACAAATAATTAATAAGTAAATCAAAATTTAAACCTAAAAAAACAAATTGGTATGAAGAAACATTTTCTATGTTTGCTTTTGCTGAGTGGTGCAGGCTTTGCCTACGCAGCAGCAGAAGTTTCGCCAGACGTCGCTGAGACTACCCAGCAAGGCGTCGTTGTAAAAGGTGTCGTCAAAGACGCGAAGGGTGAGCCGATCATCGGCGCCACTGTCACTGAAAAAGGCACCAAGAACGCAACCGTTACAGACTATGACGGTAACTACTCTCTGAATGTCACTAATCGCAACGCAATGCTTGTGATTAGCTACATCGGTTTTGTATCTCAGGAAGTCAAAGCCGGAAACGATGTAACACTTCAGGAAGACAATGCGCTTCTGAATGAAGTCGTTGTCATTGGTTATGGCACCCAGCGTAAGGGCGACCTTACCTCTGCCATCACAAGCGTTAAGGCAGAAGACTTTGCTCAAGGAAATATCCGAGATGCTGGTGATCTGATTAAAGGTAAGGTAGCTGGTCTTAATATCGCTAATGGTTCTGGTGACCCTAATGCAGCTTCTTCAATTCGCCTCCGTGGTATTATCTCGATCGAAGGTGGTAACTCACCATTAGTACTCGTTGATGGACTGGAGGGTAGCCTGAGCACAGTATCCCCTGAGAATATTGAGAGTATCGACGTCCTCAAAGACGCATCTGCAGCAGCTATCTATGGTACTCGTGGTGCTGCTGGTGTAATTATCATCACTACTAAGGCAGGAAAGCGTGAGACTCGGACTACAGCCAGCTACAGCGGTTATGTTTCACTCTCTTCTTTCGGAAAGAAACTTGATATGATGGATGGTTCTGATATCCGTGCAGGCTTGACAAACTATACTGATCGTGGCTACGACACGGATTGGCTCGACGCTGTTTCACGTACAGCTCTGACACACAATCATAACGTAAGCATCAATGGTGGCAACAAGAGCACTTCATATAATGCCGACTTTACTTATCGCGACCAGCAGGGTGTGTTCATCAACACTTATGGAAAAGACATACACTTCAATGGTGGTGTATCTCACTGGATGTTTAACGATATGCTGAAGGTGCAGTTTAACATTCTAAAGAGTTGGCACGAGAATGGTCCTGTAGATGCAGCAGGTCAGATGGTATACCGTCAGGCAATTATGCGTAACCCAACAGAGCCTATCTACGGCGAAGATGGTGATTATTACGAGAACTTCGGTATCAACTACTACTATAATCCTATCGGTATCCTGAAAGAGAAGACTGGTGAGTGGAAGACTGAGAGTACACGTCTGACAGGAAATATTACTGTGGAGCCTATCTACGGATGGCAGACCAACCTGATGCTCTCAACAGAGCGCTATAACGGTCACGATTCTGGATATTATACTTCTAAGCACTATGACCAGAAGAACTCATATACTACAGGTTATGCTACACAGAGCTACAGCTATAGCAAGACTGATAACCTGGAGATCACCTCTACATATAAGCACCAGTGGGGCGACCATCGCTTCGAGGCTCTCGTAGGTTATAGCTACCAGTATTCTATGGATGAAGGCTTCAATGCCAACAACACCAACTTCCTTAACGACTTCTTTGAGTATAACAACCTCGGCGTAGGTCAGTACTTGAAAGATGGTAAGGCAGGTATGGACAGCTACAAATCAGACGATAAGCTCGTTGGTTTCTTCGGACGTATCAGCTACGGCTTCAGCGATAAGTACAACGTACTGCTTTCTATCCGTCGCGAGGGTTCTTCTAAGTTCGGTGCCAACCACAAGTGGGGTTCTTTCCCATCAGCATCTCTCGGATGGACAATCTCTAACGAGAAATTCATGGAGAGCACAAAGTCTTGGCTCAACAACTTGAAGCTTCGTGCCGGATTCGGTGTAACTGGTGTCATCCCAGGAAGTCGTTACCTCTCTCTTACCACATGGGCACTCGGTTCTCCTTACTATTACGACAATGGTACCTGGAAGCAGGGTCTGAGTGTAAACCAGAATCCTAACCCTGACCTGAAGTGGGAGAAATCTACAGAGTTCAACATCGGTCTCGACTGGTCAGTACTGGGCGAGCGCATCTGGGGTACCATCGATGTCTATCGTAAGAATACTGTTGACATGCTCTTTATGTATGATGTTCCTGTTCCACCAAACCTCTATCCTCAGACAATGGCAAATGTTGGTGAGATGCGTAACCAGGGTGTTGAAGTTGCAGTAAATGCAATTCCTGTCCGCACAAAGGATTTCGAATGGAAGACAACAGCTACCTTCTCTCACAATGCTACTAAGCTAATCAGCCTTAGCAATGATCTCTATGAGACAGCCAATCGTCACTATGAGGCATATCTTGGTGAGCCTATCTCACTCTCAACACAGATTATGGAAGTAGGTAAGCCTCTCGGCCAGTGGTATGGTCTGAAGTCTGTAGGTGTCAGCGAGAATGGTCTCTGGATGATTGAGAACCCAACAACAGGCGAAGCCGTTGAGTTCAACGACAATATGCTGACAGATAAGGAGACATGGTATCAGAACCTGGGCAATGCTATTCCTAAGTTCTATGTAGGATGGAGCAATACATTCAAATATAAGGACTTTGATCTTAACATGCAGTTCACTGGCCAGTTCGGCTTCAAGATCCTGAACGAGGCTCGTGCTTACTATCAGAACAATGCTGTTACTTACAACCGTATGAAGGATGCAGCTATCGCTCCTTATGGCGATGGTAATGTACTGAAACCAGTTCAGAAGCAGACATTCGTTAGCTACTATCTTAGCAATGGTAACTTCCTGAAGCTCTCTAACATCACTCTGGGCTACAATGTTCCTCTTAAGGAGAACAAGTTTGTAAAGGGCATCCGTGCTTATCTCTCAGCTGATAATGTGTTTACTATCACGGCTTACAATGGTCTTGATCCGGAACTTACCAACAGCGACCCACGTTACTCTGGTATCGACAGCCGCGACAAGTATCCATCTATCCGTACTTATACACTCGGTCTTAACGTAACATTCTAAAAAAGATACTACAATGAAAGCAATATATAACAAAGTCATCGTTTCTGCTATGGTAGGTGCCACAGGCCTCACCATTGCCGGATGTACAGATCTGGACGAAACGCTATATTCTCAATTGGCTTCTGAAACTTATGAGTTCACGAATGCCGACCTCGACGCTACCATTGCTCCTGTTTACAGCAGCATGCGTGATGTGTACTGGGGATGGTTCGGTATGGCCGACATCATGGACGAGAGTTCTGATGTATGGGGTATTCCTAACCGCATCGGTATCGGATGGGGTGACCTTTATATCTCTATGCACAAGCATGAGTTCAATGCAGGTATCGGGCACTTCGAGGTAAACTGGAACAATAACTACTCAGGTGTTAACGCCTGCAACAAGATTCTTGCCAATGAGCAGGTTGCCAGCAATGACCTTATCAAGGCTCAGGTACGTGCCTATCGCGCCATGTACTATTATAACCTGCTCGATCTCTTCCGTAATATCCCTCTTGATACGACCTTTGTACACCCTAGTGGATGGACACCAGAACAGGCTGATCCTCAGGTTACTTATAAGTGGATTGAGAAAGAGTTGAAGGATGTGGCAGAGCAGTGCGGAGAAGACGTTTCGCTTGGTAAGCTCAGTAAGTACACCGCTTATATGCAGTTAGCTAAGCTCTATCTTAACCACGATGCTTGGTTCCCAAACAATAAAGACAACAGCTATTATCAGAAGTGTATTGACGCTCTTAACATCATTATCAACTCTGGCAAGTTCTCTCTGGCTGCCAACTACAGCGACAACTTTATGGAAGACATCTCAAGTTCACCTGAGATTATCTTCGGCATCCCCTTGGAGAATAAGTATGCAGGCGGTAACTTCATGGCCAACCTGTGGATTCACAATGCAGGCCGTGCACGCTGGAACTTCTCTGGTTGGGCTACTGGTGGCGGTGTAGTATTTCCACAGTTCCTCGACATTTATGAGGAGGGTGACACTCGATTCGACAACACTTGGACAGGTGGACCTCAGTACGCAATGGACGGTAGCCCTATCCTACTCGATGGTGAACCTCTCGACTATACCCGCGAGTTGCACAGTATCGACAATCCTGGATGCTATCCCATGGAGAGCTATCGCTTGATAAAGTACGAAATCAAGAGTGGCGACTTTGGTACCAGCTACGACGATGTGCCTTACTACCGTTACGCTGATGTACTGCTGATGAAGGCTGAATGCCTGCTACGTCTGGGTGGCTACAACGGCGAGACAGAGGACGATGCAGCAGCACTGGTTACTAAGGTTCGTGCACGTAACTTCAAGAGCGATCCTGCCAAAGCAAAGGTTACAGCCGCACAGCTCAAGGGTGGCAGTAAGTATAACTACGGACACCGTGAGAATCAGGGCGAGCTTGGTGGCGAAGACAAGTGGGTAGAGAACTATCAGGGTGGCGATGATATTGAACTCGGTGGACTGCTTGACGAGCTGGCACGTGAGTTTGTTTGCGAGGCTCACCGCCGCGACGATATTATCCGCTTCATGATTAAGGGCACCAACATGAACGTATATTGCGGTAAAGGCTGGTTCTGTAAGGACCCAGAGGCAGATCGTCATACCGACATCTTCCCAATTCCACAAACAGCTCTCGATGGAAACCCCAAGCTGAAGCAAAATCCTGGCTATACAGCAGCCAACTAATTCACAGTTCACAATTAAAGAATTCACAATTATGAAAAAGAACATATTATATATAGCAATGGCTTGCCTCGCTTTGGGTTTCAGCTCTTGTAGCACAGATCCCGAAGAAGCAGTCAGCAAGCATGTATATGGCCCTGATGAGGCACCCTATCTGCGTGCCGAC
>JAEEGL017179958.1_pt1 | contig 15075 bp, 9 predicted proteins | sample 9134231 | NCBI WGS metagenome assembly JAEEGL01 (sample SAMN16246548, study PRJNA631951) | gut metagenome | biome: gut microbiome; feature: rumen; material: fiber-attached | host: Bos | place: Iran: Karaj | collected 2018-10 | reverse complement strand
GCCCGAGAGCACCAGCACATCGTCGGGACCGATGGCGTCGAGTTTTTGATTCAGCGCTTCCATGTCGGCCTCGGTGATGACGGGGCCGATGCCGTTGATCTCGGTCTCCTCGGCGGCCTTGACCTTGACGTTGATGCGGGTCATGCCCTCCTTGACGTGGATGAGGTCGGTCTTGAGGCCCATTTCGGCCAGGCCCTTTTCAAAGCCCTCGCCGATGAAGCCGGCCACGAAGCCCAGGGCCACGGTGTCGAAGCCCAGGGTCCGCAGGACGTTGGACACGTTGATGCCCTTGCCGCCGAACTGGAACTCCTCGGATTCGTTGCGGTTGATCTCTCCGGGCCGCAGGTGCTCGAAGTGCACCACGTAGTCGATGGCGGGATTGAACGTAACAGTATAGATCATTTTGGCCTCCTTGCTCTTTGCATGGAACAGTGAACAGTGAATAGGGAATAGGGGAGCTGCGCGGCGATTCAAACAGTATTTTTCAAATCGGGGATTTGAAAAATACAGAAACTATTCACCGTTCATTCTGCATTCTTCACTTAATAAGGCGATCCCGCCTGGGTCGTTGATATTGGCCCCGGCGGGATCGGCAGTTCAGGGAATCAGCACTCCAGCTTCTCCAGGGTGCAGGTCTTGGCGATGGACTTGCGGATGGCGGCGCGCAGCGGCAGGACCGAGGAGGGGGAGACGGACAGCTCGTCGATGCCGATGGCCAGGAAGGTCTCCAGCAGGGAGATGTCCGCGCCCAGCTCGCCGCAGATGCCGATCCAGATGCCGGCGGCGTGGGCGGCGTCGGCCGCGATCTTCAGAGCGCGCAGGACGGCGGGATGGTGCGGGTCGAAGAACTTGCCCAGATCGTTGGCCTGACGGTCACAGGCCAGGGTGTACTGGGTCAGGTCGTTGGTGCCCACGGAGAAGAAGTCGACCTCCCGGGCCAGGGCGTCGGCCACGAAGATGGAGGCGGGGGTCTCGATCATGATGCCGATCTCGGTGTCGGGGTTGAAGGGGATGCCCTCCTTCTCCAGCTCGGCCATGACCTTGGCGCAGGCGCGCTTGCATTCCTTGACCTCCCAGACGGAGGTGATCATCGGGAACATGATGGCGACCTTGCCGTAGGCGGAGGCACGGTACAGGGCGCGCAGCTGGGTGCGGAAGATCTCGGGCCGGTTCAGGCAGATACGGATGGCGCGGACGCCCAGGGCGGGATTCTCTTCCTTCTTCATGTCGAAGTAGGCCACCTGCTTGTCGGCGCCGATGTCCAGGGTACGGATGACCACGCGCTTGCCGTTCAGGCCCTCGGCCACGGCCTTGTAGGCCTTGAACTGGGTCTCCTCATCGGGGAAGTCGGTGGCCTTGAGGTAGAGGAACTCGGAGCGGAACAGGCCGATGCCCTGGCCGTCGTTGTTGATGACCGCGGGCAGGTCGTCCGGGGAGCCGATGTTGCAGTAGACCAGGATCTCGCGGCCGTCCAGGGTGACGTCCTTCTGACCCTTCATGGTGTCCATGAGGATCTTCATTTCCTGCTGTTTCTTCAGCTTCGCGTTGTAGGCGGCCAGAGTGATCTCGTCGGGCTCCAGGGCCACCTTGCCGGTCTCGCCGTCGATGTAGGCGGTGCGGCCTTCCATCTCCTTCTTCAGGCTCTCGCCCAGGCCGCAGATGGCGGGGATGCCCATGGTGCGGGCCAGGATGGCGGTGTGGCTGTTGCCGGAGCCGCCCTGAGTCATGAAGCCCAGGATCTTGGACTTGTCCAGCTGCAGGGTCTCGGAGGGAGCCAGATCGTCGGCGGCCAGAACCACCGGGATCTCGGAGTCGATGCCGCCCTCGACGACGCCCATCAGGTTGTTGAGGATGCGGCCGGTGACGTCCCGGATGTCGGCGGCGCGGGCCCGCATATAGGCGTCGTCCATGGCCGCGAACATGGCGGCGAACTGCTCGCCCGCGGTCTGGACCGCGAACTCGATGTTGCACTGCTCGGACTCCAGCGTGTCCATGACACACTCGATGTAGTCCTCGTCCTCCACGAACATGGCGTGGGTCTCAAAGAGGACGGCGGCCTCGTCGCCGGCCTCCTCGCGGCACTTGTCAGCCAGCTTTTCCAGCTGGGCGATGGATTTTTCCTGGGCCTCCGCCAGGCGGGCCTTTTCGGCATCAAGATCGGTGACCGCGTACTTGATGACGGTGGCGTCGGAGCGGCGGAAGAAGTAGATGGGCCCGCTGGTCACACCCTTGGAAACGCCTTTGCCTTGCAATAAGATCATAGTAGTTCTCCTTTTCCGTTTGATAAAGAACAGGGCGGGGTATTGCCCCGCCCGATTCGTGCTGCTTACAGGTTTTCTTCCAGGAACTTCCTGACGGCCTCGATGGCTTCGTCTTCCGAGGGACCCTCGGCGGCGATGGTCACGGTGTGGCCGCTCTTGATGCCCATGGCCATGACCTTCATCAGCTGAGAAGCCTTGACGGTGTTGCCGTCCTTGGTGATGGTGACGACGGTGTCGCCGAAGCCCTTGGCGAGCTTGGCAAACATGCCGGCGGGACGGGCGTGGATGCCCAGGGGATCCTTGATGGTGTAATCGAACTGCTTCATTGTTTCAGCTCCTTTACGCGAAAATGTAGAATGAAATCGGTTTCACGACTGCTTCATTACCATATTATTTTACAAGGTTTCTTAAATCTTGTCCAGTTGGGATTGTTTACAAGAATTGTTTTTTTGTTTTGTCTAATTCGCCGAAATCCCTTGGGGCGCCCGGGGTGAAATCCAACAAAGAGACGAAATATTTTTGCTTTCGGACTTGCTTTTGCAGGGGCGGTATGCTATCATTCTATTATGAAATCGATTTCAAGCAGGAGGTATTGCTATGGCTGATATCATCACGGTGGGCGAGCTTTTGATCGACCTGACCCAAACCCATGTGGACGAACGCATGGTCCGCCATTACGCGGCCAATCCCGGCGGCGCGCCTGCCAACGTGGCGGTGGCCGCCTCCAAGCTCGGCGCAAGCGCCGGCTTCATCGGCAAGGTAGGCGCGGACGCCTACGGGAAAGACCTGCGCGCCGTATTGGAGCGCAGCGGGGTGGACGCCTCCGGCCTGTATGAGACCGGCGAGGCCCTGACCACCCAGGCCTGCGTCAGCGTCGCCCCCTCGGGCGAGCGCTCCTTCTCCTTCTACCGCTCTCCCGGCGCCGACACCCTGCTCACCACGGACGAGGCCATCCGGGCTCTGGATCCGCTGCCGCGGATCCTCCACTTCGGCTCTGTGAGCCTCACGGCGGACCCTGCCCGCGAGGCCACGCTGCGCGCCGTCGCCCATGCCCGGGAAAAAGGCGCGCTCATCAGCTACGATCCCAACTACCGACCCGCCCTCTGGCCGGACGAGCAGACGGCTCTGTGCTGGATGAAGAAGCCTCTGCCCATGGTGGACATCCTGAAGATCTCCGACGAGGAGCTGCCCCTGATCTCGGGTCTCGACGATCCGGAGCAGGGCACCGCGAAGCTCCTGGGCTGCGGCATCCGGCTGATCCTGGTCACCCTGGGCAGCAAGGGCGTGTTCTACCGCATGGGCGAGCTGACCGGCTCCATCCCCGGCATCCGGGTCAAGGTGGCCGACACCAACGGCGCCGGCGATACCTTCCTGGGCGCGCTGCTGTCCCGGCTGGTCCTGCGCGAAGGCGATCCCCTGGCCGGCCTGTCTGCCGACGAGCTGGAGCAGATCCTCCGCTTTGCCAACCGGGCTGCGGCTCTGACCTGCACCCGCAGCGGCGCCATCCCCGCCATGCCCACCCTTACGGAGGTCGACGCCTTCGCCGGCTGACGGAAGCACAGCTCCCGCCTGTCATTGCGAGGGGCGAAGCCCCGTGGCAATCCGCGTCCCCCGTCCCCTGGTGCCCGGTGCCTGGCACCCCGGGCGGGCGCACACTGTGCGCCCCTACGGCGTGAAACGAATGCATCCACGCGTCCCCCGTCCCCTGTTGCCCGTTGCCTGTTGCCTGTTGCCTGCTGCCTGTTGCCGGCTTTTAGCCGGCGCTGCAGGTCCCTGTTCCCTGCAACCCCCAGTCTATTGTCTGAACGGAGGCCGATATGGACTACACAGATTTTGTTACCCGGCTGAATGCCAACTATGACGAGCTGAAATGGCTCTACTGCGAGCTGTATCACAACGACATGATGGCCTTCCACTATTTCACCGACATGCTCCGCCGCATGTATTCCCAACGCAGGCAGTCCCTGCTGGAGCTGGACCGGCAGCGGATACAGCGGCCGGACTGGTACCGCTCCAACGGGCTGCTGGGCATGATGCTCTACGTTGACAACTTTGCCGGCAATCTGCAGGGCGTGCGGGAAAAGCTGCCCTACCTGCGGGAGTGCGGCGTCAACTACGTCCATCTCATGCCCCTGCTGCAGACGGTGAAGGGCAGGTCCGACGGCGGCTACGCCGTGGCGGATTTCCGGAAGGTCCAGCCGGAGCTGGGCACCATGGAGGATCTGGAGCAGCTGGCAGACGCCTGCCACGACGCCGGCATCTGCCTGGCGCTGGACTTTGTGATGAACCACACCAGCGAGGATCACCCCTGGGCCCGGGCGGCCAGGGCGGGGGATCCGGTGGCCCGCGCCAGATATTTCTTCTACCGCAACTGGGACGTGCCCAACGAGTTTGAAAAAACGGTCCCCCAGGTGTTCCCCACCACGGCGCCCGGAAACTTCACCTATCTGCCCGACTGCGGGGAGATCGTGATGACCACCTTCTATCCCTACCAGTGGGACCTCAACTACGCGAACCCCATGGTGTTCAACGATATGACGGAGAACCTCCTTTTCCTGGCCAACCGGGGCATGGACGTGATCCGTCTGGACGCCATACCCTATATCTGGAAGGAGCTGGGCACCAGCTGCCGCAATCTGCCCCGGGTCCACACCCTGTCCAGGATGCTCCGCCTGGCCTGCGAGATCGTCTGTCCGGGCGTGCTGCTGCTGGGCGAGGTGGTCATGGAGCCGGCCAAGGTCGCGCCTTATTTCGGCACCGAGGAAAAGCCGGAGTGCCAGCTGCTCTACAACGTCACCACCATGTGCTCCACCTGGCACACCCTGGCCACCCGGGACGTGCGGCTGCTTCGCCGGCAGATCGAGCAGCTGCGAGCCCTGCCCAGGGGCAGCACCTTCCAGAACTACCTCCGCTGCCATGACGACATCGGCTGGGGCCTGGACTATCCCTGGCTTTCGCAGTTCGGCATGGAGGAGGTGGCCCACAAGCAGTATCTCAACGACTGGTTCACCGGCAAGCGGCCAGGCAGCCCCTCCAGGGGCGAGCTCTACAACGACGATCCCCGCCTGGGCGACGCCCGCCTCTGCGGCACCACGGCGTCTCTGTGCGGCATGGAAACGGACGAGGAGCTGGGCCTGCAGTGCGATCTGATGATGCACGCGTGGATGCTGACGCAAAGCGGCATCCCCGTGCTCTACAGCGGCGACGAGGTGGCCCAGTTCAACGACTACGCCTACCATGACGATCCGGACAAGCAGGCCGACAGCCGCTATCTCCACCGGGGCCCCTTCAACTGGAACCTGGCGCTGCGGCGGCACGTGCCCGATACGGTCCAGGCAAGGCTGTTCTCCGGCCTGCGTCGGCTTGAGAAGCTCCGCGCCGCGGAGCCGCTGTTCGGCTGCGAGGCGGACTTCAACAGCTTTGAGACCGGCTCCGACGCGGTGCTCGGCGTCCGCCGCAGCCTGCCGGGGCGGGAACTCATCGCCCTGTTCAACTTTTCCCCTGAGCCGCAGACCCTGCGTCTGGGGATGCGCTGCGTGACCGATCTGCTCACCGGCGAAAAGCTGGATCTGGGCTGCTTCGAGCTGCCCGGCTACGGCTTTGTCTGGGCGAAAGCGGAGGGCCTGAGCTGAAAACAGCCGTCTACACAGTAACCGATAAGGAGCGATGAGCACTTGAGCATGACAATGAAAGAGCTTGCAAAGCTGGCCGGCGTCTCGCCGGCGGCTGTCAGCCGTTATCTCAACGGCGGCTCTCTGAGCGCGGAAAAGCAGGCAGTGATCCGCGCGGTCATCGAAAAAACGGGCTACCAGCCCGACGCGGCCGCGCAAATGCTCCGCACCCGCACCACAGACATTGTGGGCATCATTGTACCCAAGCTGGATTCCGAATCCGTTTCCCACGTCTTTGCCGGCGCCGCGGAGGTGCTGGCGCAGGAGGGCTATACCTGCCAGTTTGCCGTGTCCCAAAACGACCCGGAGCGGGAGCTGGCCCTGCTGACCATGCTGCAGAACCGTCCCGCGGCCGGGGTCATCCTCATGGCCACGGTCTGCACCGCCCAGCATGAGGCGGCCCTCCGGGCGCTCAGCGTTCCCGCCGTGGTGGTGGACCAGCGCTACCGCAGCGTGTCGTGCATCTACCACGACGACTACGGCGCAATGCTGGAGCTGACCCGTCTGGCTCTGAAAAAAGGCCGCCGCCGTCCGGCGTACATCGGCGCCACGGAAACGGACCCGGCCGCCGGCCTGGCCCGGCGCAAGGGCTTCCAGGCGGGGCTGACGGAGTTCGGCCTGGACGCGCAGTCCTCTCCCATCGAGATCAGCGCCTTCGACGCGGAGGGCGGCGCTGCCGCCATGGAGCGCCTGCTGGCCCGGCAGCCGGATCTGGACGCGGTCCTCTGCGCCACCGACCGCATGGCCATCGGCGCCATGCGGGTGCTGACGCTGGCGGGGCGCACCGTGGGGCAGGACGTCAGCGTCGCCGGCATGGGCGACAGCTGGGCCGGACGCTATACGACCCCGAATCTGACCACCGCGCACCTGTACTACAAGACCTGCGGCGAGAGCGCCGCCCAGCGCCTGGTGGCCGCCATGAAGGAACAAGGCCGCGTCCGGCCCATCTACCAGACCATGCTGGGCTACGAGATCCAGCTGCGCGGCTCGGTATAACGCCGATCCGATCCCGAAACAAAGCAAGGAGTGTGGAAGTTATGAAAGAATGGACCCGCGACGAGCGGTATCGCGTGCTGCAGAGCCCGGAGGAGATCCGTGAGCTCTACGACCGCGTCCGCACCTCTGTCTACCGGCAGACCTATCATGTCCAGCCGATCACCGGCCTGTCCAGCGACCCCAACGGCTTCGCCCTGCACAAGGGGATCTGGCACCTTTGCTATCAGTGGTGCCCCTGGGGCGCCGTGCACGGACTGAAATACTGGTATCACGCCACGAGCCCGGACCTCATCCACTGGAAGAACGAGGGCATCGGCCTGGCCCCGGACCGCGACTATGACAACAAGGGCACACACTCCGGCTCCGCGATCTCCCTGGGGGACGAGCTGATCTTCTTCTATACCGGCAACCACCGGGACGAGAACTGGGTCCGCACGCCCTGGACCTGCGCCGCCTTCCTGAACGCGGAGGGAAAGCTGGAGAAGCTCCCCGAGCCCCTGTTCGGGCCCCGGCCGGATTACGCCGAGCATCAGCGGGATCCCAAGGTCATCTACAACCCCGCCAAGGGCCGCTACTACATCTTCCTGGGCGCCATGAGCGCCGATCAGCGCGGCTGCGTGCTGGTTTATTCCTCCGAAAAGCCCCTGGAGGGCTGGCGCTTCGACGGCGAGCTCAAGGTCCCCGGCTTCGAGCGCTTCGGCGGCATGTGGGAGTGTCCCTATGTGGTCAATCTCTCGGGCACCGACGTGCTGATCTTCTCGCCGCAGTACACGACCCTTCCCGGCCGCGGCAACAGCACCAACCACAACGTATATCTTCTGGGCCGGATGGATTTCGACAGCCTGACCTTCACCCCCGAGGGCGGGTATCACTTCCTGGACTTCGGCTTCGACTTCTACGCCGCCCAGGGCGCCGCCAACGTGAACGATCCCGACAAGGCGATCCTGGTGGGCTGGATCGGCCTGCCCGACAACCACTATCCCACCGAAGAGGAGGACTGGGAGGGCTCCATGAGCCTGCCCAGAGAGCTCCGCGTCCGGGACGGGAAGCTCCTGCAGACGCCGGTGGCCGGCGTGGAAGCCCTCCGGGGCGAAGCGCTGCCGGACGAGGGAAGACTCCCCGACGCCTGCGAGCTGCAGCTGGAGATCCCCGAGGGCCCCTTCTACCTTGCCCTGTTCACAAAGCCCGACGGCTCCGGCGGCATGAGCCTGCACTGGGATCCCGCGAAGAAGCTCTGCACCGTGGATCGCCGCGGCATGAACAAACGCTTCAACCAAAACGTGTTCGAGGTCCTGGAGGTGCCTCTGGAGCAGCCCCTGCGGGAGCTCCGGATCTTCATCGACCGCAGCTCTGCCGAGCTCTTCTTCAACCGGGGCGAGGCGACCTTCACCACCCACGTCTACCCCGAGGAAAACGAGCACGGCTTCACCCACAGCCCGGCCGACGTGAAGCTCTGGCCGCTGACCGCGTCCGTGACGGACGAGTTTGTCGTATAAACTGTAGGGGCGCACAGTGTGCGCCTGTCGACAAGGAGAAACGTATGAAAAAAGTCTTTGCCTCCGACTTTGACGGCACCATGTACTTCTACAAGGCCCCGGACCCCGATAAGCTCCCCGCCGTCAACGTGGAGTGGATCCGGAAATACCAGCAGGCCGGCCATCTCTTCGGCCTCTGCACGGGCCGGCAGGTGGGAGGGCTCACCCCCTTCATCGGCGGCCTGGTGGAGCCGGACTTCTACATCACCTCCACCGGCGCCAATATCATCGACCGGGACCACAACCCCATCTACCGCCGCGGGGTGGACCGGGCAGTGGCCGACGCCATCGTGAAGCAGATGAACCCGAAGGGCTACCGCCTGACCCTGGACGTGGAGGGCGACATCTGCGTCTTCGCCAAGATGGACTATCCCGGCTTCTACTACGTGATCACCGGCGTGGACGACGCGCCCCAGGGCCTCATCCACCAGGTCAGCATCCACACCGAGAGCCCCGACGAGGCCGCCCGGGTCAGCGCCTGGGTCAACGAGCGCTTCGGCGACCACGTCAACGCCTTCCAGAACGTGCAGGAGGTGGACATCGCGCCCCTGGGCTGCACCAAGGGCAAGGGCGTGCTGATGCTCAAGGAGTATATGAAGGAAAAATACGGGGAGATCACCCTCTACGGCATCGGCGATTCCATCAACGACCTGCCGCTTCTGGAGGCGGCCGACGTCAGCTACACCTTCCCCTATGCGCCGCAGTGCGTGCAGGACAAGGCGACGCTGGTGGTGCCCACCATCGTGGACGCGCTGAAGCACAGCATGGAAAATTGAGAATTGAGAGTTGAAAGTTGATGATTCGACTTCCGAGGTTCCTATGATCAGTAACGCGTTGGAAAAGGCCCGCAGCTATGAGGCCGCGGCGGAACGGGGAATTGACCCGGGGCAGCGGCCGGGGTTCCACCTGGGCGCCCGGACGGGCTGGATGAACGACCCCAACGGCTTCGGCCTGTACAAAGGACAGTACCACCTGTTCTATCAATATCACCCCTACGACTCCCACTGGGGCCCCATGCACTGGGGCCACGCGGTCAGCCGGGATCTGCTGCATTGGGACTATCTGCCCTGCGCTCTGGCGCCGGATCAGCCCTACGACGAGGCCGGCTGTTTCTCCGGCTCCGCTTTGGAGCTGCCGGACGGCCGCCACGTGCTCATGTACACCGGCGTTTCCCGCCGGACGGAGCCGGACGGGAGCACCCGTCTGATCCAGACCCAATGCCTGGCCTTCGGCGACGGGGAGAACTACGAAAAATACGAGGGCAACCCCGTCCTCACCGAAAAGGACCTCCCGGAAGGCGGCAGTCCCTATGACTTCCGGGATCCGAAGCTCCTGCAGCTGCCGGACGGCAGCTTCCGCTGCCTGGTCGCCAACGATAACCGCGACGGCGGCGGACAGATCCTTCTCTATGAGAGCCAAGACCTGCTCCGGTGGCGCTTCGTGTGCGCCGCGGCGGCCAACAGGGGCCGCCTGGGGCTCATGTGGGAGTGCCCGGACCTCTTTACGCTGGACGATACCCGGGTGCTGCTGCTCAGCGCCCAGGACATGCTGCCCCAGGGCTTCGAGTATCACAACGGCAACGGCACCGTGGCCCTGCTGGGCGAGCCGGATCCGGTGGACGAAGCGCTGCGGGAGCGGGCGGATCAGGCCGTCGACTACGGCATCGATTTCTACGCCCCCCAGACGATCCTGACGCCTGACGGGCGGCGGATCATGGTGGGCTGGCTCCAGAACTGGGACACCTGCAACCAGCATTTCCGCAACTACCCCTGGTTCGGCCAGATGAGCCTGCCCCGGGAGCTGTTCGTGCGGGGCGGGAGGCTGTGCCAGCGCCCCCTGCGGGAGCTGGAGCGGCTGCGCGGCGAGGCTTTGTGCTTTACGGGCCTGCGTCTGCCCGGCGGAGAGCTCGCCCTGCCCGGCGTCCGCGGCAGGATGATGGAGCTGGAGCTGGAGCTGATCCCGGACGGAGGGCTCTACCAGCGCTTCTCCCTGCGCTTCGCGAAAAATCAGGCCTACCACACCAGCGTCAGCTTCCGCCCCCATGAATCGGTGCTCAAGGTGGACCGGAAGTTCTCCGGCTCCCGCCGGGCCATCATCCACCAGCGCCGCGCCAAGGTCGACCATGAGGCCGGCAGGCTGAAGCTCCGGCTCATACTGGACCGGTTCAGCTGCGAGGTCTTTGTGGGCGGGGGAGAGAAGGTCCTGTCCATGGCGGTGGACACCCCCCTGGAGGCCGACGGCGTCAGCCTCTTCTCCGACGGGCAGGTGTCCGTCAACCTCACGTACCGGCCCCTGATCCCCTGATCCCCGGCCCGGCATCAACAAGTCTTTCACAGCCCAGGCTGTAAAGAAATAATGGAAAAGGAGAGTACTCGCATGGCACTCAACTATCGCAAGTGCGCGGAAGAGATCTTTGCCAATCTCGGCGGCAAGGATAACATCATCAGCGCAGCCCATTGCGCCACGCGTCTGCGTCTGGTCATTGCCGACAACAGCAAGGTCAATTCCAAGGCGCTGGAAGACGTGGAAGGCGTCAAGGGTATGTTCGAGTCCAACGGTCAGCTGCAGCTGATCATTGGCACCGGCACGGTCAACAAGGTCTATGACGAATTCCTTGCCGTTACCGGCCTCACCGCGGCCTCCAAGGCCGAAGTCAAGGAGGCGGCCGCCTCCAAAATGCCCTGGTGGAAAAAGATCCTGAAGACCCCCGGCGACATCTTTGTCCCCATCCTTCCCGCCATCGTGGCCTCCGGCCTGATGATGGGCCTTGTGGAAGCCCTTCCCAAGTTCATCGACGGCTTCGGTGATACCGGCTGGTATGCCTTCCTGGACATGGTCGCCAACACCGCTTTCGCCCTGCTGCCCGTCCTGGTCGCCATCTCCGCGGCCCGCGTCTTCGGCGGCAACATCTTCCTGGGCGCCGTCATCGGCATCATGATGGTCCACCCGGCGCTGCTCAACGCCTGGAACATCGGCTCCGTCCAGGGCGTGGCCAACGCCTTCGGCAAGCCGATCCCCGTGGACGCCGTCCAGAACGCCATCAACGCTTTGGAGGCAAAGGCTGCGACGGACCCAGAAGCCGCAAAGGCGTTTGCTTCGCTCCCGCCTGACTTCATAGCAAGCGCCGGCAAGATCTTCGACTTCTCCAATGGCATCAGCCCCACCGTCATCAACAGCCTCGGCAGCGCCGCGGATTGGATCTGGGGCAGCTCCGCAGCCACCACCCTGCCTGACAATGCCAGCCTGAACACCGCTCTGACCGTGGCTGACATCGGCGGCATCCCCACCTGGGATCTCTTCGGCTCCATCGGCATCGCCCGCCACGGCTATCAGGGCCACGTCATCCCCGTCATCCTGGCCGTGCTGCTGATGTCCAAACTCGAAAAGTTCCTGCACAAGATCATCCCCGAGATGATCGACCTCTTCGTGACCCCGCTGGTCACCGTCCTGGTCACCGCTTTCGCCACCTTCCTGGTCATCGGCCCCATCTTCGCCTTCCTGGAGGACAAGGTCCTGCTGGGCGCGCAGTGGCTGATCACCGTGGGCTACGGCGTCGGCGCGCTGCTCATGGGCGCCCTGTACCCGCTGACGGTCGTCATGGGCCTGCACCACATGTACAACGTCATTGAAGCCGGCATGCTGGCCAAGGGCGATCTGAACACCTGGATGCCCATCGCCACCGCCGCCAACTTCGCCCAGTTCGGCGCCTGCCTTGCCTGCTTCTTCATTGCCAAGAATAAGAAGACCAAGGCCGTGGCGCTGCCCGCCTCTCTCTCCGCTTCCCTGGGCATCACTGAGCCCGCCATCTTCGGTATCAACTTCCGCTTCATGAAGCCCTTCATCGCCGCGGTCATCGGCGGCGCGGTGGGCGCCATGTTCGGTTCCATTGCCAAGCTGGGCGCCTCCTCCTACGGCGTCACCGGCATCCCCGGCCTGCTGATCATCAACAGCATCCCCAAGTACCTCATCCTGCTGGCCATCTCCGGCGGCATCGCCTTTATCCTGACCTTCGTCCTGTGGAAGGAAGACAAGCCCAAGGAGGAGAAGAAGCCTGCGGACGAAAAGCCCCTTGAGCTTCCCACCGCCTCCGTCATCCGCATCCCCGGCGCGGAGGTCATCCAGCCCATACCCGGCGAGGTCATCCCCATGGCGCAGATCCCCGACGAGACCTTTGCCACGGGCGTCCTGGGCGAGGGCGTCGGCGTCATCCCCAAGGAAGGCGTGGTTTACGCTCCGTTTGACGGCGTGGTCTCCTCCGTCTTCGACACCAAGCACGCCATCACCCTGGAATCCAAGGGCATGGAGCTGCTGATCCACGTGGGCATCAACACCGTCAGCATGAACGGCGACGGCTTCGAGGCCTTTGTGGCCGACGGCGACGAGGTCAAGGCCGGCCAGAAGCTGCTCACCTTCGACATCGACAAGATCAAGGCCGCCGGCTTCAGCCCCATCACCGCGGTCCTGCTCACCAACGCGGAGGATCTCGAAGGCGTCGAGTGCGGCGTCAAGTAAGGATCCGAACAACCAAATGCATAAAAATGAGAAGCCGGTCTCCGGCTTCTCATTTTTATGTCAACCCGAAAAATTCTTCTGAAAAACGGCACAAGAAACAGTAGAAATCCCGGTCGAACTGTGGTATGATACAGGTAACTATATAGGTGGTTTTGTGCCCTTTTTGCGGGTGGCCGCCTGTAGAGAATTCATTCAGGAGGATTTGCTTATGAAGAAGCGCTTCTCTAAGGCTCTGGCGCTGCTTCTGGCAATGGTCATGGTGCTCTCCCTGTTCCCCGCCATGTCCTTTGCCACGGAAGTGGGCAGCAGCGCGACGTTCATGAACGGCCTCCCGGCTGACGGCAGCTGGGGCGTCATTTTCAACGTCGACAACTACGTCATGGGCTATGACCTCGGCGCAGGCGACGGCGCGCCGGCCAAGTCCGTCACGGTCTCGTCCGACGGGACCAAAATCGAGTCCCTTCCCAACGGCACGGCGGTCATCAAGTTCATTGCCGCCGGCAGCGACTACTATCTGACCATCGGCGGCAAGTATCTGACCGTCAAGGACATCGACTCCAGCCACAAGGAAAAGCTGGTGCTCACCGATGCGGCCGAGGAGACCGTAACCGCGGGCTCCAAGTGGACCATGATCCCCGATCAGGGGGGCAAGGCCGGCTACTACAACATCAAGAACGCCACCTATAAGTTCAACGGCAAGGACGTCTACCTGGAGGTCTTCCGCGGGGCCATCAAGCCCTACGGCTACAACAAGACCTACAACGGCCAGGATCAGACCAACCTCTACCAGTTCAAGTTCGCCTCCACCACGGCGGACGAGGACGGCCGCGTGGGCGAGGAGCTGGTGGCCGGGCCGCTGCCCGAGGCGGGCTCCAAGGTCGTCATCTACAACGAGGAGGCCAAGGCGGTTTTCGGCCAGCTCACCGGTCCCGACCAGCCCAAGGTCAACCTGACCCCGGCGGAGGCTGTGCTTTCCTCCGACGGCACCCTGGCTTATGAAGACATCGCCGACGGCGGCCTGATCTTCGACGTCATCCTGGAGGGCGAGTACTACACCTTCCAAACCGGCGGAAAGTACCTTGCCATGAGCGAGAACGTCATGGAGAACGACAAGGTCACAAATGAGGAGTCCCTCCACCTGGAGGATACGGAGAGCGACTACACCAAGTGGAAGCTGGACCTGATCTCCGGCGGCTACCGGATGACCAACAAGGCCGCGCGCTGGGGCTCCAACGAGATTGTCATCGAGTACTTCGGCTCCGTCTTCTGCGGCTACTCCTACTACACCGGCCAGGACGAGAAGTACGCCATGAACTTCTATCCCATCGAGGACACCTACAACACCGGCTATGTGGTGAACCCCGCGGTGACCATTGACGATCCCCAGGCAGCCATCGGCGCCGACTGCACCGTCAAGTTCACCATTCAGGACGTGTCTGATCACACGGCCCTGCAGGTCCGGTACGTTACCACCGACCGCAGCGGTCACGACACCGCGGCCAAGACGGCTGCGCCTGAGCTCAACGGTAAGGTCGGCACCTTCACCATTCCGGCCGAGGAGCTGGAGGGCATGACCAAGCTGACCGTCACCGTTACCGTCACGGATGCGCTGGGCCTGACCTATACCGGCACCGGTGTCTTTGACATTCTGGACGAGCCCCAGATCCTGAGCACTTCTCCCGCGGCCAACTCCGCCACCGGGGATAATAAGCGTCCCGAGATCTATGTGACCTATTCCAACGTCCTCGACGGCGCGAGCTTTGAGATGAAGCTCGACGACGCGGCAGTCCCCGCCGTGGCTGAAAACGGCAAGCTCTCCTACACCCCTGCTGAGGATCTCACCGAGGGCAAGCACACCGTCACGGTTACCATCACCCGGGCCGACGGCAAGTCCGTCACAAGAAACTGGGCCTTCTTCGTGGGCGAGGGCGGCGAGACGCTCTACTTCGGCCAGATCCACTCCCACACCTCCCAGTATTCCGACGGCGCCGGCACCCTGGCGGACGCCTATCAGCACGCCCACGCGGTGGACGATATGGACTTCCTTGTGGTCACCGACCACTCCAACTACTTCGACACCACCGCCACCGCCACCACCTC
>JAEEGL015923520.1_pt1 | contig 15075 bp, 11 predicted proteins | sample 9134231 | NCBI WGS metagenome assembly JAEEGL01 (sample SAMN16246548, study PRJNA631951) | gut metagenome | biome: gut microbiome; feature: rumen; material: fiber-attached | host: Bos | place: Iran: Karaj | collected 2018-10 | reverse complement strand
CCAGATTTCTTTGACCTTGTTATTGTAGATGAGTGCCATCGCGGTTCTGCAAAGGCAGACTCCCGCTGGCGAAAAATCCTTGAATATTTTAGCTGCGCAACTCAAATCGGAATGACTGCAACGCCAAAAGAAACAAAGTATGTTTCAAATATCGATTACTTTGGAGAACCTGTCTACAGTTATAGCTTAAAACAGGGAATTGAAGACGGATTTTTGGCTCCGTTTAAAGTTATAAATGTTCATACAAGCATAGATGAATTTTGGCGACCGAAAAAAGGACAGAGAGACATTTACGGGAACGAAATAGAAGACCGTGAATATAATCTTTCTGATTATGACTATAACATAATAATTCAAGACAGAATTGATGAAGTTGCGGCTGAAATTACTAAGTTCCTGAAAGAAACGGATAGAATGTCAAAGACAATTGTGTTCTGTCCGACAGAAGACGCAGCCGACAGAATGCGAAGTGCGTTGAATAATCTTAATGCAGATATGGTTCTTAAAGACAGCCAAGGAAATGTAAAAGAACAGTATGTAGTTCGAATTACAGGTAGCGATAAGTACGGTAAAGACAAGCTTGATTATTTTATATCTGTAGCACAGCCATACCCTGTAATTGCAACAACTTCAAAACTGCTTTCTACCGGTAGTGACTGTAAAATGGTAAAGCTTATTGTCATTGATGAACTTATTAATTCAATGACTGAGTTTAAGCAGATTATTGGTCGTGGTACACGGCTTCGCTATGACGAAGGAAAAACTCATTTTACGATTATGGATTTCCGTCGGGTAAGCCGCCTTTTTGCCGATCCAGATTGGGATGGTGAAATTGAACAAGATGAAGATTTTGATCCAAATCCGCAACCAAAGACACCCCCCGAACCTATAGAACCAGATGAACCGAATGGTGGTGGAAGTGATGAACCTGCCGACCAGCCAACCCCGCAAAAAAAGCCGATAATCGGTAAAGGCGGCGTAAAAGTCGAAGTGCTTCAGCGCATAGTTTCGATTTATGACACTGACGGAAAACTTTTAAAACAGGAATCGATAGAGGATTATACAAAAGAAAGTATTCTTGGAACTTACCAGACATTGGAAAACTTTATTCAGACCTGGAACGGTGAACAGAAAAAAGAAATTATCCGCAATATGCTTAAAGAAAAAGGTATTGACCTTGAACTGATTAAGAAAGACCAGAACATGACTGATGTAGATGACTTTGATTTTATCTGTCATATAGCATTTAATCAAAAGCCACTGACTAGACGAGAGCGTGCTGAAAATGTAAAGAAAAGAGACATCTTTGGAAAGTACGGTGAAGCAGCTCGCGAAGTAATTAATGCGCTTTTGGATAAATATGCTGAACTTGGCATTTATGATATTGAATCAACAGAGATTCTTAAACAGAATCCATTTACTAAATATGGAAAACCAGCTCGCATTGCAGCTTTGTTTGGTGGTAGTGATAAGTACAGACAGGCAATAAAAGAGCTTGAAAATGAACTTTACGCAGCATAAGTCAGGATAAATATGAATTATAAAAGTAGTTTTATTAATACAAAACAAGAATTAATTAACTCATATGACGAAAAAGAATTTAATTCACCCTTTCGATCAACAATTCCATTATTAGAGCTTTTTTTTGAAAATAAAGAAATACTTAAAGAAATTTTAATCTATGATGAATCTTTTAATGCCATATTTGAAGATGAAACAAAGCCTTATGAAGAATCAAAGCATCCATCATGTACTGATTTAAGATTGTATAATAATATTATTAATTATTGTATTGAAGCAAAATATACTGAAAATGAATATGATTCTTTGGAAAAAGCTCTTTTAGATAGGCCAGGAAGAAAAAAGTCTGTAGAAGGATTTATAAATATTATAAATAATCGTTGCAACACAAATATTCATATAGATGAACTATTAAATATAACATACCAAATGATTCACAGATTTGCATCTGCATGCAAAGTTTTAGGTAAAACAGAAATGTTATATTTCTGTTTTAATATAACATCTGAAAAAGAACTATATTATCAAACTGAACTCAAAAAAATATATAAACTTACAAATGGAACCATACCAATTAAAATTGTATTAATGAATGCAGAACCTACGCGTGAGTTTCAAGTTATACAAGATAAATGGACAATTAATAAAGAACGAAACTTGTCTAAAGAAATAAAAAAAGCTATGACTAATAAAGTTATGAATATAACACTAAATAAGATTATTGATATTAATTAAGGACAAAACATGAGCAACTTAAGTAGTTTTGTAAAACGTATTCGCGATGTAATGCGCAATGATGCCGGTATTAACGGTGATGCACAGAGAATTGAACAGATAGCCTGGATGCTTTTCTTAAAAGTATATGACGCAAAAGAAGAAGACTGGGAATTTGAAGATGAAAAATATGAATCAATTATTCCGGAAGAATTGCGCTGGCGTAACTGGGCTCATACTGAAAATCAGGGCGATGGTCTTACCGGTGATAAGCTCTTAAACTTTGTAAACAATAAGCTTTTCCCAACTCTTAAAAATCTTGAAATCTCACCTGACACACCAATCCGCCAGAGTATTGTACGCACAACTTTTGAAGATGCAAACAACTACATGAAAGACGGTGTACTGCTCCGCCAAATTGCAAACATCATTGATGAACTTGATTTTGGAAGCTACGAAGAAACACATGCTTTTGGAGAAATATACGAAACAATTCTTAAAGAGCTCCAGAGTGCAGGTAGTGCCGGTGAATTCTATACACCTCGTGCTGTAACTCAGTTTATGGCAAAAATGATAAAGCCTCAGATTGGTGAAACAATGGCTGACTTTGCATGCGGTACCGGAGGATTCCTTTCCAGCTGGATAAAAGAACTTGAAGAAGTAAAAGATGCTAAAGGTAGCATTTCAAACAAAGACTCAGAAAAAATCTATAATTCAATTTATGCAGTAGAGAAAAAACAGTTCCCTTACATGCTTTGTGTTACAAACATGCTTTTGCATGGATTGGATAGTCCAAAGGTATACCATGGAAACTCTCTTATTTATAAACTATTGGACTATACCCAGAAAGATACCTTTGACGTAATTCTTATGAACCCTCCATATGGTGGAAGTGAAAAGGACGATATAAAACAGAACTTCCCGGCAGATTTGCGGTCAAGTGAAACAGCTGATTTGTTTATGGCCGTTATTATGTATCGTCTTAAGAAAGATGGACGTGCAGCCGTAATTGTTCCTGATGGATTCTTGTTTGGAAACGATAATGCAAAGAACAATCTTAAGAAAAAACTACTTACAGATTTTAACCTTCACACAATTGTTCGTTTACCAGGCAGCGTATTTAGTCCCTATACAAGCATTACAACAAACATTCTTTTCTTTAATAATGAAGAACCAACTGGAAAGACATGGTTCTACCGCGTAGACATACCAAGCGATCGAAAGCACTTTAGCAAAACAAAGCCGATGGAATTAAAGCATTTTGATGACTGCATTGCATGGTGGAATAATCGCAAGGAAATCACGGATGAAGAAGAAAATCCAAAAGCAAAATGTTTTACTGCTCAGGAACTTATTGATTCAAATTACAACTTTGATGTTTGCGGCTATCCTCACGAAGAAGAAGAAATATTAAGCGTAGCAGAAACAATTCAAAACTACGAAGAAAAGCGAACTAAGCTCAATGCCGATATAGATAATCTTCTTGCACAGATTACAGAGCTTCATCAGAAAGCGCAGAAAGGAGAACTATAATGACCGCCAAAGATTTAAAAAATGCACTTTTACAGGAAGCTGTTCAGGGTAAGTTAGTTCCTCAGATTGAAAGTGAAGGTAATGCAAAAGAATTGCTGGAAGAGATACGAAAAGAAAAAGCAAAACTCATAAAAGAAGGAAGAATCAAAAAAGAAAAGCCTCTGCCAGAAATTACAGAAGATGAGATTCCGTTTGATATTCCTGAGAATTGGTGCTGGTGTAGATTAGGAGAAATCGTTTACAACAATGGTCAAAAAACACCAGACATAGAATTTAGTTATATTGATATTGGCTCTATTGACAATGAACATCAAAAGTTAAATGAAAAAGAAAATTTTATTCAACCAGATAAAGCACCATCTAGGGCAAGAAAAATTGTAAAATTTGGTGATGTTATTTATTCTACAGTTAGACCATATTTACATAATATGTGCATTATAGATAAAGAGTTTACGAAAGAACCTATTGCCAGCACGGGTTTTGCAGTGATGACTTCTTTTCCAGGACTATTAAATAAATATCTATTTTATTATTTATTGTCACCAACATTTGATAATTACGCAAATGATACAGACAATGCAAAAGGAGTAGCTTATCCTGCCATTAATGATGATAAACTTTATAAAGGAATCGTCCCTCTTCCACCACTTGGCGAACAAAAACGCATAGTTGCCGCAATCGAAAAGTTCATGCCGCTCATAGAAGAATACGGCAAAAAAGAAACAGAACTCAAAGCCTTTAATGAACAAATCGGCACACTCACAAAAAAAGCAATTCTGCAGGAGGCCGTTCAGGGAAAACTTGTTCCACAAATTGCCGCCGAAGGAAACGCAAAAAAATTACTTGAAGAAATAAAGAAAGAAAAAGCAAAACTTGTAAAAGAAGGAAAAATCAAAAAAGAAAAGCCTTTAGCAGAAATTTCAGAAGATGAGATTCCTTTTGATATTCCGGAGAGCTGGTGTTGGTGTAGATTATCAGAACTATGCAACCTTTATACAGGCGATAGTATTAATGAAACTGAAAAAAAATTAAAATATACAAATATAAAAGAAGGCTGGTTTTATATAGGAACAAAAGATGTAAATTTTGATCAGACTATCAATTATGATAATGGTATAAAAATACCTTTTGAAAAAGAAAATTTCCGTATTGCTCCAAAGAATACAGTTTTGATGTGCATTGAAGGTGGCAGTGCTGGAAGAAAAATAGCTTTTACAAATCAGGATGTGTGTTTTGGAAATAAACTTTGCTGTTTTAATTCTTATAAAAATGAAATTGAAAAATTCATATTTTATTTCTTGCAAAGTACACTCTTTACTGATGCATTTAAAGATAATATTAATGGCATAATTGGTGGTGTAAGTATTAATAATTTAAAAGGAATGCTTTTCCCATTACCGCCACTTGCAGAACAAAAACGTATAGTTGATGTAATAGAAAAAATGTTGCCACTGTGCGAAAAACTTGGAGTATAATGTTAAAAATATGACAGCACCTTTGTATATACAGTGGTTTATAAAATCCTCAGATGAATACAAAACAATAGATGGAAAATCTGTTGAAGTATGGGAATTTAAGCATAATGAAGATGAAACTATCTTAAAAGACTGGGCCTATAATTTTAGACAAAATTACATAACTGATGATGAAATTAACTTACTTATAGAAGATTCATATTATGAAGGAAGAAAACAAGATTTTTTAAGAGAAGTAGTTTTTCCAGATGAAAAAACTTTTTATAAAAATAGAGGGCCTGAAGATAATATTGTTAGAATTGGAGATTTTGCAGAATTATTAGTAGCAGATTTTTTTCAATTTTGTAATGAAAAAAAATATTGGATACCCAGAACTAGATATGATTTAAAGGATAATCGGAATTTTTCAACAAAAGGAACTGATATTTTAGGTTTTAAACTAGAAGATGATACCTTGAAAAATACAAACGATACTCTACTAACTGTAGAAGTAAAGGCAAATTTTGGAAAAACACGAAAGAAAAAAAAATTACAAGAAGCTATTTGTGATGCACAAAAAGATGGGATTAATAATAAAGACCCAACAAGGGGTGCAGAATCATTATTTGTTTTACAAAAAAGATTTTTTAAGGAAAAGAAATATAAAGAAGCTATGATCGTGAAACGTTTCTTAAATCATACGGATAATCCATTTAAGCTACAGCATTGTGCTTCTGCAATATTTACGGATTCAAATTTTAATAAAGATGTTATCGAGGAGATTGATACTTCTGAGGATAATTTAAATTTAAAACTTATTGTATTTCATGGAAATGAATTAATGACTTTATGCCAAAAACTATACGAGAGAGCAATAAATGAAGCCTGAAAAAGAATCATTAAAAACCTTACAGTATACACAAGCTGTAGCAAAAACAATTGAATTTGAAGTTCCTAAAGAAACTAGAGAAATAATTGAAGCAAAGTTCTCTCATAAGCCAGAAGATATTTTTGATATTGTCATTACATTATTAGGAGAAATTTCAGATATTTATAGGAATCCTGATTCGACAAAAAATGATATTAGAAATGGTGAAGAAACACTTCGGTTCTGTGCAGAATTTCTTGATAATTTCAAAAATACAGGAAGAATATCATCATTAGATAATTATTGTTTACTAATTGGGGCTGCCGCATATTATTTATCAAATTTACCAGGGAGTTCACAAGTATTAATAAAAGCGATAAATTATGATTTATTAAATATAGATGGTGATGGTCTAGAAAATCTCTTATATTGTTTATTAGCAGAAAAACCTCTTAAAACTGAAAATCTTAATAAATCAAAATATATTGATTATTTAAAAAAAATATCAAACACATTAGAAACTTTTAATAAGGATGGAATCGATTACGGTTTATTAAAAATATCAAACGCTCTTGAAGATTTTGCATTTAAAATAGGTACTGATCGAGAAATATTTCTTTCAGATATAATTTTTTCAATTTTATATAAAAAGAAGTTAATCTCAGCATGGATTTTATTACCAAATTACAGTGAACTTTCACTAGATATATGGAAATCGTATTTATCTACAGAAAAATCGATAAAAACATTATGGCCAGCTCAGATATTGCTTGGTCAAGCAAATGTTTATAAAGGTGCATCATGTGTCATACAACTTCCTACAAGTTCTGGAAAAACAAAATCAACTGAATTAATAATTCGAAGTTCTTTTTTATCAGGCCGAACTAATATTGCCGTGATAATTGCACCATTTAAAGCTTTATGTCATGAAATAAAAAGAGATTACAAAAAAGCATTTAAGTCTGAAAATGTAAGAATTGATGAAATAAATGATATTTTAACACAAGATGATTTAAATGAATTTGTAACAACAGATGATAAAAAATCAATATTAATTCTTACACCAGAAAAATTTTATTATCTTATTCATTTTGATACTTCATTCATAAAAAATATTGGATTAATAATTTTGGATGAAGGACATCAATTTGATAACGGTGAAAGAGGTATTACTTATGAACTCCTTATTACATTTTTAAATCAAAATTTACCAGAAACAACTCAAAAAGTTTTAATATCAGCAGTTATAAGTAATGCGACAGAAATTTCATCATGGTTAAATAATAATGATAATGTAATTACAGGTAATTCATTATTGCCTACAAAAAGAAATATCGGTTTTTTTATTAACGAATATCAAGGATATCTCCAATTTGTTGATTATATGATACCCCAGAATAAAAGTTTTTATGTGCCACGAATTTTCAATATTACTAGTTTGCCTTTACGAAAACGAGAGAGTACACCGCGAGTTTTTCCTAATTTATCAAAATCGAATTCTGTAGCTTTATATTTAGCAATAAAAATGAGTAAAAACGGTATATCTGCTATTTATTGTGGAACTAAACGCTTCGTTAATGCAATTCTAAAAATCGTACCTGAGATTTATACAAGATTGCCTGATTATACAAAACCTTTAGATTTTTCTAATTATCTTGAAATTAACAAAATTTCAAGATTAATTGAAAGAAACCTTGGAACCGAATGTACTCTATTTAAGGCTGCAAAATATGGCATTTTTTCACATCATGCAGACATACCTACTGGCATAAAATACACTATTGAATATGGATTGCAAAAAGAAAAAATAAAAACAATAGTATGTACTTCTACTCTAGCACAAGGAGTAAACTTACCAATAAAATATTTACTTATTCCAAATACAACAAAAGCAGATGATTATATTTCAGTAAGAGATTTTCAAAATCTTATTGGTAGAGTTGCACGTGCAGGGAAAATTACTGATGGTTGTATAATTTTTACAAAAGAAGATTCTTTTTTTAATAAGCATAATTATGATTTATTAGATGCAAATAACTCTGAACGATGTTTAAGTTCTTTGCTAGAAATTATAAAAGAGCCCAATCCCTTTTATCATTTTTCAAACAAACAGGATTTAGTTGATTTATATATTGGTAGAATTACTATTGATGAAGAAATTAAAAGATATCTTGGTAAATTCTATGATGAAATTGATTCTGATACGAAAGATGATATAAAAGATAAATTTCAAGAAAAATTACGATATATAGCTAAAATAGAAAGCTTTTTCTTATTATATGGAGAAAATTTAAATAACAACACAATTAAAAGTTTTGTTGAAAACACTCTTGCTTATAAATTATTGGAAGAAAATGATAAAGAAATTTTATTATATATCCTTGGCGAAATCGCTTTACATATTCAAGAAACAGTTGAATCTGACAAAAGAATTCCACTAGCAAAAACTATGCAAGGAATACAAACAACACTTAAACTTTCTGAATTTTACAATGATAACATAGACAATATATTACATTGTTCTTCTACTATAGAAATTCTAGAATTATTTTGGCCATTTTTACTAGAGAATAATATTGTTTATCAATTTTCATATATTGAAAATAAAGATTTATTATTAGAATCTATAAAAAAATGGATATATGGCGCGAGCTATTATGAATTATGGAATATACTTAAAATCAAAGAAAATGGAAAAAACACAAGATTTAGTAAGAATATAGAAAATGTTGTGAATCTCTTTGATTCTGGGATAAATTATAATTGTTGTGTAATAGTAAATGCTCTTGCTGAATTAATTGGTGATAAAGATGAACATACAACAAGTTTATTAAAACTTCTTCAACGTCAATTAAAATACGGTTTACCTACAAATAAACTCATCTGTATATACGAACTTGGATTTTGTGACAGATGTTTAGTACAAGAACTGGAACAGTTTGTCGATGAAGAAATAGACATTGACTTAATAAAATTTGATTTATTAAAAAGTAAGGATTCTGTATTGGAGGTATTATCGAAATATCCTTCGTATTTTGAAACAGTTTTTGAAAGATTAAGTTATTAATTATAACAATAACTCGTAATAAATTTTTATGCAATTAATGGATTTAGAAAAATATGGATCAAAAGTTCCTAAAACGCCTTATTTCAGAATGTCCTCTTACAGATTTTTCGGAAAACGGAAATGTTACCGAGAGAGAATTGCAGCTTGATAAATATTTAGAACAGTTTACAGCCTTTCTTTATTCAAACGAAAATCAACTTATCCAACATTTTTGGCAAGAATATATTGCATCCTCAGAAATAGTATTGCTCCAGAATTCAGAAATGCTAAGAAGATGTTTTATTTTTCTAGATTGTGCTGTTGCAATTTATAACTACACGGCAAGAAAAAGCAAAGGTAAAAAGAACTCTCAAATTGCAGAACATGTTTCTGTTCAATTGCAAAATGATTTGAATCAATATAAAAGTATTCTGCTTCTAGCAATGAATGGCTGCTTTAATAGCGTGATTGTGGAATATCGTTCTCTATATGAGAGTTTTGTAATAGGTCAGTATCTCGTTCAGAATCCTGATTTAGTTCCTGTTTATAAAGACCATCTGCAATTTCTTAGATATCATCTTACTCAGCTTGTTGGAAACAGCACATCAGAATGGGATAAAATACACGATGATTATTTGAATAAATACGGCCAGGAGTTTGCAGAAAATTATGGCTGGACAAAAAGCAAAATTCCAAATAAAAAAGACAGAAAAATTGGAACTTTAGCAAAAGAATGTGATTTGGAAGATTCATTCACTGTTTTATACAAATACTCCAGCAGTTATGTTCATTCTTCAGCTTTTTCTGTATCAACCAGAACTGATTTAAGTCAAATAAAAATCTTCTTTCAGGCTGCTATGCACTTTATCGAATCAGAGATAACAGATTATCTGCGAGAAAGTAAACTGCCTGCAAAAGATGCAGTTATTATGCGGAATATTCTGGTATTTTTATATCAGGATTTTGAAAAACTATATAAAACAAATACTTCAATTTAATATTAATGAAGTCGTAAGGAGTTTCTTTATGTCTAACCTAAAACTAATCCATGGCAGCTGTGCTGATCAGACTGTAGATGTTGTAGTAAATGCTGCCAATTCAGGACTTTGGAAAGGTGGTGGGATTTGCAAAGTTATTTTTGATAAATGTGGGACAACTGAATTAACTCAAGCCTGTTCTGAAAAACAAACACCGGTAAAAGATGGAAATGCAGTAATTACGTCTGCTTTTAATATGAAAAATGCAAAGTACATTATTCATGCAGTTGGTCCAGATTTCAGACAAACTCCAAAAGCCTTTCTTGAATTGTTTAATGCTTATTACAATTCACTTGTACTTTTGAAAGAAAATAATTTACACAGCATCTCTTTTCCGCTAATCAGTTCAGGAATTTTTGCAGGGAATCTTCCAAATCCTGTAGAAGAATCAGCTAAACAGTGCTGCAGGGCTTATAAAAAATTCATTCAGGACTATTCTGAGTATGATATTGATGTTCTGCTTTGTGCATTTACTTCTGCAGAATATAATGCTGCAAAAACAGTGTTTGATAAATAATACAGAAAATAAACTTTCCCTAAAAAGTCATGATTGCAAAGTAATTGAGTTATAAAATGCATTCATACTAATTTTAGGAGGCTCTTATGAAGCTTACAGCTAATACAATTATAAAACTATTTGTAGATGCTATTGGACAAGATGCTTTTAAAGATTGTTATGAGCACAACTGGGATGCACGAAAAAAGGAAATTCAGAAATTACTTAAGGGTGATTACGAGTTTTTTGTAATTAATGATCCAAAATTCCAAAGAGTTCTGGATATTTTTACAGAGTTTGTAGATTGGGCAAGAAAGAAGGATTATATAAATCTTTCGGATAAAATTGCCATTCTTGATTTACTTGTTCCTTATATGAAGGCAATTCAATTTACTCCACAGGATGTAATACAAGAACAGGATTTTATTCAGTATACAATCATGTATTCAATATGTATGGCATATAAACATTCTATGTTGGATGCATTGAAAAATCCCGATTTTATTAAAAATAGAGCACAAGCAATTACGTTAGCTATTTCACAATTCAATTTCTATCTTCCAACTGAACAATACACAACAATTGTAGAACCTTTGGAAGGTGTATTCGATATGTTCCTGGCAATAGTTAACGATCAAAATCAGCTCTTTGAATATTGGAATGATAAACGATATGAAATTGATGATAATAATTCCGGAGATTTAAAGCTTCTGATTAAAAGATGGACTAAAGATAAAAGTGCAAGACCGACTTGGAAAGTAATTAGATTATTCATGAATGAAGATTTACTTCCGTCTGATGATTTTATCATTGAAGAATTGGCAGATGTTTCTGGAAAAGACTTGTATCTAACTTTCAGAAGAAGAATCTTTTCAGCATATTTTATAACAAAGCTTTTCGATTCCTTAAAAGAGCTTGGCTTAATAAATGATACATCAAAAGAAATGATTCAGAATGGGATCAGATTATTCTACAGACATTTTTTGGTGACAAAAGAACCTGCTCTTTCTCAGGAAGTAATTCATAATCCTATGTTCTGTATGCTGTACAGATTTTTATTAAAAGATGACATGGGCTACGATTTTAACACAGATACTGCACAGTATTTTAAGAGGTATTTGTTTTAGTTTAGATTTTTTGTTGAAGGAGATTTATTATAAGGGACGAAATCCATTACGAATTAGTTTATGAATTTGACATTTCCATTTTTTCAAGCTATTTTTTAACTGTTGCTGACAGGTTCAGTTATCGTGCGTTTGAGCTGAAGGAATGAGATAGGAATTGCGTTGTTTCAGTTAGCAGTATAAGGGTTATGCATTTACCAAGTGCCTATCTTAGACTACCTTAGTTGAGTAGCTGACAGAAAATGCTTACTTTGGATAAAGCCTTGCAATCTGCAGGGCTTTGTTATTTAAAAAAATAGTTTCTCCTTGTCTGAATTGCCTTAAAACACTAAACTTGTTTATTTTCAGCAACTATGACGATTTGTCTCAAAAATAGTATAATTATAGAGACATTAAGTTGTTGTTATATATAATTCAATTTCAGCAATTAAAAATTATCTTTCTCAGATTCTGATTTTTTTACAAGGTTTAAAGGTTACAAATAATTTGCATTCAATTCATTTTTGATGTATTATCAAATTATACAAAATTTCCAAAACTTATCAATTTTGACAACTTTTGGAAATTTTGTATAAGAAGGCATTATGATTGGAAGAACTGAAGAAAAGAAGTATTTGAAGTCTTTAATATACGAGGAAGAACCACAATTTGTTGCAGTATATGGCCGCCGTCGTGTCGGTAAAACATATCTCATTCGAGAAAGTTTTGAGCATTCATTTACTTTTGAACATACTGGAGTTAGTAATGCATCTCTAGATGTAAATTCACTGAAAGTTGTTCAACTTGAAAAATTCCAGGAATCCTTAGCAGAGTTTGGATATAAACCTTCAGAAAAAATAACTTCCTGGAATGAAGCTTTCAACGGCCTTAAAGAGGTTATCAAAGCTTCGAGAGAAAAGAAAAAGGTTATTTTTATTGATGAACTTTCCTGGATGGATACCAAAGACAGTGGCCTTATTTCTGCATTGGAAAGTTTTTGGAATGGTTGGGCCACAGCTCGTAAAGAAAAGGATGTAATTCTGATTGTATGTGCATCTGCAACTTATTGGATAATGGAAAATATTATTCATGCAAAAGGCGGCCTTCATAATAGGCTTACCGGAAAAGTACATTTAAAACCTTTTAATCTTTATGAGTGTAAGCAATACCTTGAATCACGAAAAATTGTTTTTAGTCCTCATCAGATTCTGATGTGTTATATGATTCTTGGTGGTGTTCCGTTCTATTGGAGTCTCCTAAAAAAAGGAAAAAGCCTTCCGCAAAATATTGATGAATTATTCTTTGTTGATGGCGCTTTATTAGCAGATGAGTATGACAATCTTTACAATGCTTTGTTTAATAAACCTGCTCAATACTTGAAGATTATTAATGTACTAAGTCAGGCAAAGAATGGTCTTACACGTGAAGAAATAATCAAGAAAACACATATTGCAAGTTCTGGTGCATTTTCCAAAAAACTTGAAGAACTTGAAAACTGCGATTTTATCAGAAAATATATTCCCTATGGAAAAAAAGACAGCAGTTATATCTATCAGCTAATAGATAATTACACTTTGTTTTATCACCAATTCCTGAAAAAGAATCATTTCGAAGAACACTTCTGGCAGAATCAGATTAATACTCCTGCCATAAACTCCTGGACTGGACTTGCATTTGAAAAAGTCTGTCTGGAACACGTTCCACAGATAAAGAAAGCTTTAGGGATATCCGGTGTTTATACTGATGTAAATGCCTGGCAATGTTCAGAAGATAAAAAACTTGGAATTGAAGGTGCTCAAATTGATTTGATGCTTGTAAGAAAAGATCAGATAATTAATCTTTGTGAAATGAAATATACTGAATCCAGTTTCTCTGTAACAAATTCATTTATTATGGAAATGAATAACAAAATTAAATCTCTCAGAGAAAAGACAAAAACAAATCATGCAATTCATCCAACACTTGTTACAACATATCCTGTTGTTCAGAATGAATATGCTGCCGACCTTCAGGCAATTATTACGGCAGAAGATTTGTTTGAACAATGATTAAACCAGGATGTCCCCATGTTATTTCTACCAAAGATAGAACATTATTAACTATATAAAAAATTTAAACTCTATAAATTATTCGGAGGAAAAATGGAAATATCTCCAAGGTACCAAATGTCCTTAATTGACCAAATAGAAAAAAAAATTTGGGAGTTATATTCATCATATAACAGAGTAACCCAATATATAAAAAAATGGTTAATCGTTTATGATGATTATACAGGCGAAAGTAATTTTATAATTAAATATAAAAAAGAATCGACTATAGATTTATCTGAAACACTATCGGAGATGGATGGAGAATTGTTATTAAAAATTGCTATAGATTTAGGTATCGATACTCCCGATTTCATTCCTATGATTCCAACATTCAAAAATGAAATTAAAGGTAGTTACGATACAGCTAATTCAACATTTGATAAAGCATTTAAACTGATTTATGAAGATCCTTCAACAGCTATTGGTCTAGCAAACTCTGCATTAGAAAGTATATTTAAGCATATCTTAAGTGACACTCGAATATCTATAAATTGGAATAAGAACGATACCTTATATTCCCTTGCACGTTCGATATTTAAGGAATTTAAGCTATCAGGACTAGATGAAAATTATAGCCCAGAAATTAAGAGTATCGGAACTTCATTACTTTCTATATGTCAAAGTATTGAAAAATTAAGAAGTGATAAAACTCTATTTCATGGAAAACAGAATGAAGATATTATAATTAATGATCCAATGTATACATTCTTTATAATAAATAGCGTCTGTACTATAGGTAAGTTTTGTATTTCGTTTTATGAAAAAAATTATCCTACAAATGATAATGAAAGTACTGTTTATGATGGTTCAGATTTTCCTTTTTAGTTTTTCTATTACCAACTTAATCTTTGATGTTAGAAAATTTGGATTTGTTATAAGAAAAAATTCTTTCATAAATCTTTTTCATAAAAAAAACCATTTTTTCGTACTTCCCGGGCAACCCCGGATTTACGCTCGGAGAGTTTTTAACCCACAGGCCACATGTTTTACTAAAGAATTTTATGAAAAAAGTACTGTTGGGTATAGTTATATAGGCTGTTTTTTGTTGAAATTTAGCGAATTTTGGGTTAAAATAATCCAAAATACAGTTATTTATAGTAGTGTAGAGGCGGATATGGTCTTCCCAAACCCGCTCATAACCCGGAGGCCGCACCTCCCATAAATCACACTGCTTAAATCCCAAACAACTTCTGAAAATTCGTCTCCACAATTT
>JAEEGL015020581.1_pt1 | contig 15075 bp, 9 predicted proteins | sample 9134231 | NCBI WGS metagenome assembly JAEEGL01 (sample SAMN16246548, study PRJNA631951) | gut metagenome | biome: gut microbiome; feature: rumen; material: fiber-attached | host: Bos | place: Iran: Karaj | collected 2018-10 | reverse complement strand
ATAAAGTATTGTTGTACAACCACCAAATACTGATTTTAATTCATTATCTTTATTAATTCTAAAAGTTACAAATGTACCAAAACAATCACATTCTTTAATTACTTTTTTAAAACATTTTAAAATTGCTGACATTTTTATTTCCAATATATAAATTAAAGATTTTATAATAATATAAATATTAAAAAGATTAAATTTTATTAATTAATTAATTAAAAAAAATTTTTAATTGATTTATGTGAAATAACATATTAATAATTTTAAAAAAAAATGCTATTAAAAAAGATAGATTATTTATCACCATCATCAACATTATATTTTTATGGTCAAAAATCTCATTCAAATTGTTTAAGTGGAATTTTAACAATATTTTGCTATTTTTTATATATTTTAGCTTTAATTTATTTTAGTATTGATATAATTTATAGAAAAAATCCAACAACATATTTTTATCATAAAATAATAGAAGATGCTGGAATTTTTTCAATGAATACATCTTTATTTCACTTCATAAAAATAAATAATAAAAAAAATTTAAGTATGATTCAAATTTATGGAATTGAAAATGTACCTTTTTCAATTTTAACCAATAAGAATGAAATAAAAGAAAAATATAATCATTATTATTATTCATTATGTACAAATGATATGAAAAAATATATATCAAAGGAAATTTTATTAAAAATCAATAATGAAGTTTTTGAAAAAAATTCAACATCATTTTGTTTAGATAGTTTTTATAATTCAACAACAGGAAAAACAAAAAAGTATTATGAAAAAGATTTTATTTATCCAAAAATAGAGCATGGTCAATCAAATCCAAATGCAACTTATTATGGATTATTCATTCAAAAATGTATTAATTCATCATATAATAATTATTCATGTGATTCAATAGATAATATAAATAATGAATTAGATGGAATTGGAATAGAATTAAATGTAATTAATAATGATGTTGAAATTAAAGATTATAAAAATCCTTTAATTCATTCTTTTTATCCAGTTACTTCTGGTTTTTCTCATATTTCTTTTGCTTTAAATAATTTAAACTTTGAACCTTTAATTTTAAGATCTCATAATGGTTTAATTTTTGATTCATTTAAAGAATATTATTCATATAAATTTGAACAAAATGAAATACAAACTTGGTCTGATAATTCTGGTTTTATTGTTTCTTTTTTTTTTTGGATGCAAAATAATGCAATTATATATGAGAGAAATTATAAAAAAATTCAAAATATTCTTGTTGATTTTGGAGGAATTACTAGAGCAATTTATATTATTTTATATTGTTTAAATTGGTTTATTTATAAATTTATTTTGTTAAAGGATATTAATCATTTGTTGTTTAATATGATTTCTAATAAAAAAAATAAACTAAGTAGTGTTAATAAAATTTTACATTTAAATTTTGATGAAAATTCAACTGTTTTAGGTTTCAATACTTTAAATATAAATAAAAATAATAATAATATTTCTATATTTAAAAGAGGAGTTATTGACTCAGAAATTAAAAAAAAAATTGAAAAAAATTTTGCAATTAAAAATAAGGAAAAATTTGAATTTAAAAAAATTACTTATGGAGATTTTATTCAATGGATTTTTCATTGTCAATCAATTAATTATCAAAAAACAAAATATACATCAACAATATATTTAATTTATAAAAAATTTATAAGTGAAGAATCATTATTTCATTATATTATTAAATTTAAAAGATTAAAAAATTTATATTTTTATGATATTAATCAAATAAATAAAAAATTGAAATTATATAAATAAATATTATAATTATTATTAGGATTATATTTTTATTTTATGAAAACATAATATAGGATTAAATATTGTTTTTTTAATTTTTTATTGTTGACAAAATCTTTTAAAAAATTAATTATTTTATTATTAAATTTCTTTAAAGATTAAATTGATAAACATTTTTTGAAAATAAAAATATTTTTTTAATTCATAACAATTGAAAAATGATGGTTAAATTAATTACTTTTTTACAATTACAAGACTCATTTAAATCTCCATTTCATTTTAATTTTAATGGAAAAAAATACATATATTATCCTATAGGAATAATAGTATCAATATTTATTAATATATCAGCAATAATTCTTTTATTTACATTAGTAAATGAATTAATATATCATTCACAACCAAATGTTAATTTTTCAGAATTTCGTACATCAATGACTCATAATTTAACATTGAATACAAAAGATTTATTATTTACAATAGCATTAAGAGATCAAAATTATAATATAATAAATGACCCATCAATAGGTTATTTAAGTGCATCATATGAAAGAACTTATACATTAAATGGAAAATTTAAAATAGAAACATTAGATTTAAATTTAATGAATTGTAGTTATGTTTATCCTATATTTAAAAAATTAGGTGTTGATGATAAATTTAATAGTACTGGATTAATTAATTATAATTGCTATAACTATAGTGAACCAATAATAATTGGAGGAAAATATGGAACAGATTTTTATGCTAATTTAAATTTTAATATTATGAAATGTAAAAATTCATCTACTTCTAATATTATATGCAAAAGTGAAAAAGAAATTAATAAATCAATGCAAAATGGTTGGGTTCAAATAACTTTTGTTTCTTCATTTGTTGATTTAAATAATTATTCAAATCCTATTCAATATATTACTGAAGATACTTATTTTAATATCGATGTTACACTTAATAAACAAAAATATATTTATTTTTCAACTTTGGAAATGTATAGTGAAAATAATATAATTTTTAGAAGTAGAAAAAAAGAAATTTCTACTAAACATGATGTAACTAATACTGATATAATAAGTTCAATTGATGGGGACATTTTAGGATCAATAATGGTTTGTCCTTCATTTACTACTCAAAAATATTATAGAAGTTATATAAAAATTCAAGAAATTGGGGCATCAATTGGTGGTTTATATTCTTTGTTAAAAGTAATTGCTTATATTTTATTTTCATTTCAAAAAAGTAAATATATTGAAATGGAAATTATTAATAATTTATTTACTTTTGCTAATGATAAAAATATAAATAAAAATAATTCTCTTTTTAAATATGAAAAATTTAATTTTTCTCGTATTAAAATAAGTTCAATTGATCAAAATATGAAATATATATATGGTTCAGGAGTTTTTTTATCAAAATCTTATAAAGAAATTGATTCAATTAAAAATCTTAAAAATACTTTTAATTGTACCCAATCAATAATATATAATAATAAAACAAAAAATAATAAAATATATTTTTATAAAATTGATTTGGGATTCATTAATTCTTTTAAATTATTATTTTGTTTTTGTAAAAATCAAAGACAATTATTTTTAAACAGTTATGATTTAATAATTGATGAATTATCAAAATATATAGATTATATAAAAGTATCAAAAATATTAATGGATATTGAAAAAATAAAAGGAATTTTGAAAAAACATAATTTTAACTCAGAACATTGGAGATCTGGAAAAAAAATATTATTTGTAAATAAAAATAGGAATCAAAATGAAGTTAAAAATAATTCTATTTTAGGTAATTCTAATTTAGTTTTAAATCCAGGAGTTAATTAATTGTTATAATTATGTTATAATTATTTGAATCTTTTTAGGAATTATATATAAGATTTGAAAGTTTTAGGATTTTATTTATTAAAATTTCATAAATAGTGTTTTAAAATTTTTATAAAATTTAAACTTAAATCACTTTTAATTTATAATATTATAATACCATTTTTTTGATACATTCCATTTCTGTAAGATATTCATTTAAAAATATTATTCATACTTTTTTATTCTATATATTACTTAAATTATACATTAAATACACTTTTGATAAACTATTAATAATTATTTAAATTTTTCTTTATTTTTCGAATGTTGAAGTAATTTTTCATATATAGGATGATTTATTTTTTTTCTAGTATTATTATTATTTGATTGAATAGAAAAATTATTAAAAGATAAATCAATTTTGTTATTTTCTTCTCTTTTATTTTCTTCATTTTTATTTCCTTCATTACTATTTATAATATCTACATTATGAGAAGAAATTAAATTAGAAGTATAATTCTGATTTTGTAATACTTTTTCTTCTAAAATATTTATTGATTTTGATTCAGATTTTTTTTCTGGAATTTTATTAATTACAATAAGATTATCATAAGAACTGTTTTTTTTTTTTTTATTATTAAATATTTGTTCTCCTTTTAATGTTTTTAAAAATGGTTTTTTTACATTTATCACTTGTAAATATTTATTTGAATGAAAGATTGAGGAATTATTATTAGTTAAATTAAGTAATCCTTGATTTACTGAATCATTCTCTGATTTAAATGATGTCACTAATTTTTCATAATCTTTATTTTTTAACTTTAATAATATATCTTTTTGTTCTATAGATTGACAAGTTCCTGCACAATTACCCATTTAATATTTATTAAATTATATAAAATATCAATAATTTTATAAATTATAATTTTATTAAAAATAAAAAAATAAATCTTTAAATTAATGTGGAAATTATAAAATAAAAAATGAATATTAAGTATTAAAAAAATTTAAAAATTTTTAAAATGAAATTAATTCTATATTAAAATATTATTTTCTCTAAAATTAAAAATTAAAAATTTTAATATAATCTAATTTATACAAATTATTAATTTTTAAAATAATAATCACTTAATTATATAAATTAAATAATTAATGCTAAAAGAAAAGTAAAAATCCAATTAACTTTTAAAAACAAATTCTCCCCATACATATTTTTAATACATTTTGAAGAATTAAAAAACAAATGAGCATTAGTAGTTTTAGCATTAATTAAATGATATTGTTCATAAATATCATTATTATCATAAGAATAACATTTAAATCTATTTAAAGTATGACATTTATTATTAGTTAATTCACTTAATAAATTCATTCTTTTTTTCCATTCATGTTTATTTATATTAATAGGAATAGGACAATAACCTTGTCCTTCTTCATTAAAACCACATTCACAATTTAAAGTAAAATTATTTTTTCCTTCAACATAATAACATAATTCACCTTTTTTACATTTAATAAATCCATCAATTACTTTTTTTTCGTTTTTAAAAACCCAATAAGAATCATAATCAGTAGTAACACAATAAGTTTTAGTTTGATCTAATTTACCAAATTCACAAAGATAAAATCTTTTATCTTCATCATTTGAAAATAAAGCTTCTTTTTCAGTATTTTTCATATTAGCTTTTAAAGAACCATATTTAATACAAGAATTTTTATAACAACCTAAATAATTTTTACATTCCCATGAATCTTCACAAAATTCACCTTCATTTTTTTGTATTTCACATACTTTACTTGTTTTATTACAAAATAAACCTACTTCACAGTCTTCATATTTTTCACATGTTCCATTCTTTTTTTTTCCAACACATTTTTTATTTTTGCATTCTGCATTATATAAACATTGATTTTTTTTCTCATTACATTCTTCACCAGGATATCTTAAATCAGAATCACTTTCTCCCATTTTTTTCCTACAATAACCAAAAATTTCTTCATTTAAAAAAAGACTTTTTATAAAATATCTTTCATCATTTGAATTCAAAATACATTTTTCATCTTTTTGACAAATTTTATCATTAAATAAAAGAGTAATGTTATCTCCATTTTCATTAAAAGGATTATATCCATATGCACAATCATTTATTTTTTCATCACATTTTATTTTTGGACATGACATTGAATCTGGAATTATTGGTAGAGTATTATAATTAAAAACAACATCTTTTATACAAGAATCTGAATTTTCTAATCTATGATGTTCTAATGCTAAAATTTTTAAATTATTATATTTTTGAAAATCTCTTCTCCATAATACATTTCTTATTGTTTGTAATTCTACACAAATATTATCTGAAAATCTTTCTATTGTATGACATAATGATGTATAATTAGTATTTGATAAAATTTCTTTTTTCATTTTTAAATAATCTTTAAATGTATCATTTCCATTTCCTAAAACACAATGTTTACTTCGATATTGATTAAAACCACATAAGCATTTTTCAGGTAAGTGAATAGTTTCATTTGTATTTTTTATAATATATTCACAATCATCATAACATAAATAATTAACATTTAATAAAGTAGCACAAATATATCTACTTTTATTATTAATATAATAACCACCACTTTCACATAATAATTCAGGTCTTTCATTTTCAAAAAAATCATCAGTAAAATCAATTCCATCTTTAATTGAAAATAATTTATTACAAGTATTATTTTTTTTATTACAGTATAAATTAAATTCACAATCAGTTGAAAAATTACATTTTTCATTTAAACTTTTTAATTTTGAACAAATATTATTTATACATGCTTGATTTAAAGGACAATTTTCATTAGTTGTACAATTAATATTATTAATTGAATTCATACATTTATTATCTTTACATATTCCATATAAACAATCTGAATCTTCTGAACAATTTCCTCCTGGAAATTTTGGTATTAATCTGGAATATTGTTCTTCTTTTATATCTTCTTCATATAAATTTAATAATGAATCATATACATTACAATACTTTTCTTTTTGATCTGATAATGGAGATATTTCTATATGAAAGATATTATCTGCTTCTGTTTTTTTTTTTGTTAAACATATACTTTCATCCAAATTATTTTCACATGTCATTGAAAACTTACATATTTCATTTGAAACAAAAATAGGAAAGAAAAAAAATATTATTTTCATTTATTTCTTTTATTTTTAAACTAATTTTTTTTTAAATATAATTAAATATTTCAAATTTGATATTTATAATAGATAGGTTTGATACTTTAATAAAACATTATTTATATTCAAAAACTAAAAAAAATTAATTAGGAATATAAAAATATTAAAACAATATCTAAAATAAATATAAATCAAATTAATATTTTCTCTTATATTCAGGAAGACTTTTATACTTTTTTAATTTAGTAGATTTATTTAAAGGTTCTTCAATTTTATTTCTAAAATCTTCTAAATTATTATCGTTCATCATTTTTATATCAAAATTATAATTTGTACTCATTATATATTTTTTTTTCTTTTGTTTTTTTTCTGATTGATTCCTTTTTTTTATCATTCTTTGTAAATCTTTTTGTTCTTGAATTTCTAATTTTTTTCTATCTTGTTCAATTTCTTTTAATTTTAATTCTTCTTTTACTTCAATTATATTTTTTTCAATTTCACTAATTTTCTTTTTTAAATTTCTAATTTTTAAATTATTACTTTTTATTTCATTTTGATTTATAATATTTTCATGTATAAATTTAGCATTTTTAACATCATTTTTCTTTAATTTTTTATTAAAAATATCCTTATTTTTTGATAAATCATTATTATCTATATAAAATTCAAGTTTATTTTTTTCTTTAAAAAGCTCATTAAATCTATTTTCATATTTATCCAATGCATCACTTGGAATCAAATTTTCTAATATTTCCCTTTCTTTAGGTTTAAATAAATTTGGAGATATAATTCTTTGTGATTGATATTCATTTTGAATATTTTCAGATAATAATTTTTTATAAAAAGATTGAAATGAATTTCTTTGTGAAAGTGGATTATTGGTAACAGAATTTGCATTTGTTGAGTTTGTTTTAGATATATTTAAAACTGATCTTGATTTATTATATTTATTATTTACTTTTATAATTCTTTTTATTTCTTCTTTTGGTTTTCTTTGAATTTCTTTATCTTTTTTTAATTTATCATTTAAATATGATATATGTTCTTTTTCAAATAAATACTCATTTTTTAATAAATTTCTTTTATTTACTAAATCTTCATAATTTTTAATACATGAATTGTTATGATAATTTTCAATTTTTTGTAATTGTTTATTTTCTTTTTCTAAATCTTTAATAACATTTACTAATTTTTTTAAATCATAAATTAATTCTTCTTCTTTATTATTAATTACATTTCCTTCTTCATCCAAAAAATGTTTATTTACTTTAAAATCAACATTTTCCTTTTTTATTTTTGTATAAATTTTTATATCTTTTTTTATTATTTTTTTTTCTTTTTGAACATTTTTTAATTGTTTATCTTTTATAAATATAATTTCATCTGCTGAATCATATTCAAAAATTTCATTTATATTTTTTTTTGGTTTAATAATATTTTTAATTATATTTTTTCTGTTATATTTATCCATTTTTTCATTTAATTCATTTGTTAATTTTGATAGTGATTTTAATAATTGTTTTTTCTCTTCTATTAAAGAATTAATAATATCATTTTTCATATTAATTTCATTATTATATCTCTCTGATAAATTTGGAAATTGAGTTTCATAATATTTTATTTGATGAATTAATCCATTTAATTTTTTTTCAAGTTCATTATTATCTGAAATTAAAATATTTAAATTATTTTGAATAAAAGAGGAATTTTCTTCTTTTTTAATTGGTTGATTCGATAAATTATTATTATGAATATCATCATTATTTTCTTCTTTTTGATAATTTTCTTCTTTTTTTTTTAATTTTTTTTTTTTTTTCTTTTTTTTTTTTCTTTTTATTTCCATTGTAATTTCTTCTTCTTTCTCTTTTGTTTTTTGTATTAATTGGGGTCTTTTTTGTATTAAAGGTAATATTAAATTATTATTTTCAGATTTTGATTTAAATAATTTATTTTTTTTCTTTTTTCTTTTTTTCTTTTTTTTATTCTCTTCTCTTCTTAATTTTTGTTCTTCTTCAAATTCTTTTTCAAAAGAATTTTTAAGTGATTTGCATTTATATTCTGAATCAATAGAATCAAAACTTAATTCACATTTAATTGAATCACTATAATATATTATTTCTTTTTCTTCTTCTACTTTTTTTTCATTTTCTATTTCTAATTTTTTTTGCAAATCTGAAATTTCATTAATTAATCTATTTTTTTTTTCATTACTCCTTTCATTAAATAAACTAAATTCATCAAAATTTTTATAATTGATCAACATTGAGTTACTACTTGATTTTCCCATATCATAATTTCTTATATATTTTGAACATTCATTATAACTATTCATTAAAACATTATTCTTTTTTAAATTTTTAGGTATTTTATTTTTATATACATTTATATTTATTTTACCATTTTTTGAAGGAATAAATAATCCAGGTTTAATAAAATTATTTTCTTCTTTTAAAAATTTAGTTTTTCTCATTATATTTTTATAAATTAAAAAAAATAATAATAAATTCTATCCTATATTTTCATTTTCAAAAATTCAAAAAAAAATATTTTTATTTTATATATATATTATTTTAATTTTAATTAATAAAATAAAATGAAAAATAAATTTAACGATATTCTTAATGATCATTATAAAACAGAATCAAGTTTGCCAAATTTTTCTCAATCAAATAATTTTGCAAAAAATAAATTAATTGATTCATATTATCAAACATTTAATCCAAACTATAAAAAAGAATTAGAAGATTTTAAAAATTCAATATCATTAAAAAGAAATAGAAATTATAAAGAGAATTTATTTAATAACATTAATTCATTAAATTTCAAAAGACCAAATTCTGCAAAAAGAATTTATAAAACAATATCATTTTTTAATAATGAAAATAAGAAAAATATAAAATTTCCTCAAGATTTATTTTTTAATGAAGAACCCAAAAATGTTAAAATTGAAAAAGTAATTCCTGGTTCAAGAAAAGTTGAAGCATTTAAAAAAAATTTAGAAGATGATTTAAGATTATTTAAAAATTATAAACCAATGAAAAGATATTATATAAGTAATTTAAGAAATGTCCCAAGTATATATGAAAGAAATAATTTTTATTCTCCTAGAAAGAATATTAATCCTTTATTCAATTTATAAAAAAAAAGAATATTAAAATTAAATTTGATAATACATTCTATACAATAATATTTTTATTTTTTTATATTATTTATTTATAAGAAATTCTATTTTTTATAAAATAAATTTTATATTTTTTTTGAAAAAGAAAAAATAATAAATAATATTAAAATTAATACTTTTTATAATTCATCTTGATTCATAAAAATTTCAGATTTTTCAGATTGATTTTTTACATCAATATCTTCTTGAGACATACTATTTTGTTCATCTTTCAATCCACAAACTTTTTTCCATTTTTTAAATTTCTTTTTTTCTTCTCTTGAACTTTGTTTATAAGCAACATAACTTGATATTTTTATAAATGTCCATCCTTTTCTAAATAAATCTTCTTCTCTACTTACACAACCACATATTTTTTCTTCTTTTTTTGATTCTTCAGAATTTTCAATATCAATTTCATTAATATCAAAATTACTTTTTTCTTTTTCTTCATTTAAATCTTTTTCATTAATTAATTTATCATCTGTTTCTTTATTATTTATATCATTTTCTTGAGTATTTACAATATATTCATTTACATCATTGTATCCTGTGTATATTATTGGTTTAGCTCTTAATGTCTTTTTTTTAATGTTATCTTCATTTTCTATTTCATCATCAGATTCAATTATAAAATTTGGTGCTTCATATGGAATTAGTTCTAAATTAGAGTTTATTAATTTATTCTGAATTGTAGTTTTTTTATTTTTTAATATTACATTATCATCTTCTTCATCGACTCTATTATCTGGAATATTTATTTTATTTTTTTGATATGATTTTAAAGTTATAATATCATTTTTTATATTATTTAAATCATTATTTTTATCATCATCTTTTTCATGATATGATTTTAATGTTTCAATATCATTTTTTATATTATTTAAATCATTATTTTTATCATCATCTTTTTCATGATATGATTTTAATGTTTCAATATCTTGTTTTATTTTATCTAAATCATTATTTTGATTAATTTGTAATTCTTCAATATCTTTTTTTAAATTTGTTAAATCCTCATTTAATTTATTGTCATTTTGATTTATTTTAATTGCTTCAATATCATTTTTCAAATTATCTAAATCATAATCTAATTTATTGTCATTTTGATTATTTTTTAATGATTCAATATCTTTTTTTAAATTTTCTAAATCATTATTTAAATCTTTTTCTTTTTGATTTGTTTTTAAAGCATCAATATCTTTTTTTAGATTATTAATATCATTATTTATATTGATATAAATACTATTATCATTATCTAAATCTTTATTATCATTGTTTTTTGATTTTATATTTTCAACATCATTATTTAATTTTTCTAAAAATTCATTAATATTATTATTATATTCAGTTTGAGCTTCAAATTTTTTTTCTAAATCATTAATTCTATTTTGATTATCATTATCTTTAATATTGTCATTCAACATATTTTCTAATTCTTCAATTTTATTTTTAATATCATCATCATTAACATTTTCACCTATTTTATTTTCTAATTCTCCAATTTTATTTTTAATATCTTCATCACTGTTTTTAATATTATTTTCTAAATCATTAATTTTATTATTAATGTCATCAATATCTTTATCATAATTTTTATCAAATGGATTTTTATTTTCAATTGATTCAATTCTCTTTTTCATTTTTTCAATATCACTTTTAATAGTACCAATTCCACTATCTCCAAAACTTCCACTTAAAGTCATTAATCTAGTTTCATTTGCAGATGTCCTATTTGAAAAATCTTTTTCTACTTTATCAATTTTATCATTTAAATCATTAAATTTATCCAATTGATTTTCTAAATCATGTATTTTTAATTTTAATTCAGAAATGTCATTTAAATTATTATTATTATTATCTTCTATTTTTTTTAAATTATCTTCAATTTTTTCTATTTGAACTGTGAATAATTTAATTTCTTCTGGATTATAATTTATATATTTTTCTAAATCTTCTTTATTAATTGAATCTTTATTATTATTATTATTTTTTGATAATAATTTTAATTTATTTTCAATTTCTTCAATTTTTTTTTTAAATTCATATTTATTTAAATGTGTTTCATTATTATCTTTTAATGTTAATTCAATATCATATATTTTATTATCATATACATTCTTCATAACATAATTTTTTTCTCTTTCTAAAAGTTTTTCTTTAAATTTTTCATTCTCTTGTTTGTTGATATCAACATGAAAATTTTCTATATTTTCTTTGATAATTCCTAATAAATTAGAATTTAAATTATTAAGATTTGATTCTAATTTTCTTATTTTTTCATTTAATTCTTGAATTTCTTGTTCATGTTGTTCTTTTGTAACAAAATCATTTTCTTTTCTTTTATTTTCTCTTTCAATTCTTTTTAAATTATCTTTTACTTCATTTAAATCTTTATTATTTTTACCAATTTCATTTTCAAATTCTTCTTTTCCTATAATATTATTTTTTTGATTCTTAATTTCATTTCTTAATTCATTTTGATATGGTAAAATATATTTTTGAAATTCTTCTTTGAAAATATTTCGTATAGTTTTTTCGTCTATTAAATTATTTGTATTTTGGATATTTTCATTTAATTTTTCTGAAAAATTAGTTTCAGTTTTTAATTTATTCATATCATCATTTTTAGTTTTTAAATCTGTTTCATTAATATCAACTTTTTGTTCTTCATTTTGAGTTTGTGTTTGAACTAATTTAACAGGAATCCCAGAATAAATTTGACTAACTGGAACATATAAATAACTTCCTGTTGGATTTATTTGTTGTTGACTTATTATTGTTGTTCTTGGTGTTCCTCTATTATTTAGAATTGCTTCTATTTCACCAATTGATCTGTGAATTTGTTGATTAGTATGTGATGGTCGGTTATAATAATATGACATGTTTATTTTATAATTTTTATTGTTTATTTTATTATATTTTTGTTTAAAAGATTTTTTTATAAAATTAAATGTGCGTTAAAAAGATTTTTTATATCATTTTATGTTATACAATTTAGAATTAAAATATAATTTTTTTAAATGGATTAAGATATACTTATATATATATCTATTTAAATTAAATCATGTATTTTATATACATAAAATTATATATATATTTTATTTGTTAATATATTTAAAATAAAATAATTTAATATAACTATAATAAAACAATAATAAATTTTTATTTAATTTAATGTTTATAAAAAGAACAAAAAATAAAAAAGGAAAAACTCTTCAATTTGACTCTCCTAAAAATGAAAAAGAAAAAATAAAAGAAGATAAAACTTTTCTAAATAAAAAGCATAATTTTCCATATTCAACATCAAATCAAGAAAATCATCAAAAAAATTATTTTGACAAACTTGAAATAAATAAAAACAATTCATTACCAGTAAAAACAAAAGAATATAAAATAGAAAAAATAAGTTTAGATGAAAAACCAAAAATAATACAAGAAAAAGGAATAGAAGAAAAAATGAAAGTCCCATTTTTTTTTAAAGTAAATAGTCTTTTTGATTATGCACCAGGAATTTGTAAAGATTTTAAAGAAACTGGTTATTGTGGATTTGGTGATACTTGTATTTTTGTTCATGATAGAGGTGATTATAAATTAGGATGGGAATTAGAAAGAGATTGGCAAAAAATGCAAAAAATAAAACAAAAAAAAAAATTAGAAAAAATGAAAAAAAAAATAGAAAATGGAGAAAATGTTAATTTTAGTTCAATTTCTTCTTCTTCTTCTTCTTGTAATTCAGATTGTGAAAATAATAATGAGAAAATTAGTTCTATTTGTAAAATTTGTAATATGGAAATGAAAGAACCTGTTTCTGTTTCTTGTGGTCATATTTTTTGTGAGAAATGTATAATTGGAAAATTTAAAGAAAATAAAAAAAAATGTATAATCTGTAATAAAGTTTTAAATGGAATTTTTAATAATGCAAATAAAATTATTGAACATATAAAAAATTCAAAAAATAAAACAGAGAATAATGAAAATAAAAATAAATGTAGATATACTTTAATTGGTAAAGAAAAAAATTATCCAAATGAAGAACAAAATAAATATAATGATATTGATTTTGAGGAAGTAGGTAATAATTTAAAAAAAGGAGAGGAAATAATATATACTTTATATGATGATAAAAATGAAAAAGATAAAAGAGATAATTTTGATTATTTAGATAAAAATAGAAATAATAATTTAGATAATTTAATTGATAATCTTAATGAAGAAAATATTATATTTACAAAAGAAAAAAAATTAAAAAATAAAATAAAACAACAAAACGATTGGTTATATAAATCAAATTATTCAAAATATTAAACAATAAATTGTATAAATAAAAATATTAAAAAAACATTTTTTTTTTACTTTTTTTTAAAAAAATTAAAATAATTTAAAAAATAAAAAAAATAAAATGAAAAATTTAAATGAACCAACATTATCAGAAGACAAAATAACAGAATTTAAAGAAGCTTTTGAAATTTTTGATAAAGATAAAGATGGTTATATCACAACAAAAGAATTAGGAGATATAATGAAAAATTTAGGACAAACACCATCAGAAGCAGAATTACAAGATATGATAAATGAAGTTGATATTGATGGAAACGGAACAATTGATTTTAAAGAATTTTTAGGTTTAATGGCAAGAAAAATGAGAGATGCAGATACTGAAGAAGAATTAATTGAAGCTTTTAAAGTTTTTGATAGAGATGGTAATGGATTAATTTCTGGTAATGAATTACAACATGTAATGACATCACTTGGAGAAAATATTTCTCAAGATGAAGTTGAAGAAATGATTAAAGAAGCAGATTTAGATGGAGATGGGTATATTAATTATGAAGAATTTGTAAGAATGATTTTAAACAAAAATTAAAAAAATATTAAACCTATTACAATAATAAAAAATAATTAAATAAGTTTATTATAAATTAAAATATTAATTTAAATAATATTGAATTAGAAAAAAAGAGATTGCTCAAAGCAATTCTTATAAAAAAATATTTTTTAAATATTTAGAAATATCAAGTAGAAATTAAAATAATTAATAGATAATTAATAAAAAATAAATTAAAAGATAAAGAATATAAAAAAAGATAAAATATAAAAATAATAAAAACTATCTCCAATTCTCCTATATTAAATTAAAATAAATAAATAAATTTTTATTT
>JAEEGL012517786.1_pt1 | contig 15075 bp, 10 predicted proteins | sample 9134231 | NCBI WGS metagenome assembly JAEEGL01 (sample SAMN16246548, study PRJNA631951) | gut metagenome | biome: gut microbiome; feature: rumen; material: fiber-attached | host: Bos | place: Iran: Karaj | collected 2018-10 | reverse complement strand
TTGCTTCCTGTTATTCCGATGACAGGAATATGCGGGAAGAGACTGCGTTTGTATGCTGCAAGTTGCTGCAAAGCAGCAAGAGTATCGGCAACAGAGAGAACAGTAGCAGAATCTGACCAGTCGGATTTGTCTGACCAGTCGGAAGTTACAACGAAAGCACGCACTCCTCGCTCGATAAGGTCGGGAATATACTTAGCGCCATCGTTTTTCTCCGTACGCAAAGCGAAGAAAAGTGTTTTCTCTGGAGAAGCAAGCGGTTGACGCGAATCGGTAAGCAAATACTGTATATCCAAATCGCTGGTGATCAGCGTTTCAGGAGCAATGACTTTGGCAATTTCTGAAAGTTTCATGATTATTCCGGTTTTATGCCGCAAAATTACTAAAAATTCGGGATATTTGCAAATGAGTTTTCTTTAAAAAGAAAAAAGTTGGAAATTTGAGAATATGCAAAAGTGCTGTTTCTTAAGATTTCCCCGACTTTTTGCACAATCAGGAGTAGGCAAGAAACAGGCAAACACTCGGCTTGGAGTCGGCTTCGGAAGAAAATGCTATTTTTTAAGATTTGTCCGACTTTTTGCACAAATTATTTCTCCGTTATAAGCGACACAACCAGGGATTTATCTGACAAAAACGATATGAATTTTTCTCTACGAGAAACCATCGAAGCTCAAAATTTGCATAATTCAGGAATTTGCCGTATCTTTGCAGTTTGAATTAAAATGCGTAAAATGCGCTAACAAGAAGTGGAATACCAATATCTGAATACTATCGAATATCCGTCTGACTTGAAGAAGTTGCCGGTAGAAGCTCTTCCCCGCGTCTGCGATGAGGTGCGCGACTTTATCATCAACTCTCTAAGTCATAATCCCGGTCATCTTGCCAGTTCGCTTGGCACAGTGGAGTTGACCGTTGCATTGCACTATGTATACAACACTCCTGAAGACCGCATACTTTGGGATGTAGGTCATCAGGCATATGCTCATAAGATCCTGACAGGCAGGCGCGAACGTTTTTCCACCAACCGCCAGTTCAAGGGTCTTGCTCCCTTCCCCACTCCCGCGGAGAGCGAGTATGACGCTTTTGTGGCAGGTCATGCGAGCAACAGCATCTCTGCGGCATTGGGAGAAGATGTGGGCAAAAATCTGAATCCACTTTCGGAAGGAAAGGATGAGACAGAAAAGCGGAAAGTTGTGGCAGTGATAGGAGACGGAGCAATGACGGGCGGATTGGCATTTGAGGGACTCAACAATACCTCGATGACCAAGAACGATCTGCTTATCGTGCTGAATGACAACAACATGGCTATTGACCCCATTCGCGGAGGTTTCACGCAGTATCTGCTTGACCTGACCACATCGACGGGTTACAACCATCTGCGTTGGGAACTTTACAAACTTGCCAAACGCATGCATCTGATAGATGACAGGAGCAAAGGCAAGGTTCAACGCCTGAACAACAGTCTTAAAGCAGTTCTGACCAAGCAACCGAAGAACATCTTCAGTTCGCTTAACCTGAGATATTTCGGGCCAGCCGACGGTCATAACGTGACCGATCTGGTTCGTATTCTAACGGAGATAAAAGACTATAAAGGTCCGCGTGTATTGCATATAGTGACTAAGAAAGGCAAGGGATATGCACCTGCCGAGCAAGACCAGACACTGTGGCATGCACCCGGTGAATTCAACGTGGAATCGGGTGAACGCATCACTCACGACCAGCGCCCACCACTCTGGCAGGAGGTATTTGGAAACACGTTGCTCGAATTGGCAAAAGAAGATAGTCGTGTAGTTGGAATAACCCCCGCGATGCTAGGCGGATGTTCGATGAACATAATGCAACAAGCGTTTCCGGAGCGAGTGTTCGATGTAGGAATAGCGGAAGGACATGCAGTGACATTCTCTGCCGGACTGGCAAAAGAAGGCATGATTCCGTTCTGCAACATATATTCCTCATTCCTTCAACGTGCCTACGACAGCATCATCCACGATGTAGCATTGCAGAATCTGCATGTAGTGCTTTGCATCGACCGTGCAGGTATAGTGGGAGCAGACGGAGCAACGCATCACGGTTTGCTTGATCTGGCATATCTGAGACCGATACCGAACATGACTATCGGAGCTCCGATGGATGCCGACGATCTGAAGAAGATGATGCGTTACGCACTGACATTCAACGGTCCTATCGCCATACGTTATCCGAGAGGATGCGTAAGTGCAAACCCCTATACGCTTGACAATGTGGAGATTACGAAAGCAAGATGTCTGCGTGAAGGAAAAGATATGGCAGTATTGTCGATAGGCGCAATAGGAAACGAGGTTGCAAAAGCAATCGACCTTCTGCATAAACCTGCCGACGAAGAGACGAACCATTGCGGACAAGATGCCTCTGTTTCCATCGCACATTATGACATGCGATGGTTGAAACCGCTTGATACCGAGGTACTTGACTATATAGGCACTCATTTCGATCGGATTATAACAGCAGAGGACGGAATGACAACAGGCGGACTCGGCAGTGCAGTGCTGGAATATTTTGCCGACAAAGGATATCATTGTCAGGTAGAACGCTTGGGAATAAAAGACCAGTTTGTGGAACACGGCTCTACGAAAGAACTATATCACATGCTCGGTCTGGATGCAGAAGGAATAGAGCGTTCCATAAAGAAGAGTGACAAATAAACCTAATCCTAACCATCTCTTAAGGAGATGGAATATTTTAGAATAACCTAAAAAACCAATCATATGCGAATTATCATTGCAGGAGCGGGAGATGTAGGAACCCATTTGGCAAAACTGCTCACCCGCGAAAACATGGAAATCAGTCTGATGGACGAAAATCCCGATCGACTGAGAGATCTGGATGCCAACTACGACATGCTCACGCGTGTAGGTTGCCCCACTTCTCTTCACGACTTGAAGGATATAGGCGTTGAGAATGCCGATTTGTTCATTGCCGTTACTCCCAACGAGAGCGTCAACATGACCGCTTGTTTGATTGCCAACAGTCTGGGAGCGAAACGCACTCTTGCCCGAATCGACAACTATGAGTATCTCTTGCCTGAGAACAAGCGTTTCTTCGAGACCTTAGGTCTCAACCATTTGATCTATCCTGAAGTGCTTGCCGCTCATGAGATACAGGAAGCTTTGCGCACCAACTGGATGCGGTATCACCTTGTGCTTTCAGGCGGAGCATTGCACCTCTGCGTGGTGAAAGTGCGGGAGAACTCAAAGATAATCAATATCCCTTTCAAGACGGGATTCTTCAACCATGGCAAATATCGTGTGGTTGCCATCAAACGCGACAGTGAGACTATCATTCCTCGAGGCGACGACGAGATAAAAGCCAACGACCTGGTTTGTTTCGTATGCACGGAAGAGAACATAGGTTTCGTGCGTGAACAAGCAGGAAAAGACAAGCGTGAGATACGCAATATTGTCTTCATGGGAGGCACTCGTATTGCCCAGAAAGCGGCTCAGAGTCTGCCTGAAGAGTTCAAGATAAAGATTCTGGAAGCCAATCGCGAGCATTGCTACCAACTGGCAGAAAAACTTGGTAATGCACTGATTATCAACGCTGACGGCAGAGACCTGGACACATTGAAGGAAGAAGGAGTGGCAGATGCCGATGCTTTCATTGCCGTAACGGAAAACAGCGAGACCAACATTCTGGCATGCCTTGCCGCAAAGAAACTGGGAGTAAGGAAAACCATTGCAGAGGTGGAGAATCTCGATTACATCCCGATGGCAGAAGGTCTGGATATTGGAACAGTACTCAACAAGAAAACCATTACTGCAAGTTATATCTACCAGATGCTCTTGAATGCGAGTGTGCTTAATGTTCAGAATCTGACCACCGCTGATGCAGAGATGGTAGAGTTCATGGCGAAAGAAGGAAGCAGGATCACCAAACACAAGATAAAAGATGCCGATCTGCCATCAGACGTCAACATAGGCGCAATTGTTCGCGCAGGTGAGGCCATTCTGGTAAACGGCGAAACACAAGTGATGCCTGGCGACGAAGTGGTGGTATTCTGCAAAAGCCATATCATCCACAAACTTGACAAGTATTTCAACTAACGATCATGACACGTACATTCAATACGAAACTCCTTCTGAAGACTCTTGGAGCACTTCTGCTGATAGAAGCCTTCTTCATGGGTATACCCGCCCTTGTAGGTTGGCTTTACAAGGAATCAGACTGGCAGATTTTCCTGTTATCCACAGGTATAACCTTTGTTTTTGGTCTGATTGGCATTCTGGCAGGTAGAAAAGCAGAGAAACACGTGGGAGAGCGCGAGGGTTATCTGATAGTGGCACTCGTCTGGATTGTGTTCTCATTCTTCGGAATGCTGCCCTACTATCTCTCTGGCGCCATACCGAGTTTCACTGATGCTTTCTTCGAGACCATGGCAGGATTCACCACTACTGGTGCAACCATCATCCCGGATGTGGAAAGTATGACACACGCCGTGCTGCTCTGGCGGGCATTGACACAATGGCTCGGAGGTTTGGGAATCATCGTGCTTTGTATTGCTTTGCTTCCGATGTTCGGATTGGGAGGTATGCAGCTTTATGCGGCCGAAGTGACGGGAGTGAGCTACGAAAAGATATCTCCACGTATAGCCGACACTGCCAAGCGCATGTGGGGAATCTATCTGCTGTTGACCCTCAGCGAGACGCTGCTTTTATGGCTCTGCGGAATGGGAGGATTCGATGCCACATGCCATTCGCTCTCAACCATAGCAACCGGAGGATTCTCTACGAAGAACACCAGTTTGATGGGTTATTCGCCTGCTATTCAGTATATTGTAGCGATCTATATGCTGCTTTCAGGTATCAACTTCGCCCTCATCATATATGCATTTATGGGTAAACCCAAACGCCTGTTGAAAGACGAAGAGACACGCTGGTATCTGGGTTCAGTGCTGCTATTTGGAGTACTCATCTCTCTCGGTCTTTTCCTCAGCAAACACAACTTCACAGGAAGCGGAGCAGAAGAGGCTTTCCGACACGGATTCTTCATGGTTACAGCCGCAATTACCTCTACTGGATATGCAGTATGTGACTATATGACCTGGCACGTCGTGCTTTGGGTGGTGCTTTTCTTCCTTATGTTCACAGGTGCTTCTTCTGGGTCCACTTCGGGAGGTATCAAGTGGGTACGACTTGCCATCATCTTCAAGAACGGCCGAATGGAATTCAAACGCAGGATTCATCCGAATGCCATTTTGCCTGTGAAACTGAATGACAAACCCGTATCACAACAGACTATCAACAACGTGATGGCATTCATGATCATCTACGTGATGGTGATACTGATTACCGTAGTTGTGTTCTGTGCATGCGGATTGGGCTTCGATGAAGCTATAGGCACTACGGTGAGCGCTATAGGCAATGTGGGTATCAGCATCGGCAGTTATGGACCTATGGGTACTTATGCAGGATTTCCGTGGGTAGCCAAATGGGTAATGACATTCGTCATGCTTATCGGTCGTCTGGAGATATTCACCGTGCTTATGCTCTTCTCGCCTGCACTATGGAGAAAATAAAAAGATTTATCTAACCGCTTGCATGCAAGCATTTTGACATATAAACTGAATTTGCTTTGAAACCCTACAAGATAACAATATTCATATTCGCCATCATAGGAGCTTTGGCAGGAATAGCTGCTGTTTATCCCGAAAACGGAATCTCCATAGGCGACCAGACACTGAATTTTCCAACACTTAATAGTGTACTCAACGGCGAAGCGCAGGAAGAAGAACCTGAACTCTCGCCCGAACAATTGCTTGCCTTGCGTGCACAAGAGATGCGTCAGCAAGAGGAAAACGGATTCCTCAGTTTCTTCCGTGAGAGCGATGCTGCCATACATTTTCCTAAAGGAGACGACAGTCTTACTTATCTCGACCCCCTGTATGCAGCTTTGGATGGAGCAGACACTACTCTGGTTCGAATAGTGCATTATGGCGACTCGCAGATAGAAGAAGACCGCATTACCAACGTCTTCCGCCGCGAATTGCAAGAGCGATTCGGAGGTCAGGGAGTGGGAATAGTGCCTTTCTATCAGAGCGTGCAGAGTCACACCATCGGTCAGAGTACAACCTACGAACCCACACGATATAGCGTCTACTGGCTTCAGTCATTCCGCCGAACAGGTAGCAGGATGTATGGCCCTATGGGACAACTCTCGTTCATCGACGGAAACATCACAACCAACATCCTTCCCCGCACCAAGCAGACAGGATATTATTCGGCTCACTACTTCAACCAGGTGACCCTCCTTACCTCTTCCTCACGCAACATTTCCGCCAACGTGAAAGGTCAGCGTGCTACCATCACTCCTGATGGCAGTCATCTGCAGTTCACACGTTTCACTTTGCCAGACAGCAGTTCTACAGTGTCGGTTTCGCTCTCAGGTGCAGGCGATATCTATGGCATAATGATGACAGGAAAAACGGGAGTCAACGTCGACAATATGCCTATGCGCGGTTGCTCGGGAACTATCTTCTCGGGTATCGATTCGCAACAACTGAAAGCATATTTCGGTTATACCAACACCCGCCTTATCATTCTGCAGTTCGGAGGCAACAGTATGCCGTATTTCCGCACCGAGAAAGCTATCAACAACTATGTTGAAACCATTGCTGAGCAAGTGCGTTATATGCAGCGTCAGGCTCCTGATGCAGCTATTCTCTTCATTGGTCCGAGCGACATGACCACACGTATACAAGGCAAGATGCAAACCTACACATGGCTTGAGGATGTAGACAACCGACTCATGCAAGCAGTAACCGAAGCAGGAGCTGCTTATTGGAGTCTGTTCAAAGCCATGGGAGGTAAAGGCGCTATGGCTCAATGGGTTAGAAGCGGTCTTGCAGGCAGCGACTATATTCACTTCACTCGCAAAGGCGCAGATGAAGTGGGAAAAATGCTGAATAATGCCATCATCACCGGCTACGACTATTACAAATGGCGTCAACGAGAGCATACTCCCATCTCTCCCGCCGAACCGGAAATCACGACACTAACCGTAACCCAATCACCAGTAACCGGTAACCAATAATCATCCACTACATTGCCTGATTTTCTTCAACATATATTTGCATTCGATCCGAACAGTCCACTGCTCTTCACCCAGTTTTATTTCTGGGCGTTTTTTGCTGTAGTATATGCACTGTTCTCTCTCTTGCACAGCAAACGACTGCTTCGCAACACCTTCCTCTTCTTTGTCAGTCTGTTCTTCTACTACAAAACCAGCGGACTTGCCATTCTCATTCTGCTATTCGTCACTGTCTCCGACTGGCTCATAGGAAAACAGATCTATCGCAGAAGACAACAGGAGAGAAACCGAGCTGCCAAATTCTGGCTCATACTTAGTGTAGTGATCGACATCGGACTGCTTGCTTATTTCAAATACGCCTATTTCTTCACCAATATGGTGAACGACCTGTTTGGAACAGGTTTCCAGGTGTTTGACATCTTCTCATTCATCGGAAACGGATTCACTACTGAAGGAGTCTTCAATGTCGACAAGATTGTGCTTCCGGTAGGCATATCTTTCTATCTGTTTCAGGTCATCAGTTACACCTCAGATATCTACAACGGTCGTGTCAAACCGGTGAGCAACTGGCTCGATTTCGGCTTCTATGTGTCCTTCTTCCCGCAACTAGTGGCAGGTCCGATTGTGCGTGCATCGGAGTTCATCCCGCAACTCTACAAGCCCTTCCATCTCTCGCGTCGACAATTCGGAATAGCCATGTTCTGGATTCTTAACGGTCTTATAAAGAAGATTGTCCTGTCTGACTATCTGGCTGTAAACTTCATCGACCGGGTGTTCGACAACCCGTTGCTCTTCTCAGGATTCGAGAACCTCGTAGCACTGTTTCTGTATTCGCTGCAGGTTTATGCCGACTTCTCGGGATATACCGACATAGCAATAGGTGTTGCCATGCTTATGGGATTTTATCTTCCGAAAAACTTCGACTCGCCATATAAATCGCTCAATCCGCAGGAGTTCTGGCGCAGATGGCATATGTCGCTTTCCCGCTGGTTGAAAAACTACCTATATATACCTCTCGGAGGAAACCGCAATGCCACTTTCGGAACTTACTTCTGGATCATCACCATAGCGCTTATCGCCCTTATCCTCACCGGTTCGTGGATCGCCACATGCATCATTGCAGGCATCGGACTCACCGTAGCTCTAGTAGGAGTGTTCCGACCGGAGAGAAGAAAAAAGATATTTGCCAACCTCAACTCCTTCATCGTCATGCTGCTTGGAGGACTTTGGCACGGTGCTTCCTGGAACTTTATGATATGGGGAGGATTGAACGGTATAGGAATGATAGTGTACAAATTCTGGCGGGAAATGAACTGGCATTGGCGTATGTTGCTCCTTACGCTTATCACCGCTGCCATGATCACAGTGCGCCATTTCTTCCCCTATCCCGTATGCAATTTGTTCGCAGTATGGATCAGCATTATTCTGGCAGGTAGTATCATACGATATATCTGGTTCTTGCTTTGCAAGATAAAGAAGATTGGGGAATTCGACATTAACCATTCCAGATTCAACAACCACCTCGCTACTGTCTGGGCAGTTATCCAGACTTTCACCTTCATCACTTTCACCCGACTCTTTTTCCGCTCTGGTTCGAACCTTGATCCTGCCACTGCCAACCATGAGGCGTGGGAAACTGCACAACAGATGGTCTACCAGATAGGTGGAGCATGGAATGCAAGCATCATTCCGCAGATACTGATCGAATACGACAACGTATTCATCCTGTTTATCATAGGAATGCTTATTCACTGGTTGCCTGAGAAGTTCAAACGTTGGTACAGAATCAACTTTGCCATGATGCCGATTTGGGTGATTGCTATAGTCACTGTTTTGGTTGTCTTTCTCGTATATCAGTTTATAACTGCCGATCTGCAGGCTTTCATCTATTTCCAATTCTAATCTTTTAACCGCATGATACGCAACCAGTCAATAGTCAATACGCAACAGTCAACAGATACCACTGCTATTCTCATTGGTCTCACCGGAGGCATAGGAAGCGGCAAATCCACTGTTGCCCGGGTGTTGAGCCAAATGGGTTTTCCTGTATACGATTCCGACAAAGAGGCACAACGTATCATGCACGACAATCCATGTGTGCGCTCGCAGATAGAACTTCTTTTCGGAAGCGACATCTATGTAGATGACCGCCTTGATAGGAAACAGGTCGCAAGAATGGTATTCTCCAATCCCGAAAGCTTGCAGAAACTCAACAGTATTGTCCACCCTGCCGTCATGTTCGACCTGAAACAGTGGATGAAAAAAGACCGAACGGAATACCCCAACCCATCACCTCTAACTTCCAGACTCTCTTTCGTTGAATCCGCCATCCTCTTCCAGAGCAATCTTGACAAACTATGCACAAAAACCATATGCATCACTGCACCTCTGGAAACCAGAATTCAGCGCACTATACTTCGTGATCACACATCGCGGGAGCAGGTCGTGAGCCGTATAAACAGTCAGATGCCCCAGGAAGAACTCATCAGTCACTCCGATTTCTGCGTAGAAAACGATGGTAGCAAAGAAATATCGAAAATTTGTTTGGAAATTCTGAATTTTTGTAGTAATTTTGCAGTTTGAATAATTTAGGGGTAATTTATGTCAGAACTCATCTTCAGATCCATCGCTTCAGGAAGTAGCGGAAATTGCTACTACCTGGGTTGGCGAAATGAAGGCATTCTTATCGATGCGGGCATCAGTGCTCGCAAGATCAGATCATGCCTTCTCGAGATGAATCTGGACTTCAAAAACATTAAAGCTGTTCTCATCACTCACGACCATGCCGACCATATCCGTGCTGTTGGCAAGATTGGAGAGCAAGTACACATCCCTATCTACGGTACACCGCTTATTCACACTGGCATCGACAAAAACTACGGTCTGCATGAGAAACTGCGCACAAGCAAAGCGTTCTTCCAGCTGGGTGTTCCTTTTGAACTCTGCGGAATGACCATCAACACCATTCCTATCTCACACGACTCCACCGAGTGCGTTAGTTATATCATTGATGCTGCAGGAGTGCGGTTTGTTATCGCTACCGATGTCGGATGCGTGGATGAAACATTGGAAAAAACCATAGAAACAGCCGACCACCTCGTTGTTGAGGCCAACCACGATGAGCAACTGTTGCTCAACGGTCCCTACCCCAGCTACTTGAAGTCACGCATCCTCTCGGACAAAGGTCACATGAGCAACTTCACATGTGGTCAACTCCTGGCAGAGCATTGCAAACCGGGAATAAAGAATATATGGCTTTGCCACCTCAGTCAGGAAAACAATGATCCGCTTGTTGCATACGACACCGTAAGTCATTGTCTTATGGATGCCAACATCATACCGGGTCAGGACGTGAATCTATATGTCCTCAAACGTGAAGAACCTTCCGATATCTATGTTTTAAGCGAAGAATAACATAAAACTATATAACCATGGAACGATTAGTAATCATCCCAACCTACAACGAGAAAGAGAATATCGAGAACATAATCAACGTGGTTTTCGATCTTCCTCTTGTTTATCACGTACTCGTCATTGACGACGGTTCTCCTGATGGAACAGCCGACATTATAAAACGAATGATGAATCAGTATCCCGACCGCCTTTTCCTCATAGAGCGTGAGGGCAAACAAGGTCTTGGCACTGCCTATATCACAGGCTTCAAATGGGCCATCGAGCATCATTACGACTACATCTTCGAGATGGATGCCGACTTCTCGCACAACCCTCAAGACCTGCTCAAACTGTATGCTGCATGCGCAAACGATGGAGCAGATGTGGCTATCGGTAGTCGATACATCACTGGCGTGAATGTGGTCAACTGGCCAATGGGACGTGTTCTCATGTCGTATTTTGCAAGCAAATATGTTCGCACTGTGCTCGGTATAAGCATACGTGATACCACTGCAGGATTTGTTTGCTATTGCCGCGAAGTGCTTGAAACTATCGAACTCGACAAGATTCGCTTCAAAGGTTATGCCTTCCAGATTGAGATGAAGTTCACCGCACTCAAATGCGGATTCATCGTGAAAGAAGTGCCTATCATCTTCATCAACCGTGTGCTTGGTACCAGCAAGATGTCGGGAGGTATCTTCTCCGAAGCACTCTTGGGAGTAATCCGACTCAAAATCAGTTCATGGTTCCGCAAATATCCGCAGAAGAAATAGGATTGGTTGAGAATGAAGAACAAATCATACATATTAGTATCCATAATCTGCATTTTGTGCTCAACGTTGCTTGTTGCATGCAACAGTTCTCATCGTCATCACGACAACGATGAACAAGCCTTGCGAGGCATACGCTACCAGTATGGCATTCCTGTCGACTCATTCCGTGTGGTCACAGGATCAGTGCAGGCAGGTGAGACATTGGGAGGCATTCTCAACCGTCTGGGCGCTCAACGCTCTACTGTCAACCAGCTTTCCACCATCGATAAAGATGTGTTCGATGTGCGCCAGATTCGACAGGGGAAACAATATATGGCTTTCTATCGGGCTGACACTCTCTTCGAATACTTTATCTACGAACAAAGCCGCACACAGGCAGTGGTGTTCCACTTGCTCGACTCGCTTCATGTGGAAAAGCAGCAGAAAGAGATTGTTACAGAGCGCAAGACTGCATCTGCCACCATTGAGTCCTCGTTGTGGTCAGCTTTCACCAAGCAGGGAGTGAATCCGCAACTGGCTCTCGAACTATCGGAAGTTTATCAGTGGACTGTCGATTTCTTCGGGTTGCAGCGTGGCGACAAGTTTGATGCTATCTACGACGAACAGTTTGTGGATGGAGAGAGCATCGGTATTGGAACCATCTATGCAGCGCGTTGTCAGCATGCGGGAGCCACTCTCTATGCTTACAGATTTGACCACGACAACGATTGTCACGGATATTTCGATCCTACTGGAGCATCTCTCAGAAAAGCCTTTTTGAAAGCACCTCTCAACTACAAACGCATATCGTCCACTTTCACATACGCGCGCAAACACCCTATTTATAAAACCGTGCGCCCGCACACGGGAGTGGACTATGCAGCTCCCATGGGCACTCCTGTAGTTGCCCTTGGCGATGGTACAGTCACCGAGAAAGGCTACAAAGGCGGTGGAGGAAACACCATCAAGATTCGTCATAATGCCACATATACCACTGCATATCTGCATCTCAGCAAATATGGCAAAGGCATAGAAGTTGGCAAGCATGTGGATCAAGGTCAGGTCATCGGATATGTAGGTTCTACTGGCGCAAGCACTGGTCCTCACCTCGATTTCCGCGTATGGAAAAACGGAACCCCCGTCAATCCTCTCACATTGGAGAGTCCTTCGGTTGATCCCGTTCCTGCGCGTCTCAAGGCAGAATTCGACAGCATTGTTGTACTTTACAACAAAGAGTTACCGAAATAACACATTTCACAGATATGAAAAAAGTAACGTATTTTGCAGTGATACTCATCACTGTTCTTTTCTGTGCATGCAACACTTTTGTAAGTCCACAAACCGATACCACAGAGCTATGGCCTGCAGGCAAGTATATCGAAGAAACCAACAGCATACTCTACGGTTACATCAACCGCAAAGGTGAATTTGTCATTAAGCCACAATATAGATATGCAACAACTTTCTCTTGTGGATATGCAATCGTAACAGACGATAACAACAAGTATTACTATATCAACAAATATGGTACGAAGTTATTCTCAAGTGAAGAGGATATAGAACCATTCTATTACGGTTATGCGATATACCGAGACGGTAGAGAAACAGGATTCCTCAACACTCTGTTTAATATCGCCAGGCAAGCAGACCGTCACGTATATGGCAACATGTCTAAAGACGGATTAATTCCATATAGTTCTGAAGATGGCTATTGCTATTTACGAGTAAATAAGACAACGAAGACAATCGAAAAGAATAAAAAAGATACTGCAAGATTTGATTATGCCGGAGTATTCATTGACGGATACGCAATTGTCAAAACAGAATACGGATATGGTATTATAAATACAGAATTGGATTTTACAATGAAACCCAAAGGAGAAGCATACGAATTACAAAATCTTGGTCACGGGTTGTTTATCAAGTCTTATCTCGAAAACAATACTAATTCGCATTCAAATTGCTTTATTGACCCCAAAGGAATCATTCTCACAGAAATAAACAATAACATTTCAAGAGTGAGATCTTTTACCGAAGAAGAGAATCTAACGGCATTTTATGATGAAAGCACAGGTAAATATGGCTTCATAGATACAAAAGGTAACATAGCAATTGAACCACAATATGATGACTACTTGAATTTTTCAGAAGGATATGCTGTTGTCGTCAGCTCTGATGGATTAGAGAAGATTATCAACAAACAAAACACAGTTGTGTTTACTCTTAAAGAAGAGGAAGAATCTATGACCTACATGCACAACGGTCTTATTCTTACGACTACTCATGGTGAAGACCGCGCAATTTTTTCCTATAGAGACACAAAGGGCGATGTCATTTACTCATGGGAAGGAGAACCGTATCCTGCATTACCTTGTGCACCACGAAGATTCAGTAATGCAGACGGGAGACCGGTGAAGCATTATGCAATAGGTGGATGCGGAGATTGATTTTTAGATATTTACCGCTACTCTGTTAGACCACTTCTTTGTAAGAGGATAGAAGTTAGTAAACAGGAGTGCCTAAGATAGTATAGCACTCGTTGCCTCTGAGAATATACAGACCTTCTGGGGTCTGTATTTTTCTTACAGAGGGTTGTTTGTTCAACAACTCTTCCACACCAAGTTCCATATCTTCTTCCACAGGAACACGCTCCACATCCGCATTCAGTTTGGTTTTCAGCGCGTCTATCTGTGTTTGTGTGAGATAGTTGTTATTAATAAAATAGTCCGCCATTGCTTTCGGCAAATCTTCCACTTCGCTCATATCCAGCACTCCCAGCATCTTGCGGAAACTGTATGCCAGCAGATGATAGTCACGAAACTCGCGTATCTGCATCCTGTTGGTTTTCTGATAATCTTCTGCTATATCTTCCCAAGAGGCGCCACAAAGAGCTGCCAGCACTCCGCAGAACACGCCTGTGCGGTCTGTTCCCAAACGGCAGTGTATCTCGAATGGAGCAGGATGATTATCGCTGATTATAAACTCCACTATCTGCTTAACCCAAGCACCGAACTTCTTCGAAGTGGAATTATAATACACCTCGTTGTACGATGGAGTGCCTTGACCTGCATTCACATACAAAACATTGCCTGCATTGATGATTCGCTGATAATAAACAGGAATGGTCTCCTGACATTTCACGCCGTTGCATGTGTATGTTGTCAGCGATTTCTCCTCATTCTCCGATAGACAGATATCCGACACTATGCCATTGGCGGCAGCAAGATATTTCACGAAGCGAAGACGGTTGTATTCCGTATTGTTGGCGGTGCTGTTCTTGTGGTCTGTAGCTTTGTAGGGGTGATACGAACGATACAGGTTCTTTGTTCCTGGTACACAGCGGAAATTGGCGATTATCTCACGGTCTTCATCATTCTCCAGATTGTATGAGTCCAGTTTCCTGACCACATTCGCTTCTTCGCTGTTCTTCTGTATCTGCTCGAAATCGTCGGTAGAAAACACCACTATCTGGTTGTTCGAGCCGTTCATGAACTTGTACCCCTTGCTCAGCCACGAAGGAGCATCCTTGTAGCTGCCGTTCACGTAGAACTTGTACTCGGGTTGACCTGAATTGCCTGGTTGATTTACGTAATCGAATGGAACTGTCACTGCCCAGCAGTTGCTCTCCGAATCGAAACTCAGTTTGCATTCATCCACCGACTTCCATCCGTTGAAAGAGCCTCGCACGTAGCATGAACTGACCGAACCCGACCAGTAGCCGCTATCCATGCAGTAGAGGAAAGTGATTGTCTTGCCTGAGGTATCCTCGCTGAAGCAGCGTTTCTTGTCGTCTGTGGTTGGATTCAGTGCATGCGCAGTCAATGTGCATAACGACAGAAGCACTACTGCCGAACAGAATAATAGTGTTTTC
>JAEEGL015959157.1_pt1 | contig 15076 bp, 11 predicted proteins | sample 9134231 | NCBI WGS metagenome assembly JAEEGL01 (sample SAMN16246548, study PRJNA631951) | gut metagenome | biome: gut microbiome; feature: rumen; material: fiber-attached | host: Bos | place: Iran: Karaj | collected 2018-10 | reverse complement strand
GTGGGCTGTCGGCTCGTTATTCTTGTCGTTGAAAAAGGTTGAGATGAAAGACAGGTTGCCCTGAAGGTCAAGCTTGTCGCCATGATTGTTGAAACCGATATTGGTCTGGAGCAAATCATTGGCGGCAGAGGCGTTTAGTTCAAGGTCGAGAAATCGGTCATTCCCCTGTTTCTTCTTGATGCTGCCCGATGCGGTAAGGTCGGAGTCGGTCGACTGGGCGGTAATCGAAAGATTCCTGTATTCGTTGTCATCGTAAATGAATTTCGCGGCCTCACAAGTGACATCCAGAAGTCCTTCTTTCTCATCAATGGAACCTTCCAGATGCAATGGCTCTAAAAGTACAAGGTCTACATCAAAAAATTCTTTTAGCCATCTGCTGTCGGCAATGTCGGTGTAGAACGAGAAAGAATTGTTGCCTATTCGGTTTGTTTCGGGCAAGAAGGGTAGATTCGGCAACTTGCTCTTTAATATGCAGGCAAGGGTGTTGCCTAACTCCTCCAATCGGTAGTCACCTGACAACGTCATCTCTCCAAAATCACTTTCTATGTCGATTGATTTCATTCCTTCGGCATCTTGTGCATTGATATGGAAATCGTTGAAAGTGAACGTGCCGTCTGAAGTACGCATGGAAAAATCGTTCAAGCCAATATCGCCTTTTAAATTGGAAAGGGTATTGCCTTTGACATTTGCCTTGATGGCGAAATCAAAAACATGATTTTCGTGATTGTCAAGTATGTTCAGTGCATGAAGGTTCAGGTCGTGGACCGTTCCTTCTATATCGGCCGACGGCAACTTGTCCGACAGGTCTACTTTGCCTACGAAGTCGATAAAACCGTTGGGGTCGTCCATACTCAGTTTTCCATCAAACAACATTTGGGAATAGGTGCCGTCTATTTCGATGTTCTTGTAGGAATAGCCTTTGTAATCAAAATTGGAAATCCTGCCTCGGCTCTTCAACGACATTTCCTTGCTTACTGGCAGATTGCCCTCCACGAATAGGTCTGCTGAAAGCAGGCCGAAGTCTTCTTCATCCAATATCCTGCGAAGGTCAAGGGCTTCGGTAATGATTCTCCCGCTCACAATATTTCCGTCCTTATCGAGGGCCAGCTCAGCGTCGCCGGCATCAGTGAGTAGATTGCCCATGCAGGAGGTGTGGCTGCCTCCGCCGCCCACATCACCGGCAAAACTGATTTCCCCTAAACGCATAAGTGTGGCTGGCAATTCGATTCGGCTTCCCGCATCTGCCATCAACCGATTCACTCCCAAGGCTCCTATATGTAGGTTTTCTACATGGGCAAACCATTCGGGGTTGGATTTGCTCCAATCCACTTTTCCATTGCCTTTCAATCGCAGTTCTCCATCGCTCGAAGCAACTTGAAGTGTTGGTATAACCATTATACTATAACTTCCTGTAAATTCAGTGGATAGTGTATACGTCTCAGGGTGATTCTGAAGGGCTGGAAGAATAGATGCCAAGTCGGAAGGGCTGATGTGCGTGTCGTATATCGATGCGTCATACGACTTGATGCGTGGTTCTTCGTCTTCATTGGGTGATTCATATTCTACGGCGATATGCTCTACATTGATTTCCGATTTCGGCATTATTAAGCGGAAATCTGTCATTTTGGCTTTTGCGGTGTCGGCATTCAAAGAAAATGAAAGGTCTTTTACGGCAAGTCCTTTTGATTCGGTAAACGACAGTCGTTTTATCTTGAGGTCCAAAGCATCGTCAGTCAATTTGTTGAGTATGATATGACTGCTCAACCCCTGGAGATACAAATGGGATTGTGTGAAAGATTCTTTGTCTGGCTCACTTTTGATGTCATAACGCACGGCTCCGTTGCGGATGATAAGCGAACGGATGGCAAGGTTCAAAGGGGTCTTCTCTTTATTCTTTTCCGATTGCAAAGAGTCTATTACAAACTGAAAATTGAAAGGTGAATCAGGGGTCTCTTTCCATATATTTGCTTTCAACCCGAATAACTGAGCTGATGTAATTTCTATCTTGTCGGACAACAAGGGTAGGAGGGAAACACTCACAGAGAGACGCGTACTTTTGAGCATTTCTTGACTCGTCTGGTCATAAACAAGAAAATTGTCCAATATAACACGGTTGGGAAGATGGAAACCTACTCTTCCCACTTCTACCTTGGCACCTATTTTGTCGCTCACCAAATGGGATATGTGGTTGCCTAATGAACGCTGTACTGCCGGTACTTTTAGCAGTAAAAACAACGTCAAAAAGACACCTACCAGTGTCCATAACGTGTAATTGATAATATGTCTTATCTTGTGTATGGCTCTGTTTTTTCGGCAAAATTACACTAAATACATCAAAATAACGAGCATTTATTTCTTTTTTCAATGTTTTTTTACTATTTTTGCGTAGTTAAATCGAATACAATCGTAGGGAACGGGGGACTATGGACGGATATTTCATACAGTCAGTTTACCCGTTTTTGAAAAGACATATTATATCATAACTTTAATATATATGGCTATTTTTAAGTTACACAAAGGTTTGGACATTCGTTTGAACGGTGTAGCCACTAATCAGAAGGGCATTGTGGAAGACTCTGGTGTCTATGGCCTGGTACCCGATGACTTCATCGGTGTCATGCCTAAAGTGGTGGTACGTGAGGGCGATTTCGTCAAAACCGGAGATTTCTTGTTCGTAGACAAGAGATTTCCTGAAGTCGGATTCGCATCTCCTGTGAGTGGTGAGGTGGTTTCCGTACTGAGAGGTGACAGGAGAAAACTCCTGTGTGTGAAGGTGAAAGCCGACCAAAAACAATCGTTTAAAGATTTTGGGATTAAAAATGTGTCGAAAATGACGGCACATGACGTGCGGACACTTCTTCTCGAGGCTGGCTTGTTTGGGTATATCAAACAATTGCCTTACGCTGTGTCGGCTGAGCCGAAAGTTACCCCGAAAGCCATTTTTGTCAGCGCTTTCAGGGACATGCCGCTCTCAGCCGATTTCAATGTCGAACTGGAAGGCAACGAAGACGATTTCCAAACTGGTCTCTCTGCATTGTCGCGCATAGCAAAAACTTATTTGGGTGTTTCACCGTATAGCGCGGCAAGGCTCAAGGAGATGAAAGATGTGGAAGTGAATGTCTTCGACGGTCCGTGTCCGGCTGGCAATGTGGGGGTGCAGGTGAATCATCTGGATCCTGTCAACAAGGGCGAGGTGGTATGGACGGTCAACCCGATGGCTGTGATTTTCTTCGGTCGTCTCTTCAATACTGGAAAGGTCGACTTGAGAAAGACAATCGCATTGGCGGGCAGTGAGGTGAAATCGCCTTGCTATTACAATGTCAAAGTGGGACAAAGCCTGGGCGACTTCATCAAAGGACAAATCAACCCTGATGCCAACTTGAGAATCATCAACGGCAATCCTCTGACAGGAAGAAAGAGCAGCGTTGACGACTTCGTAGGTCCGCATACTTCTGAAGTGACAGTCATTCCCGAGGGGGATGACAGAGATGAACTTTTGGGATGGATTATGCCACGGTTGTCTGAATTCTCCGTCAACAGGAGTTATTTCACATGGCTTCAGGGCAAACGTTCCTATACACTCGACACAAGGGTGAAGGGTGGAGAACGCCACATGATCATGAGCGGCGAATACGATAAAGTGCTGCCCATGGATATCTATGGAGAATATCTCATCAAGGCCCTGATAGCGGGCGACATCGACAAGATGGAACAGTTGGGTATCTACGAAGTGGCACCCGAAGACTTTGCGCTTGCCGAGTTTGTCTGCTCATCAAAAATGGAACTGCAGCGTATCGTTAGAGAAGGTCTCAATATGCTGAGGAAAGAAAATGCATGATAATTGTCATACTTAACACTATTTCACTATGTCATTGAAAAAATATATTGATAATATAAGGCCTTCCTTCGAGAAAGATGGAAAGCTGCATGCATTCCGAAGCATCTTTGATGGTTTCGAGACGTTCCTCTTCGTGCCTAATACAACAGCTAAGTCGGGAACACATATTCACGATGCAATCGATTCAAAACGAATCATGAGCTTTGTCGTCATAGCATTGATTCCTGCACTGCTCTTCGGAATGTACAATGTGGGCTACCAGAATTATTTGGCCGCCGGAACATTGGAACAGGCTAACTTCTTCGAAATCTTCTTCTATGGCTTCTTTGCTGTCCTGCCCAAAATCTTGGTCAGCTACATCGTTGGATTGGGCATCGAGTTCGCATGGGCTCAATGGAAGGGAGAGGAAATTCAGGAGGGATATCTTGTGAGCGGTATCATCATACCCATGATCATACCCGTCAACTGCCCTCTGTGGATTCTTGCCATCGCATGTGCATTCGCCGTGATTTTCGCTAAGGAGATTTTTGGCGGCACCGGTATGAATATATTCAATGTGGCCCTTGTGGCAAGAGCTTTCCTGTTCTTCTCCTATCCGCAGAAAATGAGTGGCGATGCTGTTTGGGTGGCTACTGACAAGATTTTCGGACTCGGTAATCAATTGCCCGACACTTTCACACAGGCCACTCCGCTGGGCGAACTGTCTCAGGGACTTGAAAACTCTGCCAGCCTATGTGATATGATCACGGGATTCATCCCTGGCTCAATCGGTGAAACAAGCGTCATTGCTATCGCAATAGGTGCGTTGATTCTACTTTGGACCGGTATAGCATCCTGGAAAACCATGCTCAGCGTCTTTGTAGGTGGAGCTTTCATGGCTGTTGTATTCCGTGCCACAGGACAGTCCACTATACCATTCTATGAGCACCTCATTCTTGGAGGTTTCGCTTTCGGTGCCGTGTTTATGGCCACCGACCCTGTTACAAGTGCACGAACGGAGTGTGGCAAGTATATTTACGGATTCCTTATCGGTGCCATGGCTGTCATCATCCGTGTGATGAATCCGGGCTATCCCGAGGGCATGATGCTTGCTATTCTGCTCATGAATATGTTTGCACCACTCATCGACTATTGTGTCGTTCAGCGCAATATCTCGAAACGTATGAAACGTAACACTAAATAGAACAACGCCATGGCAAATGATAATAAGAAAGGGTTCAATACGAACTCAAATGTTTACACCATTATTTACTCCACCATAATGGTAGTCGTGGTGGCTTTTCTCCTGGCTTTTGTCTATCAGGTACTGAAAGACCGTCAGGATGCCAACGTGGCTCTTGACAAGAAAAAGCAAATCCTTTATGCTCTCGATATCTCGGGTCTGTCAGATGTTGAGGCCGCAGCTAAATATAAGGAGGTGGTGGTGAGAGATGAGGTGATTTCTCCCGACGGCTCTTTTGAATTGACGAAAGAGGGCAATGAGAATCATGGATTCAAACTGAATTCTGCCGATTACAAAAATGGACAACTTGCTCTGTTTGTATGCAATGTGGATGGTGCCACAAAATATGTCATCCCGGTATACGGTATGGGATTGTGGGGACCTATCAGCGGTTTTATAGCTATCGACGAGGACAAACAGACTGTTTCGGGCGCATACTTCAACCATGAAAGCGAAACCGCCGGACTCGGTGCTGAAATCAAAGACAGCAAGGAGTGGCAGGACAAATTCAAAGGTAAGAAGATATTCGATGCCTCTGGTGCTGTGGGACTCGGTGTGGTGAAAAATGTGTCAAAGCCTGAAATGCAGGTCGATGCCGTAACGGGTGCCACACTTACTTCCAATGGCGTGGACGAAATGCTCAAGGAAGGATTGGGCAAGTATGTTAAGTTTTTAAAAGGCAATAAGTAATTCATAGCATTATGAGCAATTTGTTTTCAAAACAAAATAAAGAGGCTTTTGGCAATCCTCTGAATCTTGACCACCCCATCTTGGTTCAGGTGCTTGGCATTTGCTCTGCGTTGGCCGTCACTTCACAACTTAAACCGGCCATCGTAATGGGATTGGCCGTAACTGTCATCACAGCTTTCGCCAACGTTATTATTTCTATTCTGCGCAAAACCATACCAAACCGTATTCGTATCATTGTACAATTGGTGGTGGTGGCTACTCTCGTAACAATTGTAAGCCAGATTCTGAAGGCTTTTGCTTACGACGTCAGTGTGCAGCTCTCTGTTTATGTCGGACTGATTATCACCAACTGTATCCTGATGGGACGTCTTGAGGCTTTCGCCATGATGAACAAACCGTGGCCGAGCTTCCTCGACGGAGTGGGCAACGGATTGGGATATGCCATGATTCTTGTCATTGTGGGCGCAGTGCGCGAGTTCTTCGGACGCGGTTCGCTCATGGGATTCCAAATCATTCCGCAGTCGGCTTATGATATGGGCTATATTAACAACGGAATGATGACAATGCCTGCAATGGCATTGATCCTGCTGGGATGTGTTATCTGGATTCATCGGGCTTATTTTTATAAGGAGAAATAATTATGGACCATTTGATTAGTTTGTTTTTCAGGTCGATTTTTGTCGACAATATGATTTTCGCATTCTTCCTCGGTATGTGTTCCTACTTGGCTGTGTCGAAGAATGTAAAAACTTCACTTGGATTGGGTATGGCGGTCACATTCGTGCTGCTCGTCACCGTGCCCGTGGATTATCTCCTTCAGACCAAAATCCTGGGACCCGATTGCTTGATCAAAGGCGTCGACCTTTCTTATTTGAGCTTCATCTTGTTCATTGCCGTCATCGCGGGTATCGTGCAGTTGGTGGAAATGACTGTTGAGCGTTATTCTCCTTCTCTCTATGCCGCACTCGGTATCTTCCTGCCGCTGATCGCCGTAAACTGTGCCATCATGGGTGCCTCGCTGTTCATGCAGCAGCGCATCAATCTCGACCCGTCCAGTTCACAGTATATAGGCAGCATTGTCGATGCTATAGTCTACGCATTAGGCAGCGGTATTGGCTGGACATTGGCCATCGTGTCAATGGGTGCCATAAGGGAGAAGCTGCAGTATAGTGATGTACCCAAACCTTTGCAGGGGCTTGGCATCACATTTATAACAGTGGGACTCATGGCCATGGCCATGATGTGTTTCTCGGGCTTGAACATTTAATGAAAAGGAGGATATTATTATGATGCAATTCATATTAACAAGTATTGGAGTTTTTCTTATTACGATTCTCCTTTTGGTGGTCATTCTGCTTGTCGCAAAGAGCTATCTCTCACCAAGCGGAAATGTGAATATCGAAATCAATGGCGACAAAACCATTTCTGTGGGGCAAGGAAGCAGTCTGATGACAACGCTCAACGAGAACGGCATCTTCTTGCCTTCTGCCTGCGGCGGAAAAGCTTCCTGCGGACAGTGCAAAGTGCAGGTGCTCGAAGGGGGTGGCGAAATCCTCGACTCCGAAAGACCTCACTTCACACGAAAGGAAATAAAAGACCATTGGCGCCTCGGTTGCCAGTGCAAGGTGAAGGGTGACCTTAAAATCAAGGTGCCCGAAAGTGTGCTTGGCGTGAAGGAGTGGGAGTGTACTGTCATTTCCAACAAGAATGTGTCGTCCTTCATCAAGGAGTTTATCGTTGCTTTGCCTCCGGGTGAGCACATGGACTTTATCCCTGGCTCTTATGCCCAGATTAAAATCCCTGCTTACGACTGCATTGACTATGACAAGGATTTTGACAAGAATGATATCGGACCCGACTATTTGTCTTCATGGGAGAAATTCAATATCTTCTCACTGAAAGCCCATAACCCCGAGGATACTATCAGAGCTTACTCCATGGCCAACTATCCTGCCGAGGGCGACCGTATCACGCTGACAGTGCGTATCGCAACTACGCCTTTCAAACCGCGTCCTGAAGTGGGATTCCAGGATGTGCCCACTGGTATCGCTTCTTCTTACATCTTCTCAAAGAAACCTGGCGACAAGGTAATAATGAGCGGACCTTATGGTGACTTCCATCCCATTTTCGACTCCAAGAAGGAAATGATTTGGGTAGGTGGCGGTGCCGGTATGGCTCCTCTTCGTGCTCAGATCATGCACATGACCAAGACCCTGAACACTCGCGACCGCGAAATGCATTTCTTCTATGGCGCAAGAGCTTTGGTCGAGGCTTTCTTCGTGGAAGATTTTCTCGAACTGGAAAAGGAATTCCCCAACTTCCATTTCCATCTGGCTTTGGACAGACCCGACCCGGCTGCCGACGCTGCAGGCGTGAAATACACTCCGGGATTCGTGCATCAGGTGATGTATGAAACTTACCTCAAAGACCATGAGGCTCCCGAGGATATTGAATACTACATGTGTGGTCCTGGACCGATGTCAAAGGCTGTGCAGGGTATGCTCGATTCTCTCGGTGTTGACCCGGAAAGCATTATGTTCGACAACTTCGGATAGAATCCGTTCATCTTGATAATCCGCCAACATATTTCTTTCGATATGTTGGCGGATTTTATCATTACCTCAACTCCACACTATTCTGACAGTTTCTTCCATGGACACATTGTCGAAAGAAAAAAGAAGCGCCAACATGGCGGCAATCCGATCCAAAAACACAAAACCGGAGTGGATAGTGAGAAAATGGTTGTGGGGTAGGGGATTCCGTTACCGTCTCTGCTCACCCCGACTGCCAGGGCATCCGGATTTGGTGCTTCGGAAATACCGGACATGTATCTTTGTCAACGGATGTTTTTGGCATGGACACGATGGTTGTGCCTTTTTCCGTATGCCAAAGACCAACAGGGCGTTTTGGGAAAATAAAATCAGCAAAAACCAACTGAGAGACAAGACTGAGCAACTTCAGTTGGCCAAAATGGGATGGCATTGTATCACTGTTTGGGAGTGCCAACTGAAACCGAAAGTAAGGGAGGCCACGCTCACCTCTCTTGAGTATACTCTCAACAGCATTTACCTCAACGACAGAAAGTTGCCCTCGCAACGATATGGCACACCCCAAAATGAGGATGTGCTTGATATGGCGGCTGAACCGTAGGCCTATTTCCTCTTGCCTAATTCCCAAAATGCCACAGCCGAAGCGGCGGCCACATTGAGCGAGTCCACACCATACGACATGGGTATCTTCACTACATAATCTGCGCCGTCTATTGCTTCCTGCGGCAGACCGTCGCCTTCTGTCCCCATAATAATGGCCAACTTGTCTTCTTCTCTCAAGACGGGGGAATCAAGCCCTATCGAGTTGTCTGTGAGGGCCATTGCCACCGTCTTAAAGCCGAACTGGTGTAAACTGTCAATGCCATCGTTCAGCCAAGTCCAAGGAAGGAGGAAGACTGAACCCATGGAGACCCTGATACAACGCCGGTTGAATGGGTCGCAGCTGTTGGTGGTAAGCAGTGCGCCGTCGATGCCCAATGCTGCGGCCGAACGGAATATCGCTCCGATGTTGGTGGAATCGACAACACCGTTTATGACGACGATTCTTTTTGCTTTCCCGCAAACAGATGAAAGGGGAGGTGGAAGGGGACGACGCATGGCACACAACACGCCACGGGTGAGTTCATATCCCGTCAGTTGTGCCAACAGTTCTCGGCATCCGGTATAGACAGGTATGTCAGGCATCTTCCCAATCAGATCGGCAGCATCTCCGTTTATATGTCTCCGCTCGCACATCATGGCAAGGGGCTTGTATCCTGCTTTGAGTGCCACACGTATCACTTTGGGGCTTTCTGCTATCAGTAGGCCTTTCCCGGGGTCTTGCTTGTTTCTCAATTGTGCATCCGTGAGCGAACTGAAAATGTCAGCTCCCGTATCGCATAAGGATGTGATCTCTATAATCGGCATCGTTGGCTGTATATTATCGTGCTATGGCTATATATAAAATAGGTGTTTAACCGATGCAAAAATAGTAAAATTTCATTTGTTCTTCACTTGTTTTTCTTTTTTGTTTCATTCTTCTTTGTGATGTTTGGTCTAATATTACTGTTTGTTTAAAATTTTAATCGTATATTTGTGGATGTTGCACCCAAGCTCCGCATCAAACATGATGAAAGCGCATGTCGCCCTGCATCCGAGTTGCACGATTCTGTTTCGAAATTTTTTGCACGATGAAAAAAGTATTGATACTCCCCGACATCCACGGACGTTCCTTTTGGAAAGAATCTATAAACAGGTTCTTGGCCGAATATCCTTTGGATAAAATAGAGAACAAGGATAATAAAATTATTTTCCTTGGCGATTACGTTGACCCTTACACTTGGATAGACAATATCTCCAATGAAGATGCCTTTAATAATTTTTTGGAATTGCTGAACAGAGTGGTCGACTTAAACAACAAGCAACCGGGTCTCGTGGTAATGCTCTTAGGCAACCACGACTTGCATTATATTTATGACACAGGCGAGGACTGCAGGTTAGATTACAACAGGTTTGACCAGTATAGCAAAATTTTCCTCACGCTGATTGATACAAAAAAAATCCAAATTGCCTGCAGCTTGAAAATGAGCCCTGATTCAGATGTCAATTGGCTGTTCTCCCATTCTGGTGTGCAGTTGGATTGGTTCGTGCATACCATGAATGCGCACCAAGTGGAGGTGGGTGATGTCTCGGCTTCCACAGTGGCGTCTCTACTCAACACGCACATTCAGGATATTTACAAGCAACTGGGCGAGGTCTCCTATTTCCGTGGTGGGTATGACAAATATGGGTCGTGCCTGTGGGCCGACTTGAACGAGATGAAGGGCAACAATGTGCTGTCATTGGAATCCAAAAGATTGAACAACGGAACAATCAATCAAGTTTTCGCCCATACCTACCTTAGTGAACCTTATATAGATAAAAGGATTGGTATCTATATGCTTGATACGGGATTCTCTTCTTATTTGCTCGACGAAAACGACAATATCGAGGTTTATCTGAAAGGCGACCGGTTCTCTTATAGGTAAGAACCGGCCGCCCTTGACTGACAAACTCTTAGTTGGCTGTAATTGCAGCCAAAGCAAGACTGTTGAACTTCGACTCCTTGCTGTCGCTCCGTGATGGTAGCACCACAGGGGTCATCGTGCCTTGAAGCATACCCGCGGTGGTGGCGGAAGCAAAAAGGGTGATGGTCTTGTAGAATACATTGCCTGATTCGATGTCGGGGAATATCAACGCATCGGCAGCACCTTCAATGGGCGAGTCGATGCCTTTCTTCATCAGGCTCTCTTTCGAACAGGACGTCTTCAGGTCGAGCGGACCGTCTATAATGCACGCACCGAACTCGCCTTTTTTACCTGCTTCTATGATATCCTTATAGCCGACAGTAAACGGGAAAAACTTTTCCCCGACTTTTTCAGTGCAATGAATCAGTGAGATGCGTGGACATTCCACACCGAAAGCATGACAAAGATTAGTGGTGTATTTCACTTGCTGCATTCTCTGTTCTTGAGTGGGATAGGGTATCACGGCCGCGTCGGTGAAGAACAGCAGACGGGGATAACCGGGAATACTTGAAGCTGTGATATGGGTGAGCACATTGCCCCTCGGCAGAATTCCGTGCTCTTTATTCAATACGGCATGGAGCAAATTGTCGGTGTTGATAAGTCCCTTCATCAGCACATCGGCCTCTCCGTTTCTTACCAGTTCCACAGCTTTTCGTGCAGCATCATCAGGGTCTACCGCATCTACGTATGCAATGTGCTCTGAGAAGGGCTCAAATAGCAATTCGCCCTTGATCTTGTCGACCGCTCCAACAAATATGGCGTCGATAAAACCATATTCAAGCGCCTTGGCCACTGCGTATTGAGTAGATGAATCGGTACCACAAACCACCGCCACTTTCTTGCGTTCGTTTCTTTCTGAAAGATGGGCCACCAATTGGTCGAAATTTTTGATTGTTTCCATATAGATAGATTTTGTTCCACATTTAATGTGCAAATTTAGATAAAAAACGCTATAACCATGCTTCAGAAGCAAGAAAAAAGTTAATTCGTGGTTTCAATACGATGAAAAAGTAGTAACTTTGCTCTTATGCTGACTCAGATTTAAAATTCTTCGTTAATAGGATTTAATATCTTTCATTAAGTGTGAGTGTACCGTGTTCGTCCTATCACAAAATATCAATCACACATACAGTCACTATTAAAAAAATATAAAATTTAAAGGAAAATTAACCTATAACTGTTAAAAGTATATAAACTAAAAATAACAAATGTTCCTTTTTTAAAGAATATTCCATATATTTGCATGGATAAAATATCTATATTTCAAAAAAATTGTTTCGATACACTTCTACAGGCAAATTTTAGTATATATACAATTCATTTAACCATTAATTTTATGATGAAAAAAGATTTTAAAATTCCTATTTTTAAAATGGGTAAAAAGAATTCTTTAATGACCTTGTTCATCATACTGATGAGCATAGGTAGCGTGAATAGTTGGGCTCAGAAGCCCGTCTTGCAACAGACTGATCCGACTAACGAGGACACTTACATGGAAAATCGTCGTGCTCTGGTAGGTGACGGATGTGTTGTGAACAAACTGACAAATAGCTTGCTCGCAACTTTTGGGTCTACTCTTAACAACATTGTGGATGAAGATCTTGCCAATTATGCTACTTACACAACATTTCTCGGTGGTAATTTTATTACACATCCCATTGTTGGCGTTCGTGACATGAAGAATCACTATGCAGCGGGTACAAAAGCCGGTTTCGTTCTTGGTGCAGCATCTGGTGCTAGTCTTTTATCGGTAGATATTTTGTCTAATTTCTATATTTATTTCTATAATGAGGGACAACCAGCTGGGACTGTTCAAGTGTCCACAGGCTCAGATTTATCCGGTTTAGGTATTTCACTTATAACATTAGGTGGCTCAGAAAATATTAACTATGAAGTGTCAGTCGTTGCACCACAAGAATTTGACGAGGTTGCACTGGTACCCGTAGGAGTTGAGGCAACTGCTCTCAATAACTTGTATGTTAAGTATGCCTTCGCCGGTGAATTGGTGAAAAACACCATTACCTATACTTCAATGGATAATTATGCCGAATCACATGATAGATTGCCATTTACTCTTCAGCAATACGATCCTCTTTTGGGTAATTGGGGTACTGCTATGATAGATGATAATTTGAATAATGGTTCTGTTTGTGGTGTTATAACTCTTGGAGGTGTCAGTTTTAGAGCTGGTGCAAGAATTGATCCAGATGATCCAGACCAAAGTCAGCCATTTAAAGCTGGATCAACAGTGGGCTGGTTGTATAATGTAGGCTCTCTATTGGACTTGGGTCTTCTTCAAGGTGTTACCATAAATTTATACAAGGGTAATTGGGTCACAGGTACCGATTGGTTAGGTAGACCAACTCTCAATTACACAAGGCAAACAATCCCATTCCAATCTGAAGCTGTCAGTGTTGAATTTCTTGGTTTAGGTGCGGTTGAGGGTGGACAAAAAGAATTATCTATTATAGCTAATGACGATTTCGCATTCGTTGGAATTACGTTTACCGGGGTAAATGTCGAACTCGGTGGGACGTTAATGCGCTATGCTTATGTCTGCGATCCTCCCACATTTACTCATTATTGTGATATCGAAGCCACAGCTTATACAGAAATCTGTGAAAATGAGAACTCGGTACAGTTGGATGCAAAAATGGAATCTGTTACTTGGAGTTTGGTAGAGACTCCCTCTGGAGCAAGTCCTTCTATTGATGCCAATGGGTTAGCTACCGGATTGACAGAAATCGGCACCTATGTGTTCCGTGCCACATCGGCCGACTGCACAGAAGAAGAAAAATGCTACCAGGATGTCACAGTAGTCCGTGGTATTGAGATTGTGGATGTTGTGAGCAACGCTGCACTTTATAATCTTTCCGAATCGGGTGATTACGAAGCCTCCTCAGACTTAGAACTGCAGGATTCTGAGAATATTTTGAGTGCTTCCTTTGATGATTTTGCTTCTGCAGATGGTTTGCAGGCTAATCAGAAGATTGCGGGAGTGAAAGCAAGCTCTGCTATTAGCGATGGTACAGTGAAGGATGTTGGTTTCGTTGTTGAGGTGAAGTCTAATGGTCTCAATCCGAATGAAATCATCCAAGGTTTAGAAATTAGGACCCTTAACGGTGGTGCAGAGACATACAGCAGTGCAATATCAGAGACAGATCTGGTTGGTCTGAATGTCATAAGTTCAAGTAGTCAGATGACAAAGATGCGCTTATATGTGACAGTGCCAGGTGACGTTGAATTTGATGAGGTTGTACTTTACAACAACACACTTTCTGCCAATGTCTCAAAAGTGAATATCTACTATGCATTCGTTGAGGATGTTAACAATGCTTATGACCCAACAGGCAGTACCGGATATTTTGTAACAAATGAGAAGATAGATGCCATCATCAATCCGTTCGAAACAACCTCTTCTGGTAGTAATTTGGACAATTTGACTTACCTCATTGACAATGATATCACAACCGCTACTGAGGTTTCTGTTGCAAATGGCAATTCCGCTGTGATTGCTATCAATTTGGGACGTACATTCATACCTTATCAGCAGATTGGCCTTATTGTCGGTGGCAACCAGGACGAAATTGGTAATGGTTGGCTGACAATCGAGACCTACAAGGCCGGTACGCTTCAGGAAACTAAGAGTGCATGGAGCGAGATTGGTACTGAAATAGAGGGTTATGGTGATAAGACTGCTCTCTTTATCCAGCCGACTCTTGACTTTGACGAAATCCGCATTAATGTTACAGGTGCAAATGGTCTCGGTGATACTAAGGCTTTGTATGGAATTGTTGTCCGCAACGATGCCGACAAGGATGGTATAGCCAACAGCCTTGATGATTACGCATGCCCCATTGAAGTAGTGCTTAACGAAGAAAGTACTGCCGCTCTGGATAAGCCTTACGAAGAGTACACCAATGCTAAGTTAGTGCTCCACCGCAAATTCTCACAAGACATGTGGAATTCGCTCGTGTTGCCAGTAGACCTTACATGGGGGCAGTTCCGCCGTGCATTTGGTAATCAGGCTCAGTTAGGACAGCCGGCAGCATTTGATCCTGAGATGCCTTGGAGAATTATTTACGAGTCAGTTGAGCGTGGTAGCGATGATGCAATTGCTATTATTGGTGTCCGCTAAAAATGAATAACAGACCGAACACGTGTCCGCATTGCCGATAAACAGGCATTGCGGACTCGTGTTTCAAAAAGTAAGCCCCTTAGTCAAAAAACG
>JAEEGL014106364.1_pt1 | contig 15076 bp, 8 predicted proteins | sample 9134231 | NCBI WGS metagenome assembly JAEEGL01 (sample SAMN16246548, study PRJNA631951) | gut metagenome | biome: gut microbiome; feature: rumen; material: fiber-attached | host: Bos | place: Iran: Karaj | collected 2018-10 | reverse complement strand
TTTACGTTTTGAGCCTTTCAATTCGTCGGATTATTTTTTCAATTCGTGTGGCAAGTGTCTATTATTCATTAAAAAAAAGTTAAAGCATTTTGCAGTTTGAAAAATAATGCTGATATTTGCAGTGGAAATACATCTTTAGACATTTTTGTATATCCAATCATAACATTGTGTCAATAAATCCGTGCTGAGAAGCACATGACACATCTGTATTTAAAAAGGTTTGTAACTCTTAATTTTTTGGAAGGGATTCATCGAGACGATGGGTCCTTTTTTTTTGAGAGAAGAAAATATATTCACACGCCCCGGTAGTAACAAGATTTTCCTTCCTATCGTCACTTTAGGCTGGCGAAAGGAAGGAAAATCTTAAAATGCGAAGACCGGATAATGATTATCTTCTTATGTATTTTTGGCCTTCTTCAATGATGATACCACGGTAGTTTTCGTCGGCAGGAATACCGCTGACAGTATAAGCATGACGTTGTGCTGCAGGATGAGGCACAACCTTGACAGAGTGAATATCATCAGCCTCACCTTTGAGCCGCTTGAACTCTTCCTGTGCGGCTACGAGGTCTGCCATATACTCCGGACTGGTGTGAAGACGGGCGAAAACGCCAGCGGCCATGAGACGTGACGCGTCAACATCGCTCTGCCAGTGGTAACCGGCGATGACACGGCTCTGCCCCCACTCATAACCCAGTTTGAGCAGGTCATTCTGACATTCCGGGTTAATCTCACAGAGAACAAGAGCGAGTCCCCATCCACGGATGGTGTGGCCTGAAGGATAGGAGCCGGTATTACGCTCCCGTTCCTCGTCCCATGGAATTCCTGTCGGTTCATTGAAACGAACGTAGGGGCGCTTGCGGCGATATACCTCCTTTGGCCGGGTTACGGAAAGGCGGAAAGTAGGAATAACCCTGCTAACCAGTTTGAAAATGGCAGGAGTCTCTTCCAAAGAAATAGTCATGCCGAACGGAACACTGAAGAACTGTGCCATTTCCTCTGCAGAAGTAACCCAGTGTGCAGCTGCATCTTTGCCTCGCTGAGTATCGCGGATGGTTTTTCCCCACATATACTGCATGATGTCATGCGCGAACAAAGCACCGATTGTGTCTGGTGGCTCAGGAAGACAAGCCACACCGTCGGGCAGTTCATCTGAAGTGAAATAAGGCTCGATAGATACATCTTGAGACTTCATTGTCTGCGTCATCAAGATGGTAAATAAAAAGATAAATAGCTTTTTCATTTTATCATCGTTTATGTTTATGAATAAAAAGTTGCATATTCATGAATGCAAAATTACAATTAATATTAGTAATAAAAAAGCATTTTTTGTAACTTTGCAAAATAGAAGGCAGAAATATCTTAAACAGCAACAAACACTACACAAATTGTAAAATAACAATATATGAAAACCCTACTCGACGCACATACACACACTGTTGCATCAGGCCACGCATACAGCAGTCTGCAGGAGATGGCACGGGCAGCGGCCGACAAAGGCTTGCAAATACTGGGCATAACAGAACATGGCCCGAGCATTGAAGGCACATGCCCCCTGCTATACTTCAAAAATATGCACTGTGTGCCACGACAAATGTACGGCATACGGTTGCTGATGGGGTGCGAGATGAACATTCTCGACACCCAGGGACATCTCGACATACCAGAAGACTATATGCACCATCTTGACATCAGAATCGCCGGCATTCATGTGGTTTGCTGGAATGGAGGGACTAAAGAGGAAAACACTGCCGGAATGGAGGCCGTAATCCGAAACCCTTACATTCACATTATCAGCCATCCGGGCGACGGAACTGCCGAACTGGACTTCGAACGGTTAGTGATTGCATCGAAAGAAGCGCACACGCTGTTGGAAATCAATAACCATTCACTATCTCCAAAACGCAACAAGTTCGATGCCAGAGAAAACAACCTGGAAATTATCAGGCTCTGCAAGAAACACAACGTGCCGCTCATTCTGGGTAGCGACGCACATATATCTTTTCAAATTGCGGACTACTCACGCGTGCTTCCACTCATCGAGCAGGTGGAATTTCCGGAGGAACTTATTATGAATTATTATCCCGAACGTTTTTTGGCATATCTTGGACTCGATTGACCTAAATACAACATCCGATATTTGAACTTTTCAAGGATTTACCAAACACTTCAAAACGATAGATAAACAACAAACAACACACAAAAAACAGAAAAAACAGAAAATAATTCTAATTGAGCACTTTATTTATAAAAAACATTGGAGTATTTGACGGTCAGCATAAAAATATTTTTTATCTTTGCATCACGAACTCAATAATACACTGATGATACAACCAGACTATAACAGAATGAGAAATGGAGGATTAGCAATTTTTCATATTTTGCAGAGAAGAATACCTCAGCTTTTACTTCTAACCATGCTTTTGCTTTCAAACCTGACTGCAACGGCACAGGACAACGACAAGCCCACAACGGTGCCCATGCAGCAGGTCACAATACAGAAGAACCAGAACCCGTTGGGTGAGGGCCTGCTGCTGAAAGGCGTGGTGAAAGATGAGACCGGAGAACCACTCATCGGAGCAAGCGTATACGTACTGGAGACAAAGGCCGGTGCTATGACCGACGAGGAAGGACGGTTCTCCGTAACGATTCCACAAGGAAAGGAGTCGAACGTGAGGTTCAGTTACTTAGGCATGAAAACCATCACTAAGACCTATGACGGGAAACGCAATTTCCTTAATGAGCAAATCACGATGTTGGACGAGGGGAACATGATTGACGAAGTAGTCGTGACAGGATTGTTCGACTTTAAATCGTCAACATTTACCGGTTCCACAGCCACTTACAGTCAGGAAGAACTGAAGATGGTTGGCAACAGCAATGTGCTGAAAGTACTGCAAGCTGTGGATCCATCATTCATCGTGGACATGAACAGCATCAACGGTTCGAACCCGAACTATATGTCTGATATCACCATCCGTGGAAAAGCCTCATTCAGCGGACTCCAGGGAGACTACAATGGCAACCCGAACGCTCCGCTTTTCATCGTAGATGGTTTTGAGGCAAGTCAGCAGCAGGTGTTCGACCTTGACATCAACAGGATTGTTTGCGTCACGATTCTGAAGGACGGCGCTGCCAAAGCCATCTACGGTTCGAAAGCAAGCAACGGAGTAATCGTGATTGAAACCAAGCAACCGGAGCCTGGACGTCTCCGCATAACCTACACAGGCGACCTCAACCTCGAGGTGCCCGACCTCACTTCCTACGACCTGTGTAATGCGAGAGAGAAACTGCAAGTGGAACAAAACGCAGGCCGCTACACATCTGCCGCTCCTTACTACCAGGCCATGCTCGACGAACAGTATAATGCCATAGCAGCCAACATTGCCCGTGGTGTAAACACCTACTGGCTGGCAAAACCTCTTCACACGGGCGTGGGCCAAAAGCACACCGCATATATGGAGGGAGGCACACAGGAACTACGCTACTCTGCCAGCCTCATGTACAACGACATAAAGGGAGTAATGAAAGGGTCGGACCGAAAGACATTATCCGGAAACATCAACTTGTCGTATAGATACAAACAATGGATGTTCCGCAATTCACTCACCGTCACAGGCAACAAAGCCGACGACAGTCCTTATGGAAGCTTTTCCGACTACGTTGGCGTGAACCCTTATTTTGCACCCTATGACGACAATGGAAACGTGCTGAAAGTTCTGGGCAGCTACACGTCGCCTGGCGCCAACGGAAGCACCATTACCTACTACAACCCGCTTTATAACGCACATATCGGCACCAAGAACTTCTCGAAATACACAGAAGTGGTGGAGAATTTCTATCTGGAATACAATCCGATTGAGGACCTGAGGTTCACTGCCCGAGTGGGGTACACTCATCAGAGCAACAAACGCGAGGACTTTTATCCCGGCGACCACACCCGGTTCTATGACTGGACCGGCGACCGATATTTCCAGCGTGGAACTTATGCCATCACAAACGGCGAGAGCAACAGCCTGGCTGTGGATATCACCGGACGCTACTCGCATCAGTGGGGCAAACATCTCTTCCTCACCAACGCCGCCTATTCCCTGCAGACCGCTGACTCCAATACCGACGGAATGACAGCATGGGGATTCCTCAACAACCATGTGGACCACATCACCTTCGCAAAGCAATACGCGGAGGGAGGAAAGCCCTCGGGCAGCGAGAGCACCACACGGAGTATCGGTATCACAGGAACTGCCAATTACTCCTACGACGAGCGCTACCTCTTCGACACCAGCCTCAGGTTCAACGGTTCATCTGTTTTCGGAAGCGACAACCGATGGGGTACCTTCTGGAGCGTGGGAACGGGATGGAATCTCCATAAGGAGGAATTCATGGCTTCTGCCAAATGGCTTACCCTCTGCAAGTTCAGAATCACCTACGGACTCACCGGAAACCAGAACTTCTCGCCCTACCAGGCGAAAGCCACCTACAAGTTCTACGACAACATCATCTACGACAACATCTCCGGTGCCTACCTCATGGGAATGCCCAACCCCAATTTGAAATGGCAGCAGACAGGAGACTTCACCATAGGACTTGACCTGGGAATCTGCCGAAAATTCAACCTGCGCTTCGACTACTACGACAGCAAGACAAAAGACGCTCTCATAGCCATGTCAATACCTACATCCACAGGATTCACCAGTTACATGGAAAACTTAGGAAACGTGGAGAACCGTGGTGTGGAAGCCACTGCAAACTGGCGCTTCTTCCAGAAAGGACAATCCTACATGAGCCTCACCGGCAGCATCGCCCACAACGTGAACAAAGTGACGAAAATCAGCGACGCCCTCAGTTCGTTCAACCGCGAGCAGGATGCCACCAATACCACAAGTCCGATTGTGCGCTACGAGGAGGGGCAGTCAATGACTGCCATCTGGGCCGTGAAGTCGTTGGGCATCGACCCCGCAACAGGACGTGAGCTCTTCCTTAAGAAAGACGGCACCACTACATACGACTACACAACGGACGATTACATCATAGCCGGCGACTCCAACCCCAAAATCCATGGCAGTTTCGGATTCAATGGTGAATACAAGGGAATCGGACTGAGTCTGCTCTTCACATACCAGGCCGGAGGCGACTACTACAACCAAACACTTGTTGACCGTGTGGAGAACGTGAACATTGCCAACAACGTGGACCGGCGAGTGTTTAGCGACACATGGAACGAGGCTGGCGACATCGCACTCTACAAGCATATATCCAGCACACCTACAACCACCTACGCATCCACACGATTCGTACAGCGGAACAATATGCTCGACCTCACCTCACTCTCCGCTTACTACGATTTCAAATACTGCAAATGGTTGCAGAAAATCAAACTTGAACGGCTCAAAGCCACATTCTACATGAACGATGTGTTCCACATCTCATCCGTAAAGGCAGAACGCGGACTGAACTACCCGTACGCACATACGTTCTCCTTCTCGCTGAGCGCGACATTCTAAGACAATAAGAAAAGAACAGAAGGACTATAACAGAATAATTGGAACAATAAGAAAAAGCTCAATCAAATGAAAAAAACAACATACATACTCCTTTTCTCTGCTATCCTGCTCATACACATCAGCTGCAACGACTACCTTGACGTGCAGCCAAGAAGTCAGGTGGAGGACAGCGAATTGTTTGAGACCGAGAGCGGATTCAAAGAGGCACTTGCCGGCGTGTATTCGTCGATGGTGGCAACCTCAACCTATTCAAAGGAAATGACCTACGGGCTGATGGGTGTGCTGGGACAAGAGTGGGACTTCTATTATTCAGCACAATACGACGACGCCGTGGCCTACGATTATGATGCCGCCTACCCCACCAACTACCTTCGCGGCATCTGGGCTACCAACTACAGTGGTATAGCCAACACGAACAACCTGCTGGCTCATATTGACGACAACACAAAACTATTCTCCACCGACAACCATGACGTGATTAAGGGAGAGGCTCTGGCACTACGGGCATTTCTCCACTTCGACCTCCTTCGCTGCTTCGGTGTGAGTTTTGCCGTTAATCCCGAACAGCCGTCCATTCCTTACAGCACCGCACTCTCTTATCGCGTGTTTCCCCAGCTGACTGTTCGCGAAGTGGCGTCAGCCGTGCTCGAAGACTTGAAAGCGGCTGAGGAACTGCTGGCTAAGAGCGACCCGATTGTGACCGGACGTGAAATCACGGAGGCTAACGACAACGGATATCTGATGAACCGCCAGGTTCACCTCAACTACTATGCCGTGAAGGCGTTGGAAGCAAGAGTTTACCTGTGGATGGGCGACTATGACCACGCATTGGAAGCGGCAAACACAGTCATCGACTCCGGACAATTCGAATGGGCAACCGTAGCGAACATGCAAGCGGGTTATGACCGCTGTCTTGCCTCTGAGCACCTCTTTGCGCTCAACAACCTGACGATGACCGCAGACATCGCGAATGTGTTCTTTTCCGACGATTCACAATACAGTTTCGCCGTGACACGCGACCGCCTTCTCAACTACTTCGAGAACGCCACACAGGACTACCGATATACTTTCCTGTTCAAGTCGGGGTCGGCCACTCATGCCAACAACCGGTATCTCACGAAATACGATGCGCCCAGCGGCAACAACCTATACTATTCCAACAAGATGCCTCTCATCAGAGCGTCAGAGATGTATCTCATCCGAAGCGAGGTGGAATACCGCAAGGGTAACACCGACGAGGCGCGTGCCACACTCAACCGCCTGCGTACCGCACGCAATCTGCCGGCTTTGACTGAACTGCCTGCCGACTTCGAGCTGGCACTAATCCAGGAATACCGGCGCGAACTTATGGGAGAAGGGCAGCTATTCTTCCTGTACAAACGTCTGAACCGCAAAAACGTGCTCTACTCCGATGTTGACATGGTGGCTACGAAATCCTATACATTTCCTCTGCCAATCACCGAGACTGAGGCGGCACAACGAGAGCCGAACAGATGAGAAAAGTTGAGATTTCAAAACTACATTCTTTTAGATATTTTAGATTGTCAAGAAAAACAAAGAAACGATGACACAGCTACAACATAAAACAATCCTGGTGATGACTCTTCTGCCGCTCCTTTTCATTGCCTGTTCAAAAGAGGAGGTCGACACATACGACACGAGCCGCACACAACTGAACATCTGGGTAGGCACACAAGCGGGCGCTGTCTATGAGTCTGTGACCTACAACTACTCTTACGCCTACGAGGAAGGAAGCGTTACTTTTTACGCACAACTGAGTGGAATGCCGGCTGACCACGACCGCACATTCAGACTGGAAGCATTTGGAGGAGACTCGGCACTGATGGCCAACACCATACGGACGGAGGACTACATACTTCCAGCCGGCGAAGTAAGCGGCACGTATCAGGTACATTTCAACACACAACTTCTCAGCAATCCGACACTCTTTGCCGATAAGGACGGAAGCATCCTGTTCCGGTTAGCTGAGAATAAAGAGTTTGCGGCCGGTACGGAAAATCACCAGACATTCAAAGTGATACTGAAAAACTACCTGGCAAAACCCGACAACTGGGACAACGCAAACTTCCCACGCATACCACTGTCAAAATATTTCGGCACCTACAGCCGTGTAAAATATCAGTTCATGATTGAAGTGCTGGGACTCATCGACTTTGAGATTAACTACAACACACAGACCGCATACGACGAGACGCTGAATGTGATTTCTGCTGTATATGCCGTACATCTTCAACAAGTGATGCAACGCGCGCTCAATGAATACAACGAAAGCCACGACGAGCCTCTCACCGACGAGTTCGGGCTACCAGTAACGTTCTGATGATAGAGTTGTCTGTATTTACAGAAGGAAAGAACCGGAAAATAAGGAAAACCAAAAATCCGGAAAATCATAAAAAAGATAAAATAATGAAAAGACTTCATATAGCAATAGCGCTGCTGACAATGATAATAGTTTGCAGCTGCTACGACGACAAGGGGAATTACGACTACCATGACCTGGAGGTGGTGACCATCGACACAACCGCAACCGGTATGCAGTCAGAGTACTCTATCATGCGCTACGACACGCTTCAGCTTTCTCCTAAAATCTACTTTGAGGGGGAACTCGTGGACGACTCGAAAAATTTTCCGCTCGACTACGAGTGGACAATCTTCAGTGCCACCACAGGAGCAGGCTCAAGCACCGTGGTTGACGTTATCGGAACGGAACGTAAACTTGACGCCATCATCACCCGAACTGGAGGCAACTACATTGTTCAGTTAGTTGTGACGAACAGGAACGACGGCATCAAGCAGTTCTTCAGAATCCCTGTGGCTGTGAGTGAGGTGTTCGACGGAGGATGGATGGTGTTCTACGAACGGGCAGACCGTCCCGGATATTCCGACCTGGCACTCATCTACAATCCATGGACAAAACTGAACGTGAACTACAACCGCTCTTACACAAACCTCTACGAGGTGACAAACGGAGAGCCGCTTCAAGGACATCCCATCCGTTGTTTTGACATTGCCGTGTCGCTGGCATCGGGCAACAACTACATAGGTCTGTGCACCGACTACACCCTTGTGGGCGTGAGTGAGAACGGTATTGAGAAAGCACTTGAATTCAACGACTTCTTCCATGAGCCACCAGCCACCATGCGCCCCACATGGTATGGAGAGCACGGATCTGGAGTGATGTCCGGTCAAAGTTCAGAAGTTCTGATCAACGACAACCAAATATACACGAACACTTACTCGTTCAGTGCCACAGAGGGAAGAACCACAAAGTTCGGTGTTGCCAAATTTGCCGAGGGCATTGGTGAACTGGCACCATGGAACGCAGAAGTACCCAACACACTGAACTACGGCATCGTGGTATACGACCAGACCTACCATCGCTTCCGCTATGCGGGTTACAACTCTGCCCAGCTGGAAGAGTTCGCACCACAAGACTTGAATGTGGCAGCCTTCGACATCAACAACACAGGCATGCAGCTGCTCATGGGCGACTGGGGAAGAGGCATGAGCCAGGGTGCGGGTCTGCGTCCGTTCGACTACCTGCTCATGGAAAAAGGAAACGAGCGTTATCTTGCCGTCACCAATTTTGCCAGCACATACCCTACCGACACAAACATCGGAGTTGGCTTGTATCCGCTGAACGGTCTATGTCCAAACATCGGTCAAGCCACATCCATGGCATCGAGCCACGTCGGTAGTTTCATCTACTATGCGGCCGGGAACAAACTCTACAACTTCGCATACGACAGCCAGCAACCCGCCTCTGAGGCATGGACGGCAACTGAGGGAGAGGAAGTCACCTGCGTGAGAATCATGAAATACTACCACGGCACCATCTACTCCTACAAGATGGTTCCTCAGTCGGACAATCTCGTACACATAGCCACTTGGAACGAGCAGAAGAAGGAAGGACGTGTCTATCAGTATCTCATCAACCCAGCCAGCGGTATTCTCGACATGGCCACGCACTATGAGTATGCCATTCCGGGCAAAGTAAAAGACATGGCATGGAAGTTCTCAATGCAATAATAACAGTTTATTGCCAAAGAGCCTTTGCGTGAGATTTCTACTCAAACCCGGGTTTACATACTACTAAATTTCATTAAAAGAAATCAGGCGGCATTAAACTCAGTTCTTTTTATAGAGTCCCTTTACAGGGTCCATCAAATTGGATTATTCTTATTCCAACACTCTTAACCTCTAAAAACAAATAACAAAAATAAATATCTGAAAACAATGATTACAATGAAACGATTAATGACAACAATTGTGGCAATGACAGCAGCCGTTGCCATGATGGCACAAGGAATGGCTTTTGAGCCGGAAGGAACAACCTTGGAGCAGGCTGCCGCCAAGGCAAAGGCCGAAAACAAACTGATTTTCATGGATTGCTACACCCAATGGTGCGGTCCGTGCAAAAAAATGTCGAAGGATGTGTTCCCGCAAGAGATTGTGGGTGCCTACATGAATCCTAAATTTGTGAACTTGAAAGTGGACATGGAGAGCGAATATGGCACACCGCTTGCCAAGAAACTCCAAATCACTGCCTACCCCACCTTCGTGATTTTCAACGCCGACGCCAAGGAAGTAGGACGTTTCTTAGGTGGCAGCGACGCAGTGAAGTTTATTGAAAATGTGGGTAAGAACAGCGTGGACAACAGTTCGTCCGACCTGGAGCAGCGTTTCAAGAGCGGCGACAGAGACCCTCAGTTCCTGCGTGAATACCTCAAGACGCTGAACGCATCCTATAAGGTGGATGACGCCAACGATGTGGCTGAGGCCATTCTGGAGGGAAAAGAAGAGACTTTCGCCATGGACCCGGACCTTGCCGGCATCTTCATGAAGCACATCAACAACCCGTTCTCAAAGCCGTTCAAGCAGATTATGAAGACCGACGTCATCCTGAAAGGAACAGTAGGCAGCGAGGCTGTGGATATGAAAGTGCAGAACGTGCTGACAAACTACATGAAGCAACTGGTGGTGGAGAAAGACGGTTCCGCATCTCTCGACCAGGCTAAATACGACGCATTTGTAAAGCTCACGAAGGATGCAGAAATGCGTAATGCCAACCACTTCAAACTCACACCGCTCATCATGGTGGCTGAGAAGCAGAAGAACTACGACGACTACCTGAAGTACATCAAGGAGTATCTTGCCGATAACACCATCGACGCTAACGACATGCAGTTGGCAAACTGGGTTAAGCCGTTCGCCGACCCGTCTGTTGACCCAAAGTACAAGGAGGAAATGAAAAAGATTCTGCTCTTCCGCCTGGAGGAAATCAAAAAGGGAAACAGACAGCCTATGACCACCATCGGCAACATGAAACTCTCCCGTCCCACCGACGAGCTGCTCCGAATGCTTGTGGATGCCATGGACGGCAAGATGCCGGGAAAGTAATAACAATCTCAATTACGACTTCCGGAATTTCAGCATTCTGAAAGACATTGATTCCGGAATTCAGTCATAACACAAAAAGATGAAAGGCTCCGCACTGGTTGCGAAGCCTTTCATCTTTATTGATGTTTACATCATTGTCTCAGGGTTGCTGTTCCCCGCTGGCAATGATATTGATAACAGCCACAATATCCGAAATGTCAACTTTTTCATCCCCATTCACATCGGCATGGGCATAAGTGGCAGTACCGGCTATATTGTTGATAATGGCGACAATGTCCGAAATGTCAACTTTGTCATCCTCATTGACGTCACCCGGTTTCGTCGCTACTGGAGGATTCAGATAGTCCTCCTCGCTCACGAAGTGCATGGTGGCGTTTATTAGCACATACTTGTCAATTCCCTTGACAACGAACGACGCCTTATAGTCAGAACCCACATCGCAACGGTAATTACGACGATATTGATACAGCGTGTCATTCTCTTCGTCGTACCAGTCCACAATTACAAAGTTATAGTGTGTCTCTGGTGCCTTACGAATACCACCTGCAGCCGGTACACGGCTTTTCGTGGTTACGATACCTGAACCGCCCATAGTGTCAGATTCCTCCGGATTGTATTCTCTCCAATAATCGTAGTAATAATACTTCACGGTGTCGCAGGTTTCGTTGAGTTTAATGGAATAGACAGCCGGATAGGCATTGTGGCCGGCAAGTTTGTTATATCCACCTCCCCATGTAGTATAATTACCGTCCGCATCCCTCCAGCCATCAAAATTGTCTGGTCCGTACCATTCTGATGATACGTATGCGCCGTTAGCCTGCAAGCCAAAGATGGTGGCATCGTTGATTGACGGTATTTCAAGCGCGGCCAGCACTTCATTCACATCAATCAGGCTGAATGTCAGCGGGTCCTCTTGGTTTTCAATCACAAGCGACATGTTCTGCTCCACGTTGATGGTCTTCACTAATTCGGGTCCCTTAATGGTGAAGGAAATCTGGTAGGAGTCGGTGTTTAGACTAAGGGTGTCGGTGGTATACGTAGCCAGATTTGCTTGCGCCAACGCAGCACCGGTAGTTACCACCTTGTAGGAATGTCCCTCCAGAAAGTCATATGAAAGCCTTATGGCCACATCCTGTCGTGCAGAGGAGTAAGCAGTGTCAGGAACCTCAACATCATCTTTGTAGACCAAGTATTCCACTGCCAGCATTTGAAAGAAAGTGAGTGTGTAGTTCGTAGGATTCGGATAAGTAAGGATAACGCCCGTCTGCACGTAGTCCTCATAGCTTTCGAAAGTCCAGCCGTCCTCAATGTTCCATGAAGGTGTTCCCCACTCGAATTTGACTTGAGCGCTCACGACCATAGAAGAAGCTACACATAAGAATAATAGTAGTAGCAGTTTTTTCATAAGCAAATAAAGAATTAGTTGTTAGTATTCAATTATTTTCGATACAAATTAACAAAAAAAAGATGAAAAAACATTCTTTTTCTTTATAATAATGAGAAAAACAGAAAAAAAAACTAAAAAAGCGACCCGGTTTAGAACCGGATCGCTTGATTGAGTTGTATTATTTCTAATGATTCTGGTTTTCCCAATATCCTTAGAAAAATCCAGCTTACTTGCGGATAACCATCTTCTTACCATCAACGATGTAGATACCACCCTTCACAACCGAGTTAACCTTGCGTCCAGAGATATCGAATACCTTACCATTGCGCAGAGCATTGTCGATTGTTGCAGCGAAGTCAGCACCGTCGATGCTGATGCGGTTGATACCAACAGCAATCTCAGGAAGTTGACTGGTGAATCCAATGTTGGTGATGACAGCCGGAGTATTCGGGTCAGCAAGTGTGAGACCGAAGCAAGTGCTCCATTGGCTGTTGTAATTGAAGAGAGCATCATCTGTGTCAGAAGCGAGAGTGATTGGTTCGCCACTTCCACCGTTCTTCTTGAGTACCTCAAGCGGCCAAGCGTAGAGAATCTCATCACCTACGGTGTAAACTTCAGGAGTGATGGTGCCAATCCAGTCGTTGTTCATCCACCAGAGCTGTGCGCCGTCAGGAGTACATCCTGTAGCCTGAACCACGAAGTACTTGTTTTCAGCAGGTACATTGTAGTCAATACCCTTGAACTGGAGGTTCACGTTCTGGTTACCGTCCTTGTTCACGGTGATGGTGTTGGCATCCTCATCAACTGTTACGTTTTCAGGAGAGATACGTGCAGGGTCACCTGCCTGCCACTCTGTAGCTACGAATACATAGTCAGGAATTATCTCTGCCTCAAGGAAGGTTGCGGTTACGTTAACGTCAGCTGCAGGCATCACGAATGTGCATCCTGTATCAGTTTCTGTGATTTCAACATCTACAGTCTCGACAGTTACACCACCATCAGCATCAGTCTCTGTAATCACATAGTATACATCAATCTGTGAAAGCTCGAAGCCATCATCAGGAGTTGCTGTAATCGTTACGGTTTGGCCTTCCTTCGCTGTTTCAACGTCAGAAGTAACAGTACCGTCTTCTATGTCCTCGTCAATTCTAACAACATACATTCCTTCTTCACGTGGACCAAACACTACGGTGTTGGTTGTTGTGCTGGCAAGCACAAGCGTGATGGTAGGAGTTGCATCCTCATTCTCTTGTGTACCGGTAAGTGATGCCTTGTAAGTAACAGTCATCATACCTTGCTGAGTCTGGATTTCGAATTCAGGATTACTGTAAGTGATAGAACCATCATCGTTTACAGTCCTCTGAGCCTCAACAACAAGATCTTCGAACGAAGTTGGCAGAACAGGGAACTTGAATCCGTCTATGTACTGAATCTGTACCATACCGTTAGGATTAGGTTCGCTGATTGCGATGTTATAATCGTTATCAACCTCCTGACCCATCTCGCCGGCTGCAGGGTGAGTAAGTGTCTGCGTAAGTATTCCATTGTACAAGTTAACGTCTGGCACGTCTGCACTCTCAATGTTCCAGATGTAGTTACCGTTATTTGGATTCTTGTCACCGTAAATCGGAGAATCAGCTCCGTTACCATCACTTGTGTTCGTACCATACAGACCGTTCTTACCTGTGATAGAAACACCTCCGTCTGGCAGAGCAGTGATAGTCCATCCGTAAGGCTCAGTAGAAGTGCTCATAGTCCAGTTGTTAGACCCTTCGTAAGCTATATCATCACCGTCCTCGTTCTTCATTGCCCATGTACCGTCTTCCTGCTTGTCGAAGTAGATTTCGGTTGCATCGCCTTCTTCCGGATCAACAATCTTATTGGTTGTTCCTTCGATAGCGAGCGGGAACTGACCTTCAGAGGTAGTCAAAGCCATGATGTATGGCTTTCCGTCTTCTGGTTCATTGTAAGCAGGATCGAATTCCTCAATGAAATTATTGAGGGTTTCTGTTGCCTGCTTCACCTCTTCTGCTGTTGCATCTTCATTGTCAAACACTGCTTGAGCTGCTGCAATAGCATCGTCAAGAGGCTGGATTTCAGACTGTGGATACTGGAAGAGGTCGTCTCCAATCACATATTCCTTAGCCTGAGCTGCTGCAATAGCTTTCTCAAGCTCGTCTTTTGCAACTTCATCCTCTGAGATTTTCTCAAGGTCAATGTTATCTACGAAGAGGTGAGGTGCATTATTTGAACCACCGGCTCCAATGAATCCGACAGACAGATTACCTGTAGTCTCTGCATCAAGAGAGAATAGCACCTCAACAGTCTCCCACTCACCAACGGTGAAGGTAGTCTTGTCAGATAGATACTCAGTTCCGCCCTCTGCGATGAATCCGAAGAGGTTCTTTGTCACAGCGCCTGTGTTGACACCATTGTAAACAGTGTAAGTGAACTTGTACTGTCCTTCCGGCAGAGTGATAGGCTGAGTATACTGAGCAACACCACCCCAAACAGCGGCAAGTCCGAGAGCAGATGGTGATTCAGAGCCTTCCGGTGCTGAATCTGGAGCTTTAGACTTATTATTCAGGAGGTTCTCTGAACGGTATGCGAAGATACCGCCAGTGTAACCAGGGTCAGACTCTGTCTGCTCACCTGGAGTCCATCCTGTTACAGGCTGCATACCGGCAATCTGGTCGCTGCCTTCTACAATATTGCGCGCATAACCCTGAGTGGTCACGGTAATCACGTCGTTAGGGTTCTCATC
>JAEEGL015278441.1_pt1 | contig 15077 bp, 12 predicted proteins | sample 9134231 | NCBI WGS metagenome assembly JAEEGL01 (sample SAMN16246548, study PRJNA631951) | gut metagenome | biome: gut microbiome; feature: rumen; material: fiber-attached | host: Bos | place: Iran: Karaj | collected 2018-10 | reverse complement strand
GAGCGCGAAAGTAGGCATATGATCGCTGTACATAACTATCATTGCCGGCTCGCCGCGTTTCTCGAAATAGTCTACGATGTTCTTCAGATGCGTGTCTACCTGCTCGAGCTGGCCGATATAATATGCCAGTTTTCCCTCCGTCGTCGGGTCTGCTTCGAGTCCTCTTATTTCCATCGGATATTCGGTTTTTTTTAGCGAAGGGTACGCTCCGTGCGTCTGGACCGTTACGGCAAATATGAAATGGCGGTTGCTCGAAGATCCGTCCAGTGCGATCTTCATCTGCTCTAACAGTATCGAGTCGTCAGACCAGATCACGAGCTCTTTTTTCTGGACTCCGGCCATGAATTCGTAAGGGACGAACCGGTCGAAGCCGAGATTTTCATAAACCGTATTGCGTGAGAAGAATTCGCCCTGGTAATCGTGCATTCCGAAAGTGTCGAAGCCCAGCTGCTTAAGGTAGCGCGGGAATGAATCGATCGCCGTATCCGCGAGCCTGATCATATAAGGGTTGTATCCGTACGGCAGGTTGCTGATGCTGAGTCCGGTCAGAAATTCGAACTCGCTCTTCACCGTCTGTCCGCCGAAGATCGGGACGGTCACTTTACCGCAGGAGTAATCTTTCGAGAGCGATCTAAGGAAAGGTATCGGGTCGCGTTCCAGTTCCACGCCTTCTAGTTCGAGGGGGTCAATGAATGATTCGATCTGTATCGCGACGATGTTCATTTTCTCCGGCAGAGCGTCCGTTTTATCTGTTCCGGCGGCTTCGATTTTTTCGATCATCGGGGCAAGCTCGTCAGAATTGTAGTCTCTCGGTTTTGTGTTAAACGTCCTGTATCCGCTCGTGATGAAGCTGAAAACGTATCCGTTGCGGTTGAAGAGCTCTCTTGACGAAACGGCCGAAAAACTTATCCACGGTATGAACGATGCGGCAACGCACGTTATTATTCCGACTGCAAGGAAGCTGCATGACGCGATTATAAGCGGTTTCGCTGCTTTTTCGCGCTTTTTTGCTCTGAATCCGAGCACGATCAGTCCCGCGATCAGTCCCGCCGCGGCGACAATGATGAGTATGAACCAGAATATGCCGAGTATGTCCATGACCGCGGAGAATCCTTCTTTGATCTGGAAAATGTCCGGCAGGAGCACCGGCTCATACGTGTTCGTATTCTTTATGAGCGACGCGATGGCGAATATGAGCCAGAATACCAGGTATATCCCGGCACCTAAAACGGGGCGTCTTATCCATAGTATGAAAGAGCCGAGCGCTGTGAAAAACAAAAGGTTGCTTGCCAGTATGTCCGGGTGAGAGAGCATGCTTTCGAGTGGGATCAGGAAGCTGCACGTCTGCAGTATTTCTATCAGGAAGATGTACAGGAGCGAGAAATAGAGCAGAACGGATAGTTTTTTAGCCCAGCTGCCTATCTCGTCCTGTTTCTGCGGGTCGTGGCGTTCTTTGAAGAAAAATACGGCTGCTCCGGCGGCAAATATGACTGCTGCCATTACCGACGTTTCTAAGTATCTGCCGCACGAGAAGCCCTGCCACGTCATCCAAAGTCCTGACATCAGCATCAGGAACGTGCGGCGGTAAGGCGAGAAGCATGCGGGGAGCGTGAACAGTGTCAGCGTCATTACGCGCAGTATCATGGCTGCAGGAAGCAGCAGGAACAATACGCCCCGGAGTTCCGTGACGTTGCCGGTGACAACAAGTGATATCCCTGCCATCCCTAAGTGGAACAATATGAGCTGAAATATCAGTTTTTTTGTTTGAAATGCGTTTTCTGGCATTGTCCCTCCGCTGCTTTCAACTTTCGTGTTTTTCAGCTGTTGTAATAATTGATCAGGCATCCCGCGAGAAGTATTGACCGCTCGGATGCGCTGAGTTCTCCGGTCGTGAATCCGGTCTGCATCCGTGTTCCGTTTGTCCTGATTATCGTTGCCTGTATGGCCTTGTTCTCGCCTCCGGAGATGATCTTCTTTATATCGCGGATAAATATCCTGTCGCCCGGTACGAGCCCTAGTTTTTCGATCGATTCGGTTATCAGCGGTACCATGCCCCAGTTTATAAGGTTGCTTCTGTAGCGTTTCGTCGCATATGCTTCGGCGATGTTCGCGAATCCTCCCAGTACTTTCTGGCACGAAGCGGCCTGTTCTCTTGCAGACCCGTCGCCCGGTTTTACCGCGCACACTACGCTGCCTATCTGCGTATTGAGTGACAGCTCGCGCCAGTCGCCGATGCCGTCGTACATTTCCATCGCCGCTTTGTATTTTTCGGGTATCACGTCATGACTTGCCTTTTCTTCCGTTCGTTTCGCGAGAGCGGCGTATTCGCGTCTGAGGCGTTCTTTTTCGCGTACCGAGAGGCTGCGGGAAACGTATGCGGGATCTTTTCTTGAAAGTGCGAATCTGGAGAGGCGTTCGGGGTTGGAGCGGTACGATGAAGTCTCGCCGCTCGGGATAAGCTCATCCGTCGTTGTCACCGGATCGGTGATCACGGAGGCGACTTCGAGGAGGATATTGTCCGTGAGCGGGTCCATTTTTGGCCAGTCGGCGATGTTAGGTCCGAATACGAGGTCCGTTTCAGGTGCCGGTCTGCCCCAGCCGTTGTACACTCGGTTTTTATATACTTTTTCGTCGAATCTGTACTTTTCCGCCGCGTTTACGTCCCAGATCTTTTCGATATCCGGCAGTTCTGTGGCAGGTGTCAGTATGCCTTTATTGCGTGAGGTGGCTGCGATCGATGCGGCGTCCATCAGCGCGACGTACGCGTTCTGTCCTTCTCCCGGTTTGGAGCCTTCTCTGTTCGGGAAGTTCCTTGTCGTATGCCTGATCGAGAACGCGTTGTTTGACGGTACGTCTCCGGCGCCGAAGCACGGCCCGCAGAAGCATGATCTGACTGTGGCTCCGGACAAAGTGAGGCGTCCGAGCGTTCCGTTTTTTGCCAGTTCGAGCCATACCGGTTCGCTGGCGGGATATACGGACAATGAATATGCTCCTGTTCCGATGTTCCCGTCGCCGATTATCTCTCCCGCGCGGAGAAGATTTTCGAACGTGCCGCCCGAACAACCGGCTATGACGCCCTGGTCGACGTTGACCGCGCCGTCCCGGAACTTTGACGTGAACGAACCCTCCTTAACGGCGCTTCCAAACTGATCCATTGCCGCCTTTTCGGTTTCTCTTAATATATCCTGAGCGTTGTCAATAAAATATCTGATCGTGTATGCGTTGCTCGGATGGAACGGCAGCGCGATCATCGGCTCTATTTCTGAAAGATCAACGCAGATGAGGCCGTCGTAATAAGCGCCTTCTTCCGGTCTTAATTCTGCATATTCTTCTTCTCTTCCGTGCGTTCTGAGGTATGCTTTTACTTTTTCGTCTGTCTGCCATACCGATGACCAGCACGTCGTTTCAGTCGTCATTACGTCGATGCCGATCCTGTAGTCCATGCTTAGTGATGCGATACCGGGGCCTGTGAATTCCATGACCTTATTTTTCACGAATCCGTTTTTGAACGTGGCTCCGATTATCGCGAGGGCAACGTCCTGCGGTCCGACGCCCGGTTTCGGCGTTCCTGTCATATATACGCATACAACTTCGGGGTCGCTTACTTCGTAAGGTTTGCATAGAAGCTGTTTTACGAGTTCCGGCCCTCCCTCTCCTACTGCGAGAGTTCCGAGTGCTCCGTATCTCGTGTGGCTGTCCGATCCGATTATCATCTTCCCGCATCCGGCGTACATTTCGCGCATATACTGATGTATTACCGCCACGTGAGGCGGAACGAATATCCCGCCGTACTTTTTTGCGCATGATAATCCGAACCTGTGGTCGTCTTCATTGATCGTTCCACCGACTGCGCAGAGTGAATTATGGCAGTTAGTCAGAACGTACGGCACGGGGAACTCTTTCAGGCCGCTTGCTCTTGCGGTCTGAATAATACCCACGTACGTGATGTCGTGAGACGCCAGGGCGTCAAATCTGATGCTTAGTTTTTCACCGGGCTTTTCAGAGGCGCAGAGATGCCTGTTTATTATCCTGCGGGCAATGGTTTTCTGTTTTCCCGCTCTTACGGCGTCAATGCCGTACGGCGCTTCGTTTTCGGATCGCGTCTGCGGCTTTCCGTTTTTCCAGACAGCCCCGTTTTTATATAATTCGATCACTTTTTTCATCTCCCGGTCTATACGAAAGCCCCGCACTCTCAGGATCCGCCGGCGGACTCGCCAGGTGCCCGGAAACGTGCGGGGTTTTAATGATTTCAGATCACGTCTGTTCCGCTGCTGCGGTCTTAGTCATATCTGCGCCACACAAGGCTGACGTCAGAATTATTTCTTCCCTTTCTTCTTGGCAATGATTATGCCTGCGACTACAGCCGCTATGACAACGACTCCGCAGACTATTCCTATGATAAGTCCTGTGTTTGGACCTTTAGTGGTATCATCGCCTCCGGGGGCTTTCGTAGCCTCTTCGGGAACTTTTGTTGCTTCACCGGGTACAGCGGTGGGCTGATCTACCGGAGCATCGGTAGCAGGAGCTTCGGTCGGTTCTGCGGTGGGTTCGCTGGTGGGCTTAGGCGTTTTGGGAATCTCTACGCCCATAACTTCTATCTCACTGATGCCGCTGTATGCATAGTTCGGGTCGGCAACGGCACTTGATCTCGTGATGTGGATACCTACGTATGAAGCCTTCTGGTTCGTGCTGTAAACGAACGGATCAAAATACTGCTTCTGGGCCTCGCTGATGCCGTTTTCTTCCCCTATCTTTTCCCAGTTATCAGCGTCAGTCGAGAGCAGCACTTCATACGTCGAAGGCATATTCGCACCTTTAAGGAAATCGCTGGGATAAATAATGACCTGGTATACGTCGAACGTCCCGTCGAGATCGATCGTGATGAATATATCAGTGTCGCGGCCTTTTGAAGCGCCGTACCAGCAGATCGGCAGGTCCGCCGGAATATTCGCAGTTGGTACTTCCGGGTTTTCGCCGTCGACAAGATTCAAAACGTTAAACCAGGTGTTTCCGAGGTCGGCAACGTCGTTGGGATAGTTTTCCGTATCAACTTCTGCATAGACTTCTTTTTCAAGAGCTACGTTCGTTGCATTTTCAGGAAGAGCGGCTTCGGCAGAAAGGTTTACTGTACCCATGGCCATGATCATAGCGGCCGCTAAAAGGATCGTCAGAATTTTAGATACGTTTTTCATAGTAATACTCCTCGTAATAATCTAAGTAAACAGAAGTGGTCTTTTTCAAAGGTGGTGGCCTTCTTCGGCATCAGCCTTCCGGCTCGTCAGTGGGTTTAGTAGTGGGTCTCGGAGTAGGAGTCTCGATCGGACCTGCGGTGGGAAGTGTATCATCTATAGTCCTTACGGCGCTCTTTGCGACGACGATGACCGGGCGTACGCCTACCGTTACGTCAGCGGAATTATATCCGCCTTCATCCAGATCGCCGTTCCTGTCGATGCCTTGAAAATAGGTATTTATGCCGGGGCTCCTGAGCCACCAGCTGCCGTATCTCGTTTTATATTCCGCCGCGACTCCGCGCTTTGCAGCGAACGGAGTGGTGGCAGCCTGCATCGAAAGATCACTGCCGAAATAACTGTCGATCTCGGATGAAGCAAATACAGATACTATATCCTGCGTATCTGCTCCGCCCGAAGTTCCGAATACTTCATTATCTGTGTTTTTATTTTCGACCGGTCTGATGGCGGCAATGTCTGTCTCAGTAAACGCGCGGTCAATAAAGTTCCAGTTTTCTACGTATTTCTCGCCGCCTCTGGCGTAATCGTCCGTTCCGTTGAGCCAGTCTCTTAAAGTGGACTCATCCCACTGGACCGAAGCGTATTCGTCGAGGAACGGTTTAGCGTCAAGTATCTCTCTGGATATAAGTACGTAGCTGTCTCCCAGGTCTTTCAGAACGATCCACTGGATCTCCTGTACCAGGTAGTACTTATTCCCTTCTTTTGCGTAATAAGTAGTGGTGGTCACTCCGTCTTTAGTCACTTCTTCAACGTAGTAGCCTGTCTGCAGATCGTATTTCGCGACCGTTACCGCTGTGACGTTTCCTTCGGCGTCTTTGGTTTCTGTTTCTTCTTCGACCCAGAGACCCGTGACGTCATCGATCTTTATGTTTTTGAAAAGATTTGTGATGCTGTTAGGAGCGACGGTGTTCGGGTATGAGCCGAACGCCACAAGCATATCCACGGTTGCGGTAGGTTTCGTCTGCACCTTAGGGTCACCGTGAGCCGGTGTCCAGTTTGACTCGCCTTTTTCGATTTCGGCACAGCCGCAGAACAACATTACCGCGGCGATCGCGAGGGCGGCAAGTATGACAAGCTTTCTCTTTTTCATGCTTTTTTCCTCCTGTAACAGTCGGTTTTTATGTCCGGTCGGTTTCGTGATGGTCCGTTCAAAAAAACACACGTATAGTATACTCTTTGGCGTGTTTTATGTCAACTTAGGACTCAAACGGTTTTTTTATGCCCAGAGCAGTTAATTTGTCGTTGTATTCCTTGATCCGTTCAGGCAGATAGTCTTCGACGCGGTGGCCGTCGAACCCGACCGAAACACGCACGCCGGATCTTCTCACGACGTCCTGTTTTTCCTCGTCGTCGAAGAAATCGACCATATACCTGTGTATCCTGTAGTTGTGGATGGAATCGTAGCTCACGTTCATTTCCCAGAAGATATTGTCCGCCGCCATGCGCGAAAAGTATTCGAGCGGATCCTCTCCCCTCGACCTGATAAACGCGAACATATCGGTGTGGGCAATGCCTACGAGCGGCGTGCCGAGGCGTTTAGCGTAAGCAAACAGATCGCCTTTAGTTACGGATATGCTGCTGTCAAGGTTTTCGACCAGACAGTAGTCGAAGAATGACACGTCTTCTTTTTCCGGCAGGCTGTGTACCTTGAAACTCACTCCGTCGTGGAGCGTGCATATCTCGATGCCGCGCTTTACCTCGATCTGTCCCCTGTATTTTTCTTTTATCAGGTTTATATGATCAAAGTACCTTCTCAGCGTGCGTTCGTACGTGCCGTGTATCGATTCGGAATCCGGGAGGTTGAACGCGTCAATGCGCGAGTAACCGATACCGTAATTATGGTCCGAGATCCCGAACACTTCGATGCCGCCTGCGATCGCCGCTTCAACTATCGATTCGGGAGTGTCTTTCCCGCAGAATGAATAGTACGTATGTGAGTGAAGGTCCTGTATCATTTGCATTTCCTCCTTGAATTTTAAGATCGTGACGTATGTCAGATATTAACGATCTCAACGTTGTTAAGCGCTGTCTCTTCTAGTTTTTCGTATTCGTATCTCGCTTCCTCGTCCAGAACTTCCTGGAGGTTCGGCCTTGTCTTCGGGTGTTTCGGCGTAAATACGGTGCAGCAGTCTTCATATGGCTGGATGCTCGTTTCGAAAGTTCCTATTTTTCGCGCTATTTCGACCGTTTCCATTTTATCCATACCGATAAGCGGGCGGTATACGGGCATGTTGGCAACTGCATTGTCCGTGCAGTAGATCGCCTGGACCGTCTGGCTCGCGACCTGTCCCACGCTTTCGCCGGTAATAAGGGCCGAGCAGTTGTTGCGGCGCGCGATACGTTCGGAAAGACGCATCATTGACCGCCTGAGCAGGATCGTTGACAGTTCTTCCCTGCAGTTTTGCATTATTGCGAGCTGTATGTCGGTGAACGGTACGACGATGACCTTCATCGGGCCGGTGTAGCGTGATACTATGCGCGCGAGCTCAAGCACTTTTTCTTTTGCTCTTTCGCTGGTGTACGGGTAGCTGTAGAAATGCGTCGCACAGATGGCAACGCCGCGTTTTCCGATCATATATCCTGCTACCGGGCTGTCAATACCGCCCGAAAGCAGCAGGCACGCTTTTCCGTTTGATCCTGTAGGCATCCCGCCGGGGGCGTCAATGATCTGCGTGTACACGTATGAGCGTTCGCGTACCTCGATATATACTGTAAAGTCAGGATGTTTTACATCAACGCGCAGCTGCGGAAACGCGTCAAGTATCCTTCCTCCCGCCTCGTCTGATATCTGAGGTGAGTTCATCGGAAAGCTTTTCAGGCCGCGTTTTGTTTCGACTTTGAACGTCCTGAGTCCTTTTCCGACCTGTTCCGCCGCAGCTTCGACTGCTTTTTTGAAGAACAGTTCCGCGTCCGTTTCCATCACGTATGCGGGGCTTATCGAAACGAGCCCGAACACGCCCGAAAGTCGCCTGACAGCTGTGTCGAAATCGAAATCGTCAGCCTCCGGTTCTACGAAATAACGAGATTGAGACCAATGGATCTGCGCCGGGCCGAGATCCGAAATAGCCTTGTGCATATTCGTCGCAAGCCTGTGTTCGAAAGTTGACCGGTTAAGGCCCTTAAGAGCGATCTCCCCTATTCTTCCAAGAATGATCCTGTCCATTTTATCACCTTTTATTTACGCGCGAATGAACGGCGTAAAGATTCTTGATTTCTTTTACCAGAATTTTAGAAGCATATTCACATTGCGAAAGCGTGTTGTCCGCGGAAAAGCTTATGCGAATTGCCCCGTCGATGACCTTATTATTCACGCCCATGGCAGTGAGTACGGTGCTTCTGTTTTTCTTGTGCGAAGAGCATGCGGAGCCTACGGAAACATATATACCGTATTGTTCCAGAGTATGGAGCACGACCTCAGCCCTGAGTCCCGGAAACGATACGTTAAGGATATAAGGAGAGCAGTTTTCCTCCGGCGAATTTATCACGTACGTACGGAGGCCGCTTTGTATCGCTTCGGTGAAGATCTTCTTCATTTCCTGAACTTTAGGCAGATTTGCTGCCTGGTTTTCACATATTTTTAAGGCTGCCGTTTCAAATCCGCATATTGCGGGAAGATTTTCCGTGCCTGACCTGAAGCCGCCTTCCTGGCCTCCGCCGTATAAGAGAGGTTTGATTTTTACGCGTTTATCTGCGTACAGGAAGCCTGTTCCGCGCGGTCCGTGTATCTTATGTGCGCTCGCGGATATCATATCCGCACCGAGTTTTTTTACGTTTACTTCGATCTTTCCGAGGCTCTGTACGCAGTCGCAGTGTATAAGCGTTCCGGGAGACAGTTTTCGTACGAGATTCGATATCTCTTCGACCGGCTGGATGCTGCCCGTTTCGCTGTTAACGTGCATGACTGACACCAGCGCCGTATCTCCTGGCCTTATCATCTCTGTCAATTTTTCTAAATTTACACGTCCGTCTCTGTCTACCGGAGCGGTGTCGATCTCGTATCCGTATTCTTTTAAAGACAAGGCGCTTTCTGTCACGGAAGGATGCTCCACTGCAGAAATGATCACGTGTTTTCCGAGCCTCGGATTAGCACCAAGAATGCCCCTGAACACCCAGTTATTGGCCTCGGTAGCACCTGACGTAAAATACAGCGATCCGGAATCGCTGCCGCCTATAAGCGAAAGGATCGTGCTCCTGGCTGCATTCAACTCTTTTTCCGCGTCAAATCCGGCTCTGTGCAGTGATGACGGGTTTGCGAAAACGGCGTCGCTTACGGAATCCATCCGGTCGGTGACGACGTCCCACTGTCTGGTCGTAGCGCTGTTGTCGAAGTAATATAGATTTTTTTCACGCTCGCGCCTGACGTATTTTTCGAGCAGATCCGGACGTTTCCTGCCTGTGCGCTCGATGGCATTTTCGAGCCTCCATCGTTCTATATCGGCGTGATTGCCCTTAAGCAGAACCTCCGGGACCGTAATGCCCGCGATCGTTTCCGGCCTTGTGTATTGTGCGTATTCGAGCAGGATGTCCGAGTGCGATTCTTTTTCATACGCTTCATCCGATGCAAGTACGCCGGGAACTAATCGGGCAACGCAATCCGCAACTGCCATCGCAGGTATCTCTCCGCCGGTCAGCACGAAATCACCCAGCGATATTTCTTCGTCAACGATATCTTCGATGACGCGCTCGTCGATCCCTTCATAGTGGCCGCATATTATTACGAGCCTTTCTTTTTCTGCAAGCCTTTTAGCGACGGTCTGCGTAAAAGGAGTTCCCTGCGGGGACATGTAAATAGTATACGGCTTTTCGCCGTTCGCAGCCGGATGTTTTTCGACCGCGGCGTTAAAAGCCGATCTTATAGGCTGGTATGACATAACAAGACCGGGACCGCCTCCGTACGGGTAATCGTCAACTTTACCCTGTCTGTCTTCCGTGTAGTCCCTGATCTGATGACAATCTATTTCAAGATGACCCGCTTTTATCGCCCGGGCAACGATGCTTTGCGAAAATGCCGCGTTGCACATTTCGGGAAAGAGGGTCAATATATCTATCCGCTTCATAAGTTTGTGCAGGATCATTCTCCCGTGTAGACTTCTTTGAGTCCCGGAAGGAGTTTAACAAAAACAAGTCCCCGCTTTACGTCGACGTGTTTTATGACGTCGCCGATCGAGGGGATGTACATTTCGACGTTGTCCGGAGTGCGTACACCGTAAACGTCGTTGCTGCCGGTGGGAAGAACGTCGAACAGTTTTCCCAAAAGCGCCGTGCCCGGAGCATCAGGCTCGAAACTGTCCCCGGCGAAACCGTCGGTCAGTTCGTAAACTGTTGACCCGATGAGATCGCCGATAAAATAAGTGTCTTCCGGAAGATCTACGGCCTCTTCACGGGTCACGGAAAGCATTGCTCCCCTGTAAAGTTCCGCCGTATTACGGTCAAAGATGCCGTCAAGCATCAGTATAACGGTGCCTCCGGAAACGGTTGCGTACGATACTTTGTATCTTTTGGAAAGCCCCTTGTACGGCCCGATGTCTGACGGTAATTTAACGTCTACCGCCTCTGTTTTAGTGAATCTTTCCGGATAGTCAGTAAGAGGTTTTACTTTAAGCGCCCCTCTGACTCCGTGAACGCTCACAACTTCACCGATCAACAGATTTTTTAGCATCAGTCCGCCCCTTTCAGATAATTCCGGGCCCGGGCACGCGGATAAACCGTTCCGTATCCGGGCCGGAATAGCTGTCAACTAATATCTTTTGCCTGTCAACTATAATCGTCGAAAAAGCTGGTCGTGATCAGGCTCATACGTCGCTGATCATTCGGCTTTATCAACTATGTCAATGTAAACCGGTTTCGGGTTATTCCTGAACGCCGCTTTCGCGACCGTACGGAGAGCTCTTGCTACTCTTCCTTCGCGGCCGATAACCCTGCCCATATCTTCAGGGGCAACACTAAGTTTCAGAACGGTATTGTTCTCGTTCTCTTCCACTTCAACAGTAACCTGTTCCGGATCGTCAACAAGCTGACGGACAATAGAAATAAGGAATTCTTCCATTTTTAATTTTTACCTCGATTCATTTGAAAAACGCAGCTGGGTCATGCGTTTTCCTGTGCTTTTTTTAACAGTACTTTAACGGTATCAGTTGGCTGCGCGCCTTTTTTGATCCATTCATCGGCCTTTTCCAGGTCGATCTTAACTTCGGCCGGTTCAACTAGGGGATTGTATGTTCCGATCTCTTCGATGAATCTTCCGTCTCTGGCATAATGGGATTCGGCTACTACTACCCTGTAGAAGGGTGCTTTTTTAGCGCCGATCCTTCTTAACCTGATCTTGAGCATTTATTATCACCTCCATACGTTTGGATTTGTATATCTACAAAAATGAACAGGCTTTGATTAACAAAACGCTTTTCCTGTAAGGGCAGGACGGTCGTTGACCGCAGCGTCATTTGTCAAATCCCGAAAAATCTCCGGGAAATCCACCGGGGAAACCTCCCGGAAATCCTCCGCCGAATCCTTTTTTGCCAATACCACCTTTCGACATACGTTTCATCATTGCCCGCATGTCTTCAAACTGGTGCATGAGTTTGTTTACGTCCTGCACCGTCGTACCGCTTCCCGCGGCGATGCGCTTCCTTCTGCTGGCGTTCAGAATGTCCGGATTCCGTTTTTCTTTCGGAGTCATGGAGCATATGATCGCCTCGATCTTCGAGAGCGCTCCCTCGTCGATCTGTGAGTCATTTATCTGGGATGCCCCGGGGATCAGTTTAAGCAATCCGCGCAGCCCGCCCATTTTTCTGATCTGTCTTAACTGGTCAAGGAAATCGTCGAGCGTAAAAGTCTGAGCTCTTATCTTCTTCTCCAGTTCCACCGCCTGTTTTTCGTCGTAAATTTCCTGGGCTTTTTCGATCAGTGTAAGTACGTCGCCCATGCCGAGTATCCTGTCTGCCATGCGCTTGGGGTAGAACGTCTCGAATTCACTTAATTTTTCGCCGCTGGATGCAAACTTGATCGGCTTTCCGGTGATAGCTCTTACGGACAATGCCGCGCCGCCTCTCGTATCGCTGTCAAGTTTAGAGAGTATAACGCCGGTTATATCCAGATCGTCGTTAAACGCTTTCGCCACGTTCGCAGCCTCCTGGCCGGTCATGCTGTCAACTACGAGCAGTATCTCTGAAGGGCTCAGCGCCTTTTTTAGTTGACGGAGTTCTTCCATCATATCTTCATCGATCTGAAGGCGTCCGGCGGTGTCAACTATCACGGTGTCGTTAAGGCTCCTGAACGCTTTTTTCACGGCGTTCTGGGCGATCTCGACAGGTTTTTTGCTGTCTTCGGTATATACAGGAATATCGATCTGTTTTCCGAGTATTTCGAGCTGTTTGATAGCGGCGGGTCTGTATACGTCGCATGCTGCAAGTAAAGGCTTTCTTCCGCTCTTCCTGAGATTAAGGGCGAGTTTTGCGGAAGCGGTCGTTTTACCTGCGCCCTGAAGTCCGCACATCAGTATGACGTTCGGGGGCTGCTTTGAGAAATCAAGTTTATAGTCATCGGCGCCGAGCAGTTCAACAAGCTCGTCGTCAACGATCTTAACGATCTGTTGCCCCGGAGACAGGCTTTCAAGTACTTTCTGCCCTACGGCCTTTTCCGATACTTTCGATATGAAATCTTTTACGACTTTATAGTTAACGTCGGCTTCGAGCAAAGCCAGACGGATCTCGCGCATAAAATCTTTAACGTCCTTCTCGGAGACTCTTGTCTGCCCCCTGAGGCGCTTTATCGTTGCCTGTAATTTTGCGGATAAGCTTTCAAATGCCATGTTTTACTCCGTTCACACTTTCGTACCGTTCGGGTATGCATTCACAGTTCGGAGATCATGTCCGAGATCCTGCTTTGCATGCTGTCAAGCAATCCCGCCTCGTATTTGGAAAGGGCCGCGCGGTCAATGATCCCGCACTCCGTCTGGAGTTCTTCGAGCTGTGCCCTGATCTTCTTGAATTTTTCGAACAGTCCGAGTTTGCTTTCGAGTTCCTGGAGCTGCTGTTTTCCCTTTGTTATGAAGCTGTGAGCCCCCTGCCTGGAAATATTAAGGGCTTCCCCTATCTCGGCCAGGCTCATATCTTCGTTATAGTACATTTCCATTACTTCGAGTGTGTTTTCGGTAAGCAGCGAACCGTAAAAGTCCATAAGCATACCCATCTCATACATATCTTGTTGAAGTTTCACGGTTTCTCCTCCCGCATCTTGTCATAAATACGATCAGCCTGCAGGCGATGCTGTCAAGCCAAAGTACTTGACAATGATACCACATCTTCCGCAGGCTGTCAATCGTTTTTTTATTTTTCTTTTTTTCCGGTTATTTCCGGATTTTTCCCGTTATTTCCGGTTATTTCCCGGTCATTTAAGGCGCTCGATAAGGTAAGGAAGCACAGGTTCGAATTTTACACCGTACCAGTGTTCCGGATCGTCGATCGTGTTCTCTATGCATCTTACCGTATATTCCGCCGCGATCCCGGCCGATTCATATGCCGAACTGCCTCTTAAATACGCCCCGACAAAAGCGGATGCGTAAACGTCACCCGTTCCGTGGCTACCCTTAGGGATCTTCCTGTGTTCATAATAAGATTTATTGTCGCCGTCCAGGACCATCACGCCGGTGGTAGTATCGGAAAAACTGACGCCGGTCAGAATGATCGTACCAGCTCCCTCGGCACGAAGTCTGCCGAGAAGTTCATCGATATAGGCTGCATCGTATTTTTCTTCGTATTTTGATCCGGTCAGGAAACATGCCTCGGTAATGTTCGGAAGAATGATATCTGCCGAAAAAGCGAGTTTCTTCATCTCTTCAACGAAAGCGGCATCAAAAGCAGGATAAAGCCTGCCGTTGTCCGCCATCGCGGGGTCAACAAAACTCACGAATTCTTTCTTCCGGAGATTTTTCATCATATCCATAACGTAAGCGATCTGCTGCGTGCTGCCCAGATAACCGGTATAGATCGCGTCAAACCTGATGTTCTCTTTCTGCCAGTGTTTAGTGATCGCCGGAATGTCGTCGGTAAGATCACGGAACGTGTACCCGGAAAAACCGGCGGTATGAGTGGACAACACCGCGGACGGAAGTATGCACGTCTCCAGCCCTGCCGCTGACAATATCGGGAGCGCTACGGTCAAAGAGCATTGTCCGTAGCACGATATGTCCTGCACTGTTAAAACTTTCTTGTAATCCATTTTCCTTGCCTCCCTGTAAAAGTAAAACTTGACTTGGAACGTAAAACAGTTTATACTCGATTTGGTTTTATTAAAATATCCAATTTTGATTATTTTTATAAGACCAGATTTACGGTCCATACACGGGCAGGAGGCTTTACAGATATGGCAGATCAAGAAAAGCGTGAAACTGAACGCGTTGCCGCAGCCGGACGCGAAATGCAAAAAAAACAGCCGAAATATATTTTGCTTTACAGGAAGATCGCCGAAAGCATTGCCTCCGGCACGTATAAGACAGGAGAAAAACTGCCTTCGAAGCGAACTATTGCAGATAAATACGGTATGAGCCTTGTCACTGTTGAGCATGCTCTCGAGACTCTGGAAGACGAAGGATACATAATATCGAAGGAACGGAGCGGTTATTACGTTTCGTATGATACGGAACACGGAGGAAAAAACATATCTCAGATGCTTCGATCCAGACCGGATATTATTCGCGAACCGATGCGTGCCGAAGACCTTCCGGGAGAAGATTTTCCTTTTAACGTGTGGGCAAAGACGGTTCGTCAGGTCCTTAGCGACCGAAGACAGGTCATTCTGCAGCGTTCGCCGAATATCGGACAGCCTGAACTG
>JAEEGL014090951.1_pt1 | contig 15077 bp, 10 predicted proteins | sample 9134231 | NCBI WGS metagenome assembly JAEEGL01 (sample SAMN16246548, study PRJNA631951) | gut metagenome | biome: gut microbiome; feature: rumen; material: fiber-attached | host: Bos | place: Iran: Karaj | collected 2018-10 | reverse complement strand
TCAACATTGTTTGCGTGGAGACGTATTCCAGATTGTGCTCAGCAGACGATTTATCCAAAAGTATGAGGGCGACGATTTCAAACTCTATCGTGCCCTGAGAAGTATCAATCCTTCACCCTACCTCTTCTATTTCGACTTCGGCGGTTTCAGAATCTTTGGCAGCAGTCCCGAAACCCATTGCAGGATTCAAGACAGGAAAGCTTATATCGACCCCATCGCTGGCACTACCAAACGTACGGGTGACATTGAGGCCGACAAACAGGGCGCTGAATATCTGCGCAATGACCCCAAAGAGAATGCCGAGCATGTGATGTTAGTTGATTTGGCCCGTAATGACCTGAGCCGTAACTGTCATCATGTGAAAGTAGACTTCTACAAAGACCTGCAATATTATAGTCATGTAATACATCTTGTCTCACGAGTCAGCGGCGAATTGGATGAAGGTGCTGATCCCATCAAGGCCTTTATCGACACTTTCCCGGCTGGTACGCTCTCAGGAGCCCCAAAAGTCCGTGCCATGCAACTAATCTCTGAATATGAGCCTCATAACCGTGGTGCTTATGGTGGCTGTATTGGCATGATCGGTCTCGACGGTTCCTTAAACCAGGCCATCACCATTCGTACGTTTGTCTCACGAAACGGCGAGTTGTGGTTCCAGGCTGGTGGCGGTATCGTCGCTAAAAGTGATGTGGAGTATGAACTGCAGGAAGTGAACAACAAACTCGGTGCCCTGCGTCGTGCAATATTGATGGCTGAAAAAATGTAAGGATATGAAAGTAGTGATTATAGACAATTATGACTCGTTTACCTATAACCTGAGTCATTTAATCAAGGAACTGGGCGCAGAGGTGACCGTCCTGCGTAACGACCAATTTAAGTTGGAAGAACTGGAGCCGTTCAATAAGATCGTCCTCTCACCAGGTCCTGGAATTCCTTCTGAGGCAGGACTGCTGTTGGATGTCATTCGCACTTATGCCGGCAAGAAACCCATTCTGGGCGTCTGTCTGGGTCACCAGGCCATTGGCGAGGTATTTGGCGGCAAGTTAGTGAACCTCTCGGAGGTATTCCATGGTGTAGCCACCCCTTGTCATATAGTGGTCGACGACCCCATTTTCAGTGGTTTGGATCGCAGCATCACCATCGGACGCTATCATTCCTGGGTAGTTTCAAAAGAGGCTTTTCCCGACTGTTTAGAGATTACTGCAGAGATCGACGGACAAGTCATGGCCCTTCGTCACAAGACCCTCAATGTGAGAGGCATCCAGTTCCATCCGGAGAGTGTACTCACCCCCGATGGCAAGAAAATGATACAAAACTGGTTGTTTTTATAATGAATAATGAATAGTGAACAATTAATAACACAAATATGGAACAGACAATGAAAGGCTATCTCTTCCGCCTATTGAATCACGAAGAGCTCTCCCGCGAGGAGATGAAAACGATTTTGATTGGTATTACCCATTCAGAGTATCCCAACGAACAGATTACTGCCCTGCTCACCTGTCTTCAGATGCGAGGCGTCACTGTCGACGAGTTCCTTGGTTTCCGTGATGGTATCCTTGAGACTGGTGTGCCAGCCATCCTGAAGGCTGACCGCTATATTGACGTGGTAGGAACGGGTGGAGACCGTAAGAACACCTTCAACATTTCAACCACCGCTTGTTTTGTCATTGCAGGTGCCGGCTATAAGGTAGCCAAGCACGGCAACTACGCCGCAACCAGCGTAAGCGGTGCCTCTAATGTCATCCAACACCACGGCATCAAGTTTACCGACGACATTGACAAGTTGAACCGCTCTCTCGATGAGGCAGGTATCGTCTATCTGCATGCCCAGTTGTTCGCCAAAGCCATGAAGTTCGTGGGGCCAATCCGCAAAGCCCTACAGTTTCCCACCATTTTCAACCTCTTAGGTCCAATCGTCAATCCCTCACAGCCTAAGTGCCAACTGCTGGGTGTGGCCAACCTCGACCAGATGCGTCTCTACAACAGTGTGTATCAGAAGTTAGGTATCGACTATGGTATCGTCAACTCCATCGACGGCTATGACGAGATCTCGCTGACCGGTGATTTCAAGGTCACTACCAACGACTACGAGCGTATCTTTAAGCCTCAGGACCTCGGTTTTGCCATTGCCAAGCCCGAAGAACTGGTGGGAGGTGCTACTGAGGAAGAGGCCGCAGCCATCTTCGACTCCGTCCTTGAGAACAGAGCCCTGCCTGCCCAGAAAAACATCGTACTGGCCAATGCCGGCTTTGGTATTCAGGTTTTGGAGAAGGGTAAGAAGAGCATCGAGGAATGCATCGAGATTGCCCGCGAGAGCATCGACAGCGGTGCTGCCCTGAAAACCTTCAAGAAATTCGTAGAATTGAACTCATAACCCATGAAGGATATCTTACAGGAGATTGTGGCGCACAAGCGTCTGGAGGTAGAACAATTCAAAAAGGTTCTTCCTCCTCAGGAGTTGCATCGTCAGGTGGAGGCCATCCTCGACTTCAGCGCCCCATCGCTATCAAAGGCCCTCTGTGAATCCGGCAGCGGCATTATCGCCGAGTTCAAGCGTAAATCGCCCTCAAAAGGCTGGATCAAAGAGGAAGGCAAGGCCGAGGAGATTCCCCTGAGCTATCAGCAACATGGCGCTGCCGCCCTATCCATTCTTACCGACGAGCATTTTTTTGGTGGCTGCGATGAGTTTATCCGCATCGCCCGTCATCAGGGGGTGAAAATTCCTATCCTCTACAAGAACTTCGTCATCGACGAATATCAACTGTTCCAGGCCCGTCTTTGTGGTGCCTCAGCCGTACTGTTGATAGCCGCCTGTCTGACAAAGACCGACTGTAGCTCTCTGCAGCAGACGGCCCATGAACTGGGACTGGAGGTGCTTTTGGAAATGCACGCTCTCAAAGAACTCGAATATGCCGAGCAGACGCCCGACCTCTGTGGCATCAACAACCGTCATTTGGGTTCGTTTGTAACCGATGTTGAGACGTCTTTCCGTCTGGCAGAACACCTGCCTAAAGAGGCTGTAAAAGTCAGTGAGAGCGGTCTTTCCGACCCACTGACAGTCAAGGAACTCCGTTCTGCTGGATTCCTCGGTTTCCTAATGGGCGAACATTTCATGAAGAGTGCCGATCCCGGAGCTGCCTTACAGGCCTTTATTCAACAACTATAATTGAATAGGATGAAACGTGAAGAATTAGTGATCAAGGTTTGTGGCATGCGTGAGAGCGCCAATATCCAGGAAGTCGAGGCTTTAGGCATCGACTGGCTTGGTCTGATCTTCTGGTCCAAGTCAGGTCGTTATGTCAGTCAACGACCCGACTATCTGCCTCGGAACGCGAAACGCGTGGGTGTCTTTGTCGACGAGGCTCCCGAGAAAATCATCTCCATCTGTCACCAATACAGGCTCGACTACATCCAGTTGCACGGACAAGAGTCGAAGTCATACATTAATCAGCTGCACAACATGATTGCAAATCAGGGCAATGACATTCTTCCCCCGCAGTTAATCAAGGCTTTCAACATCGCCACAGCCAGCGATTTGGAACTGACGAAGGATTATGATGAACTGGTCGACTATTATCTCTTTGACACACGGAAGCCCTCCAAGGAAGTGGGAGGCTGGCTTCCGCCAGGGGGTACCGGTGAGAAGTTCGACTGGAACATTCTCTATAATTATCATGGTCACACCCCCTTCTTGCTGAGTGGTGGTATAGGGCCTGACGATGCTGAACGCATTAAGGCTTTTCACCACCCAAGATGCATTGGTATCGACCTCAACTCCCGTTTTGAACTGTCGCCGGGACTCAAGGACAGCCAGCGACTCAAGACATTTTTACAAATGATCAATTAGTTTATAGTTTACAATATGAATAAGATCAATCAGCTTTTCAACAATAGCAAGGATCAAAAACTCCTTTCGCTTTATTTCTGTGCCGGTAGTCCTACGTTAGAAGGCACGGCCGATGTGATTCTCGCCATGCAGCGCAAAGGGATCGCTATGGTGGAGGTAGGCATTCCCTTCAGCGATCCCCTGGCCGACGGCCCCGTCATCCAGACAGCAGCTACCAAGGCCTTGAAGAACGGTATGACCCTCAGCAAGCTATTCGCGCAATTAGAGACCATCAAGGATCTGGTAGACATACCTCTGGTGCTCATGGGATATCTGAATCCCATTCTGCACTATGGCATCGAGGCTTTCTGTCAGAGTTGCGTGGCCGCAGGAATCAGCGGAGCCATCATCCCCGACCTGCCCTTCGACGACTATCTGAACCAAGTCAAACCTATCGCCGACAAGTACGACCTGCGTATCATCATGCTCATCACGCCGGAAACCAGCGAGGAACGCATTCGTTTCATCGACGACCACACCGATGGATTTATCTACATGGTATCATCGGCTTCGATCACGGGTACGCAAAAGAGTTTCGACGACCAGAAGCAGGCTTATTTCCGCAAGATCAATGCTATGAACCTGCGCAATCCCCGTATGATCGGCTTTGGCATCTCGAATGCCCAGACGTTAAAGGCAGCACAGGACAATGCAGCCGGTGCCATCATCGGTTCGAAGTTCGTCAGCCTGCTCGACGAGGCCAATGGTGATGCAGAAAAAGCCCTCGACAACCTGCTCGAAGCATTGAAAAGATAACGTTTACGTTAATATTTTCAGTTTTTTAGTTCGTAGTTTCACGTTTTATTCGTATCTTTGCAAACGAATCGTGAAACTACGACTAAATTACTAAATACAAATGAACAAGAAACTATATCAAGTTTTGATGCTCTGTCTGCTGCTGCCGGCGATAGCCCATGCCCAAAAATGGGATGACGCCCAGTACAAGCAGATTGAACAAAGTATCCGTGTGCCTCAGTTTGCAGACAAGACGTATCTCATCACTAAGTACGGTGCAAAGACTGACGCCACCGCAGCCCAGAATCAGAAGGCTATACAGAAAGCCATAGACCAATGTTCGAAGAAAGGTGGTGGTAAGGTCGTCGTACCTGCTGGCTGCAAGTTCCTGACAGCCGCCATCCAGCTGAAGAGTGGTGTCAACCTCGAAGTGCAGGAGGGAGCCGTCTTGGAGTTTGCTTTCGAGCCTGAGCTCTACCCCATCGTCGAGACGTCTTGGGAGGGACTGGAATGTTTCAATCTCTCACCCTGTGTCTATGCCTTTAAGGCGAAAGACATTGCCGTTACTGGCAAAGGCACCATCGATGGCGGCGGCTCCAGGGAGACCTGGTGGCCATGGGTTGGCAATGCACGTTTTGGATACAAGGAAGGACCGGCCCAGAACAAAGGCGCCCGGGCAAGACTCCTGAAGAATGGCGAGGATGGCATCCCTATGTATAATGAGAAAGGAGAGCGCTCACCTGAGCGTGTCTTTGGTCCACAGGATGGTCTGCGTCCCCAACTCGTCAACTTCAACAAGTGCGAGGGTATTCTCATGGAGGACATCACCCTGTTGCGTTCGCCCTTCTGGGTAATCCACCCCCTGCACTCTACAGATATCACCGTCCGTCGAGTGAAGATGATCAACGACGGTCCTAATGGTGACGGCTGCGATCCCGAGTGTTGTGACCGCGTGCTGATCGAGGATTGTTTCTTCAACACCGGCGATGACTGCATCGCCATCAAGAGCGGCCGTAACCGTGATGGACGTGAGCGTAATATGCCGTCGCAAAACATTATCATCCGCAACTGTGAGATGAAGAATGGTCATGGTGGCGTGGTGATTGGCAGTGAGATCAGTGGTGGCTGTAAGAATGTCTATGCCCACGATTGTGTGATGGACTCCCCCGAGCTGGAGCGTGTACTGCGCATCAAGACCAACTCCTGTCGTGGCGGCATCATTGAGAACATCAACATGAAGGATGTGAAGGTGGGCGTCTGCAAGGAGAGTGTACTGAAGATCAACCTCGACTACGAGCATAATGAGATCTGCTGCCGCGGCAACTACCCCACGGTGCGCAATGTCTATATGGAAAATGTCACCAGCGAGAAGTCGAAATATGGTGTTCAGATTATCGGTCTCGAGGAAGACACCTACGTGTACGACATTTTTGTAAAAAACTGTAAGTTTAACGGCGTCCAGTCTGGCAATTTCTCTTCGGGCAAGACGCGCAACGTGAAGTTCGACAATCTCTTTGTCAACGGTTCCCTGTCCCTGACGGAGATGCCCTACAAGCACTTTAGCGAGTGGATGACCTATAGTGAAATGAAACGTACGCCGAAGAGCTATCTGCTTGATTTCTCCACTCAGCCCAAATGGAGTTATGTGATGGGTATTGAACTCGAAGGTATGCTCGACACCTATCTTAAATATGGCGGAGAGGACATCCGGAAATACTGTCAGACATATACCGACACGATGATCAATGAGAAAGGCGAGATCCGAGGATACAACATCCTCGATTACAACCTCGACAACATTCGCACCGGTCATTTCGTCACACGCATGTACAATCTTTATCCTGAGAAGAAAAACCTCATCGCGATGCAGACCATGATGAAGCAGCTGAAGGACCAGCCCCGCACCAAGGTCGACAAAGTGTTCTGGCATAAGGCCATCTACGCCTATCAGGTGTGGCTCGATGGCATCTTCATGGGCCTGCCCTTTCGTTGTCTGACTGCCACTACGCAACTCAAGTCGAAGGAGGCAGTAAAGATCTACGACGATGCCGTCAACCAGTTGAAGATCACCTATGAGCGCACCCTCGACCCGAAGACCGGTCTCAACCGTCATGCCTACGACGAGACCCGCAACACCTTCTGGGCTGATAAGGAGACAGGACTCTCACAGCATTGTTGGGCGCGTGCCCAAGGTTGGTATTCGATGGCCCTGATTGAAGTACTCGATGCCCTACCCGAAGACTACGCCCGTCGACAGGAAGTGATCGACCTGCTGCAGAAGGACCTCGATGCCATCATCAAGTGGCAGGATAAGAAAACCGGCACATGGTATCAGGTAATGGATGCTCCTGGGCGCGAAGGCAATTACTTAGAGTCGACTGCCACATCAATGTTTGCCTACGTGCTGCTGAAGGCTTACAACAAGGGTTATCTCGGCACCGCTTACCGCGATGCGGGCATCAAGGCCTACAAAGGCATCATTAACAATATGATCCGCGTGAATGCCGACAAGACCATCTCACTCACCAACTGTTGTTCGGTGGCTGGTTTGGGACCGGCTGCCACACCAGAGGTGATCGCCGCGATGAAGAAGATCAACCCCAAGGGAAACGTCAACGAGAATAAACGGCGCGATGGGGGCTATCAATACTATCTGTCAGAGCCCATCCGCGACAATGATGCCAAGGGCATTGGGCCGTTTATATGGGCCTCGCTCGAGATGGAGAAATTAGGCTACAACACCGAGAACACGACGGCTGCCATCGACAGGCAAGCCGTCGTGAATCGTCATAACCCCTTGATAACAGAAGCTGACCCCCTGGCTTCACTCAGCGTAGGCAACGGACACTTCGCCACGACTGTCGATATTACCGGTCTGCAGAGCTACCCTTTTGAATACGGGGCAGGTGTGCCCCTGAACGCCATGTCTGACTGGGGCTGGCATCAGTTCGAAAACACCAACAACCTGCAACCTTCTGAATCGGAGAAGTCTTTCGACTTTGGTCATGGACACCCCGAGGTCTATGCCGTAGAGTATAAGAAGGAAACCGACGGTCGTCATAAGCAGGCCACCGAGTACTTCCGTGTCAATCCCCACCGTCTGAACTTAGGCACTATCGGCCTGAGTCTCAAGGATACCAAGGGCGACGTCATACCCCTTACAGCACTGAAGCAGCCTAAACAGTCGCTCCTTCTTTGGGACGGAGAGATCGAATCGTCGTTCCGTGCCGATGGCGAGGCCGTCGAGGTCACCACAGGCGTTCATCCGCAAAAGGATGCCCTCTATGCCCGTATCAGGAGCAACCTGCTGAAAGACCAACGCGCTGCCATCTCTTTACGTTTTTCCTACCCTACTGGCAAACATGCCGATGATGCCAACGACTGGAGCAAGCCCGAACGTCACAGGTCGGTCATTATCGCCCAAGACGACCACTCGGCCGTCATCGAGCGCACCCTCGACACCACGAAATACTACGTCATGCTCACCTGGGCTGGTAATGCTACGCTCCAGGAGTGCGACCGCCACCATTTCGAACTCTCAACAACCGACGATGAGCTCACCCTCTCGGCAGAATATTCTCCGAGGAATCCGAATAATCAGAGTAATCAGAATACGCCGATTTCACCCTTTGATTATGCCAGTTACCACAAGGCCACCCAGCGCGCCTGGCATGAATTCTGGCAGTTCGGCGCCATCGTCGATTTCTCGCAATGCACCGACCCGCGTGCCCCGGAACTCGAACGTCGTGTCGTCCTCTCCCAATACCTCACCCAGATCAACTGCGCCAACAACATGCCCCCTCAGGAGACAGGCCTGACTTATAATTCCTGGTTCGGTCGCCCGCACCTCGAAATGGCCTGGTGGCATCTGGTCGACTTCGCCTTGTGGAATCATCCGGAGACGATCCGTCAGATGCTCGAGTGGTATAACAGCACCGCCTATCCCGTGGCCCGGAAGATTGCCGAACGCCAAGGGTTCAAGGGTGTGCGCTGGATGAAGATGACCGACCCCTGGGCAGGCGAAGCCCCATCAAACACCGGTTCGTTCCTTATCTGGCAACAGCCCCATTACATCTATCTGGCCGAAGAGATGTTCCGTGCGACCCCCTCGGAAGAGACCCTCAAAAAATACGGCGAGCAGGTAGAGGCCACTGCCGAATTCATGGCCGACTTCGTCAGCTACGACGCAAAAAAACAGCAGTTCTGTCTGAAAGGCAGTACTGCCATGCAGGAGTGTATGACGAAGGACATCTCTTTTAACCAGCCTTTCGAACTTGCCTATTGGCAGTATGGGCTCTCTGTCGCTAACCAATGGCGTGAGCGTATGGGAAAGCCCCGTCAGACTCAATGGGATCAAATCATCGCCCACCTTGCCTCATTGCCTGAGGTGCAGGGCATCTATACCGCCGGTCTGCCTTTGGGAAAGACCGACAACCTGGAAAGTTTCGATCCCTTCGACACGGTAGATCTGAGCGGTCAGAAAACCGACTCTGAGAAGAAATCAGAAACCTTTGCCGATAAAATCCGCAACGACCACCCAGCCGTGCTCGGTGCCTGTGGCATGCTGCCCAACGCGCGCATGCCCTATACATTGTTATATAACAAAGAAAAGATGAAGCAAACCCTTGACTGGGTGATGAAGCACTGGAATTGGCAGACCACCTGGGGCTGGGACTATGGTATGATCGCCATGTGTGCCGCTCGTCTGGGCGATCCCGAGACAGCCCTAAAGGCTCTGCTCATCGACACCCAGAAGAATACTTACCTGAAGAATGGCCATAACTTCCAGACTACCGACCGTCTGCGCATTTATCTGCCCGGTAATGGTGCTTTGCTCACCGCCGTTGCGATGATGTGTGCCGGCTGGGACGGTTGTCAGGAACCCCTCAATCCAGGATTCCCAAAGGATGGCAAGTGGAATGTTCGTTGGGAAGGTCTGCAGCGCATGCAATAGTGGCGCAAGCCGACCTGTCCGATTGTATGTTTATCTCAGTATCACCTTTCGTGAAAGCACAGTCCCGTCGTCAGCGCGACTGATGGCGATGTAGGGTCCTGTAGCCTGCATCGTCGTCTGAATACCGCTCAAGGTATAGGTATCCAACGATGCGATAACACGCCCTGTTGTAGACAAACGGCCGATAGCCGTCGGTGATCCGCCCATACCGTCAGGCGCCTCGGCATTCATTGTGATGCAGAGTTTGTCAAGACAAGCCCCATCTTCACGGCCGGCAATGGTCAGTTGGTGCTGACCTGCCGAAAGATGGCCGTTGTAGAGTTCCTTCCAACTCCAGGCATCGGTCTGCAGACCATTGGCGAAATTGCTCATCGGTCCGTCGACCCCCACCCAATAGCTGTCATCATCCCAGGTGGGACATAACACACGTGCATAGATATAATAGGTGCCTGCTGTCTTGGCCGTAAAGGCGGTGGTCAGCATGTAGGCGCTGTCGGCAGGAGCCGGGTTGGCAAATTGCGTCACCGTCTTCAGATACTTACCCCCAGATGCCGCAGCGTCAGATACCAGTTGGAAACCTGTACCCACCGTATTCGTACGGAGATTCTCAGCCTCTATCCAAAGGGCCTCGCCATAGGCCTCATCCTCTTCGTCGTCGGCAGCCAACGGGTCGCTCTTGGTGAAGAGGTCCAGATCGATGCAGCCGCCCATCGTCTCATAACCCTTGGCATTCAGGTGCAGCCAGTCGTTCTCAAATAGGAACTGTGACTGCATGGCGATGGTATCCTCGGGGTTGCGCACAGCCTTGTCGAAGTCGATCACGCCGTCGAGCATCTTCGTCGTGCGAATCCACTTATTCAGCGTGCTGCGACCGTTCTCGTGATCCACAGAATAATAGCTATTACCCTTAAACGGCGTAATCGTCGCACCAAACACATAGATACCCTTCTGGTGCGCCTCACGGATAATCTGCTTGTAGACACCGATGATGCTCTTGGCCGTCTGGACGCCATTACGCGAGCCGCCCAAGTCGTTGACAGCCTCGAAGAGGATAATCCACTTCACGCCCTCCTGACCGAACAAATCGCGTTGATAGCGGTTCACAGCAGCAGGACCTAAGCCGCCGCCCAACACACAATTGCCGCCGATACCCATATTCAGCACGCCCACCTGCTTAGTCGGCTCGTTCTCCAGCAACCGGCGTGAGAGCACATCGGCCCAGCGGTTCTGCTGGTTGGTGGTCGAACCACGGCCGTCGGTAATCGAGTTGCCTAAGATGGCCACTGCCCCAGCCGTTTCAGGAGCCTCTACCTCCAAAGTCTGGATGGTATACCAGTGGTCGGTCTTCACGGCATCGCTGAAGTCACTGGTATTACCGGCCTTCAGATACGACGTGGTTCTTGAGCCAGGATGTCCGCTCACGCTGGTCGACGAGGCCGAGCCGTAATGGATGGTAATGGCCACGTTCTGACGCGCACCGATCTTGAAACCGACGGGGTCCGACACAGCCGTACCCTTGGCAGGCATTGTCACCCCGGCCTTACCGCCGAAAGTCAGACTCACGGTCGAAGTTTCATCAATCTCCGCACTACTGCCGGCCGTCTTAGCCAATGCCAGTTCAACGGCCTTGATCTCCGTAGCACCCGAACTGAACTCGTTGGTCAGTTTCAGACGCACTTTCTCACCACCAATCGACACCTGCACAATCTGGCGCAACGAGTTGTTGCCCAAGCCTGGTGAGGGGGGATTATTATGCGATTCCACCAATTGCGGGGCTGTACCCCACGTGCCAACCCAATGATTGTCGGCCAAAGCAACGCCTGCCGTAAACAGGCAGACAAGAAATAAAACTGTCTTTTTCATTCTAATTTATTTTAAATCTGAGTTGGTGAGGATGATAGGAATAGACGTGTTGTCGTACGCTGAGTTGGTGAGATAGTTGTGGTTTGCATTCTCATCAAGGTAGAGACCGGCGATCTGGAACTTCATCTGGAAGACCCGCGAGATCGATTCGAACAGACCGTAAGAGTAGGTATTAACGTAGAAAGCCAGCACAGCCTTGTGGGCTTCGCCATTGAGTTCAATGTTGTAGACCACCGAATAGGGGTAGAGCAGGAAACTGATCGGGTCGGCCTTATAAAAGGCGAACTGCGATTTGAGCGGTGCGGGTGCTGCTGCCTGCAAAGCCTCTTTTACGGATGCCTCACTGATGCGGTCGAGGACGACAGTCTGCGGGAACTGATCGAAGACAATCAGTGTGTCGGCCGTGATGCGCCAGGAGATGTCGAGGGTGTCGACAATGTCGCTGTAGTCGTTGGGGTTATGATTCTCAAACAGGATCTTACCCGTGTAATTTCCTTTGACGGCCTGGAGGCACTGGCTTATCTCCTGACTAGAGAGGCTCTCATCTTTGACATCTTCGATGAAACAGGAGTTCAGGGTCATGGCTGCCAGACAACAGATTGCGATAACAATTCTCTTCATTTTTCTATCAGATACCTAAATTCCGCAGCAGTTTAATTTAACTTTCTTTATAAGCACCTGAGCAACAAAAAGTTCTTCAACGAGCGAAGCGGCAGAGCCAAGCAGCTCAGGATTTGGCCATGACAGATTTTTCACTTACCTTAGTGCTGCAAATCAAGACAAGCAAAATCATCAATGACATGGCAAAGGTACAACAAAAATCTGAAACAACCAAACTCTTTGATGATTATTTCCACCCGAAAATTTGAAATTGCGACACAGAGGTACCTTCTGTCAGAGGAAGCACTCCTGTGCGCCCGCACACACCCCTGTGCGCAAAAACTCACGCTCGAAAGTAAAAAAAAACGTGTATTTATTTTGTACTTTGCTCGTTAATTTGTATTTTTGCAAAGAGAAATTTAAAAAATATTTGATATGAGAAACAGATTCTTTTGGTTGCTTGCCACCATCATGATGTGTGGAGCAATGTTGACAGGGCTGACATCGTGCAGCAACAGTGACAACATCAGTAATGATAATCAGAACAAGGTGGCCGTACTGCTTCCCGATGGTGCCAGTCTTGCCCGTTGGATCACAGACAAGGCAAACCTGGAGGCGGTGATGGCTGCGTATGGTTTCAAGGCTACTTTCTACGTTGCTCCGGAGACTCCAGAGGGTGCCGTGCAACAGGTCGAACAACTTAAAAAAGCCATCAACGACGGCGTGAAATATATTGTGCTGACAGCCATTGACTATAAGAAAATCAATGAGTCCGGTCTGTTTGAGCAACATCCCGATGTCAAGGTAGTATGCCATGACCGCCTTATCCTGGATAACCCCTGCATAGCTTATATCTCATCAGCCGACACGAAGGAGGTAGGACGTACACAGGCTCAGTTCCTTCTCAACCATTTCCGTTCTTCAGGAAAGCCTTCCATGACCATTGAAATCCTTCAAGGTCCTCTGACCGACGTCAACGCCAAGGATTATTATGAAGGAGCCATGGAACTGCTCAGAAAATACATCGACAGTGGAAAGCTTATCGTCAAGAGTGGCAAGAAGGAATACGACCAGGTGAAGTCTGACAGTTGGACGGTTGACGATGGTAAGAAAGCCATGCAAGACCGTCTTGCCAGCTATGGAGCGGGCGAATGTCCGGATATGGTTCTTGCAGCCGTTGACAATCAGGCTCAGGGAGCCATTGAGGCCCTGGAGGAAGCAGGTATCACAGACATGCCAGTCATCACAGGTCAGGACAATACTGCCATGGCGCAGGCTAATATCAAGAGCGGCAAGCAGACCATGACCATCGACAAGAACCTGAAGGATATGGCATACAACACCGCTATGATTATCAATAGCCTGATATCCAATTCTCCGGTTCATGCCAGCCAAAGCACCTCCAACATTCCGGCATTCTATTCCAAGATTACCGTAATGACACAAGACAGCTATTAGGCGGTTGCTGTATGACACTCACGAAGTGTCAGACACTCTGTGACGACAATCCCGTTACTTGATAAGGCCCGCTCTGAGCAATGAGACTTAGGGCGGGCTTTTTTCTGTTACAGATACAGATGTTACACTTTACCGCTATTTCAAGCGTGTGGTCGGCATGACAGCCAAGCAATACCGTGACAGGAATCCGTCCCCGGGCGTTTGACGTAAACGTTTTAGTAAGTTTTTGAGGGTGAGACGATGTGGGTGAGGCAAAAAATGATTATCTTTGCAGCATCTTACAAACTAATGAACAATGAATAAATATCTGATTACTGTTATGATGCTCGTCATCAGTTTGTCGATGACGGCACAGACACAAGCCCCCGCCTTCCCCGGCGCAGAGGGTCACGGACGCTATGTGATAGGTGGTCGCGGCGGCGAAGTTGTGCATGTTACAAACCTCAACGACAAAGGTGCCGGTTCTTTAAGAGATGCCGTCAGCAAAGCAAACCGAATTGTCGTGTTTGATGTCGGCGGTGTCATTTCGCTTGCATCCGACCTGACAATCAAGGATAACATCACCATCGCCGGTCAGACAGCGCCTTATCCGGGCATCACCATCCGGTATTTCACGGTCCGTCCTGGTGCCAACAACATCATTCGCTTTATCAGAATCCGTCGTGGACAGGAGAAAAGTGTGAACGATGGTGCCGATGCATTATGGCAGCGGCAGAAAACCGGCATGATGCTCGACCACTGTTCTTTCTCATGGAGTATTGACGAAGTGGCCTCTTTCTATGACAACAACAACTTCACCATGCAGTGGTGCACACTTGGTGAGAGCCTGAATAATGCCGGACACGGAAAAGGCGCACACGGCTATGGCGGCATCTGGGGCGGCAAACTGGCCTCTTTCCACCACAACATGATAGCCCACGTCAACAACCGCTCTCCGCGATTCAATGGTGCCCGCTATAACTGGACAGGCTATAAGAGCAACAAGCTATATGATGAATATCAATGGCAGAATGCGGTTCAGGCCGAGAATGTCGATTTTCGCAACTGCGTCATCTACAATTGCGGTAATGGCTGTTACGGCGGTCCTGGCGGCGGCTATATCAACATTGTCAACAACTATTACAAAACAGGCCCCGCCGCCTCTACCAGCAGAGTAACCACTGTGTCCATCGCAAACAGTACATCTTCCAGCGACAACAAAGAATACTGGGACATGACCAGCCGCTATTATATAAAAGGTAATCAGGTAAACTCAACCGCTGATAAGGACTGGAAGGACATTTCGTATGATTCAGGCGTCCAGACTATCGATGGCGAGAAATATACCATCGACTCGCTTCACTATTATGGTGATACGGTTACTTATGTCAAGAACAGTAAAGGCGTGGATTGCGTCAAAATCAAGTTGGATGGTCCGACGGTCACTGGAGAAATCACTACCCACAATGCCACCACGGCATTCGAAAAAGTGCTTGCCCACTCCGGTGCATCACTCTATACCGACGAGGTGGATGCCCGTTATTTCCAAGAAGCCAAAGACGGAACGGCTACATACAAAGGTTCTGTGACCAAGAAAGC
>JAEEGL013819607.1_pt1 | contig 15077 bp, 13 predicted proteins | sample 9134231 | NCBI WGS metagenome assembly JAEEGL01 (sample SAMN16246548, study PRJNA631951) | gut metagenome | biome: gut microbiome; feature: rumen; material: fiber-attached | host: Bos | place: Iran: Karaj | collected 2018-10 | reverse complement strand
GGAGGCTGGCTGTGAAAAAAAGATGCATATGGTTAATATTTCTGCTTTGCCTTGTGGTATGTCTTACATCATGCGGGAAGAACAACAATGACGGATCCGACGGCAAGCTGGAGCCTATACCTACTGTCCCTTCCTACAGCGGAAACACTGTCAAAGGCTCTCCGTTTGTCGGAAGTTTCCACTGCTCATGGTCATCGGTTGACCACAGTCCGACAGACGACAGCAGCTGGGAAGGAAGGATCTCTGAACTGACCATACTGGAGGACGGCACTTTCAGCATGACATTTGATTCCCTCGCAGGAGGAAACACTGTCATAAAAGCTACCGTCTCCGGCACTGTTGCCGTAAAAGACGATGTCGCGACCTGCACCGTGACCGGTCGCAGCATAGACCGGTTTTTCGGCAGCGACGTCGAGTCCTTTACACTGGTGCTGATAGACAGCAATGAACTGCGCTACCGCGGTGACCAGCAGGGAATGGTCGGGGACAGGGATATCTTCTCCAGGAACTGATGAACTGATCTTTTCGCGATATATACAAACAGAGCCCGGCTCAATGCCGGGCCCTTCTTTGATGGTCTTATTCCTTGTGATTGGCTCCTTCATAGAGCAATTCTGTCTTAATGTCATAAAGTTTCTGAGACAGATCGACATAGTAACCGTGAGGGTTTTCAAATCTCTTGACTTCATCCCAAAGGGAATCGACTTCTCTGCTGCAGTAATCCCTGATCTCCTTTATGGAAGGCGACTCATAAACAAGTTTACCATCTTTGAAAATCTGCTTCATGAGCTCTCTCGCTGTGAAGTTCTCGACTGTTTTTCTCTTCCAGGGGTTGTGCTGATCGAAGATCTCAAGAGGCTTGCTCTCATCGATGGTCTCATCGTATACGCACAGCTGATCGGCGATCGCCTTGCCTGTCTCCTTGTCGTAGAGCCTGTATATCTTCTTGAAGTGAGGAGTCGTGATCTTCACGACGTTCTCACTGATCTTGATCCTGGGATGTACGACACCGTCACTATCCTCTATCGCCACAAGTTTGTATACACCTCCGAGAACCGGATCGCTCTTGGCGGTGATCAGTCTCTCACCTACTCCGAAGCTGTCTACACAGCCGCCCTGAGCGATCAGGTCACTGATCAGATACTCGTCGAGACTGTTGCTGATGACTATCTTGCATTCCTCGAGTCCGTTCTCGTCAAGTATCTCTCTCGTCCTCCTCGTAAGGTATGCGAGGTCTCCGGAGTCTATCCTGACAGAACACTTATGGACTCCCATCGGCCATAGCACTTCCTTGAAAGCCCTCATTGCATTCGGCAGTCCGCTGTTGAGAACATCATATGTATCAATGAGAAGACATGCGTTCTGCGGATACTGCTCACAGTATGTCTTGAATGCAGTGTATTCATCATCAAATATCTGTACCCAGCTGTGAGCCATGGTGCCCAGCGCAGGAATATCATAATCTTTCCCCGTAAGCGTGCAGCTGGTCCCCGCGCAGCCGGCTATGTACGATGCCCTGGCTCCGTAATACGCAGCGGATGCGCCGTGCGCTCTTCTCGCTCCGAATTCCATGACCGGCCTTCCCGCTGCCGCCCTGACTATCCTGTTGGATTTAGTAGCTATCAGTGACTGATGATTTATACAGAGCAGCAGGAACGTCTCCAGTATCTGAGCTTCAACCGTTCTCGCTCTGACTGTCAGCAGGGGTTCGCCGGGAAACACTACCGTACCTTCCGGAACAGCCCATATGTCTCCAGTGAATCTGAAATCCTTCAGGCTGTTCAGCCATTCCTCGGAGAAGCAATTCTGATCCCTCAGATACTGAATGTCATCCTCGTCGAAGTGGAAATCCCTGACATAATTGATTATCTCATCGAGGCCCGCAGCTATCACATAGCCTCCGCCGTCAGGAACCTCACGGAAGAAAATATCGAAATAAGCTTTTCTCTCGGAAAGTCCTGCAGCTTTGAAGCCGCTGGCCATGGTGTACTCATAGAAATCGTTAAGAAGTGCAAGATTCCTGTCTGTCATCTCATGTACCTCACAGCAGTATTACGGCAGGTTCGGATACCCGCCGTGTATTCCATTATATAACTTCCTCCGGAAAAGAACAGACCCGGGAATGCAGGAGCGTTCCCGGGTCTTCAGTGATCCTTTTACCTGTACTGATCAGATCATGCAGCTGTCGTTGTCATTTTCTCCAGAGCAGGTCCGCCGCAAGGGTATACATTCCCTTTACGGAAGGAGAAATATCCTTCTCCGACATGTGCGACGTATCATCAAACACCATCGGTCTTGAGAAGTCTTCCGTAAAAGGCTCCCATCTGGGCATTGGAGTTCCGTCTGCGTCATTTCCATTGGGATCTCCCGTCTTTGCGAAGTTAGTCCAGTAATTGCACATCTGCCTTGCGAGATCGTAATGCTTTCCTTTGAAAGGTCTCCAGCAGGTGGCAAGATTCTCGAACACGAAGTTGAGTTCAGAAGAGTGATAGTCACCGGGGTCATCATCGCCCGGTATCTCCGCATCAAACTCGTACAGCCATGTGGGCAGTCCTGCGTCGACCGCGCGCATAAACAGCAGTCTCATTCCGAAAGGAGATCCGTTTACTTTTGAAAGCTCCAGGACCCTGTCTATGTCTCCGCTCTTGAAATCGCACAGTTCGAGGAACTCTTCCGCATATTTCCCGTAAAGGATGTGTGCCTTCTCCTCGAACTCCTCAAGACTCTTTGCGCTGATGACATCGAAAAATTCCCCTGTGGTGTATCCGCCCATAAGCGGGATGGGCTTGCGGTCGTTGTTTGCCATCATATAGTTCGGCTGATCGGTAAGGAAATCCCCGTCCACCACGAACTGGAACTGCCCTTCCCTTTTTCCGAGATACTCAAAGCATTTGTCACGGACGAACTCTGCCGGAAGCGCTCTTGCTTCCTCGAGTGTCTTCACTCCGAGATATTTCTCGAAGAAATACTCGCCCTGTTTCTCCGCCTGCTCAAGTGTCAGGTAATCAGTGCCGTGCCCTCCTATAGCGAAGTTGATGCCGGTGCTGCTCTGTGTAATTGCTCTCTTGATGCAGCTGTTTCTGTTAAGGGGTGATATGACCTGGCACAGAGTGCTGCGTCCTCCCGCGGACTGCCCGAAGATCGTTACGTTCTCAGGGTCTCCGCCGAAGTTCGCTATATTGCGTTCCACCCAGTCGATTCCCGCTTTCTGGTCAAATAGCGCAAAGTTCGTGCAGTGTTTGCCGCCGTTCTCAGCACTGATCTCAGGATGAGCGAACAGGCCGAACACGTTTGTCCTGTAGTTGACAGATACAAGGACCACACCGCGTCTGGCTATCCTCTCTCCGTCAAACTCCATCTCTGCAGGATTCCCGCCGATGAGTCCGCCTCCGAATATCCAGATCATTACGGGGAGTCTGTCATCCGGCGTCTTTGCCGGTGTCCAGATGTTGAGCTGCAGGCAGTCTTCACTCATCGGGAAATCCATGTCCCAATGCCATTCTTTTTCATAGAACGGTCCGTATGCCCTGCTGTAATCGGTCATGTTTGCGGGACCGAATTCCAGACAGTCTCTGACACCTTCCCAGGGTTCAACAGGCTGCGGAGCTCTCCAGCGGTTCTTCCCCACCGGAGGTGCTGCGAAAGGTATTCCCTTGAATACAGCGATTGCCATATCGCTGCCATAGGTTCCACGGACAAGTCCGCCTTCTGTTTTTGCGATCTTGATCATGAATTGTCTTCCTTTCCTGTTTGATACTCTCATTATAAGTGTTTGTATCTGAAGTATCCAATGTGAATATCACACACATTCCGTATCTGCATCTCCACAGCAAAAAGCCCGGAACAGTATCCGGGCTTTTAATATTCTGTTGCTCGCCATGCGGCAGTTGCAGAAGATCAGTCTTCTTTCCTTGCTGCCTTAATCGCGGCTATAGCATCCTTGCGTGAGAGGTCGATACCTTTCTCACTGATCTTGATCACCTTGACGGGGATGACGTCACCGACGCTCACAACGTCTTCGACTTTTGCCACTCTCTGCTCATCCAGCTTGCTGATATGAACGAGCCCTTCCTTACCGGGTGCTATCTCAACTTTTGCTCCGATCGGAAGTATCCTGGTGACCTTTCCGTAGTACATAGCGCCGATCTCAGGGTCTGTCACGATCGTCTGAATGATGTTGATGGCTCTCTTTACGCCTTCGCTATTCTTGCCGGATACATAGACGTGTCCATCTTCCTCGACATCCACCTGGACCTCGCATTCAGCACAGATCTTCTTGATGACCGCTCCGCCCTTTCCGATGACTTCGGCGATCTTATCGACATCGATCATGATGCCTTCAAGCTTAGGCGCATAGGGTGAGAGCTCCTTGCGGGGTTCGGGAATAGCCTTGAGCATGATCTCGTCAAGAATGTAGAAACGGGCTTTCTCGCACTTCTCCAGAGCTTCTTTGATAATGTCGTATGTAAGGCCGTCTATCTTGAGGTCCATCTGGATGGAAGTGATGCCCTTCTTTGTTCCGGCAACCTTGAAGTCCATATCGCCGAAGAAGTCTTCGACTCCCTGAATGTCGACCATCGTCATCCAGCGGTCATCTTCTGTGATGAGACCGCAGGAGATTCCTGCGACAGGAGCCTTGATCGGGACGCCTGCATCCATAAGAGCAAGCGTGCTGCCGCAGACAGAGCCCTGTGACGTAGATCCGTTGGAAGAAAGAACCTCTGAGACCAGTCTGATCGCGTAGGGGAACTCTTCTTTCGAGGGAATGACAGGCAGCAGAGACCTCTCTGCCAGAGCGCCGTGTCCTATCTCCCTGCGCCCGGGTCCACGGCTGGGCCGTGTCTCGCCGACTGAATAGCTTGGCATATTGTAATGATGCATATAGCGCTTTTCCGTCTGGTCATCAAGGCCGTCCAGAAGCTGAGCCATATCAAGCATCGCCAGTGTGCAGGTCGTAAGAACCTGAGTCTGTCCCCTGGTGAACAGGCCGCTTCCGTGTGCTCTGGGAAGCAGTCCGACTTCGGAAGCCAGCGGGCGGATGTCATTGATGCCGCGTCCATCAACACGTTTTCCGTCATCCAGCAGCCATCTGCGGACGACATACTTCTGAAGTTTATACATCGCGTCATCGATGATAGAGGTATTGTCCTCATACTGTGCGTCAAACGCCGCATGGACCTCATCATAGATGGGAAGAAGCGCAGCATCGCGCACGAGCTTGTCATCAGTATCCATAGCTGCGCGCACCTTCTCGACGGCCATATCCTTCACTGCCTCGAAGAGGTCATGAGGAACATCCTTGCTCTCGAAGGGGATCTTTTCTTTGCCGATCTCTGCAACGATGGAATTGATGAAGCGGACGATCTCCTTGTTGACCTTGTCGCCTTCAACTATGGCATTGAACATAGTCTCGTTGTCTACTTCGTTTGCGCCAGCCTCGATCATAACGACTTTTTTATCACTGCTTACGACTGTCAGCTGCAGGTCATTGTGCTGGTTCTGCTCGTATGTCGGGTTGATAACGATCTCACCGTCCACAAGACCGACAGATACACCCGCTACCGGTCCATTCCACGGCACATCGGAGATGGCGATGGCAATAGAGGATCCGATCAGTCCGGTGATCTCGGGGGAGCAGTCGGGATCGACAGACATAACCGTCATCACGACAGCTACATCGTTTCTCATATCCTTGGGGAACAGCGGACGAAGAGGACGGTCGACGACTCTGGATGCAAGCGTCGCCTTCTCACTGGCTCGTCCTTCTCTTCTCAGGAAGCTTCCGGGTATCTTTCCGACGGAATAAAGTTTTTCTTCATAATCCACGGAAAGCGGGAAGTAATCAATGCCCTCTCTGGGCTTGGGGCTCATAGTGACTGTGCAGAGTACCCTTGTGTCTCCGTAACTGCACATTACAGCTGCGTTTGCGAGAAGCGCGAGCTTGCCGGACTCGACTCTGAAAGTACGGCCCGCTATCTCGGTCTCGAACACGCGATAGTGATCAAACATTTTGCTACCTCCGTAAAGATATTGTTCTCCGTACGGTTTCGCAACGAATCCGGCGTTCTTTTACCAAAGAGCGCTCGAGTCAGTGCAAAACTCATACGGCTGTTAATGGATTAAATACTTAAAGGCAGATACGGTGACGTACCTGCCTTTTTGTACGCTTTTACTTACGAAGTCCGAGCTTCGTGATGATAGCACGGTAACGCTCGACGTCTTTTCTCTGCAGATAAGCGAGAAGGTTGCGGCGGCGACCTACCATCTTGAGCAGACCGCGGTAGCTGTGCTTATCCTGCGGATGCTGCTTGAGGTGCTCATTGAGGTGGTTGATGCGGTTTGTCAGAAGAGCTACCTGTACCTCAGGGGAACCTGTATCGGCTTCCGTGAGTCTGGCGGACTCGATGACTTCCTTCTTGTCCTTAAGCATGTTGTTTCTCCTTTCTTTTCATTCGCCGTGACTAAGAAACAGGTATCAGGAGAATCCGTTGTACGGCATCCGCCATGTTTCCGGGTCAGGGTATGCGCTCTTTTTGACAGAGCGTTGTTTATTATATCAAAGGTTTTTCCTTTTATCAACAGGAAAAATCGAGTATTTGAATCAGTTCCTGTTTTCTCCGAAGACCAGACTTCTTGCTGATTCTATATTCATCTTCACGGTGTCCACCAGTTCTTCCACAGAGTCGAACTTCTGCTCCGGTCTTACAAATTTGAGCAGTTCCACCGTTATCTCGTATCCGTACAGATCCTCGTCCGCATCTATGAGATGTGTCTCTACGACTGCTTCCTCGTCATCCGTAACAGTCGGTCTGGTACCTATGTTCGTTATGCCTCTGAAACGGAACTCATCCACCTGTGTGTCGGTGATGTACACTCCTTTCTGCGGAAGCACGCATCCTTTTGGAAACATTATGTTTGCTGTCGGAAATCCGAATTCGTGTGCCATATGGTTTCCGTGAACCACTGTGCCGGTTACCGAGTATGTATAACCGAGAAGTCTGTTTACCAGCTGTATGTTTCCTTTTTTCAGTGCGTTTTTTATTCTCGTCGACGAAACCCGCTCCCCGTCCAGCATGACCGGTTCCTGAGGGAAGACCTGGATCCCGTACGGTCCGCACAACTTAGCGAGTTCTTTGATTCCGCATTCTCTGTTCTTTCCGAACCGGAAATCTGTGCCGCATACGACCACGGCAGCGTTAAGGCACTTGGCGCTCAGGATCCTGTCCACGAAATCCTTCCCGCTCAGTTCGCGGATCTCCTCAAACGGCGGACATACATAGTATTCGATTCCGAGTCCGGATATCTGTTTCTTTTTTGCCTTCGCCGTGATGAGATCCTCGCTTCCCTTTCCAGGGACTCTGCTGGAACTCATATCGAACGTAAACACCGCCGGACAAAGGTTCATCTGTTTTGCAAAATCAACTGCTGTCTGCAGGATCAGCCTGTGTCCCAGGTGGATCCCGTCGAAGTAACCTATGGCTACAGCCGTTTTTATATTCAGAGGTCCGATCTTTGCTGTTTCTTTCAAATGATTCGCTCCTTATTCTGCTGTGCGTGACTGCCACAGTTTATGAAGCATTCCTTCCCCGTTGATCTCCGCGATGCCGAGCATATCTGCACCATCATAAACTCTGACCCTGGTCTGCAGCGGTATATCAGTCCCGATCCTGGACTGTGCGAAATCCAGTCCGTTCATAAACATCTTAACGAACCTTCCGGTGACAATTACCTCCGGCAGCTCGCTGAACAGCCTGTCGGGAGATGTCAGATATCCTTCGATTTCTCCGCGCTCGGCTGCATTTCTTAATTCTTCCGGGCTTACAGCCGATTCAATGCTGAAGCCGCAGGCCGCAGTCCTTCTGAGAGCTGTCAGGTGGCATATGGTGCCGCATTTCGCAGCAAGATCCTCTGCCAGCGTCCTTATGTACGTTCCCGCTGAGCATGCTACGCGGAACCTTGCTTTTCCATCGCCGTATGAAACGAGCTCTGCGGAAGCTATCTCTATCTCCCTCGCCTGCCTGTCAACTGTCTGCCCTTTCCTGGCCAGTTCATAAAGAGGGACCCCTTTCTGTTTTATTGCGCTGAACATCGGGGGCGTCTGCATGCTTTTCCCCACAAAAGACCTCACTGCATCGCGAAGCTCTTCCTCTTCAGGGATCCGTCCTCCCGTTTCAAGAACAACGCCGTCCGCATCCGCAGTATCAGTACGGATTCCGAACAGCGCTTCTGCTTCATACTCTTTTCCTGTTTCAGGCAGAAACTGCAGGAGCTTTGTAGCTCTCCCGACCATCACTGGAAGGACGCCGGTCGCCATCGGATCCAGAGTTCCCGCATGTCCGGTCTTCTCACGTCCGAAAAGTCTTCCTACTATCCTTGCCGCCTGAAAGGAAGTAATATCACGGGGCTTATCAAGAACAACTATCCCGTTCATGAGAGTCCCAGTCTCTTGTTGATCGCTGCAACCATAGCGACCTTGATCTCAAAAGGAGTCCCTGAGCACTCGCATCCTGCAGCCCTTATGTGTCCGCCGCCGCCGAACAGCGAGCATATCTCCGCTGCATCCAGCGATGCCGTGCGCAGCGATATCTTCCAGTTTCCGTTTTCCTGCTCGCGGAGAGTTATACCTGCTTCGACCCCTTCTATAGCCTTGGGTATCGTCGCAATGCCTTCTATATCGCTCTCGATGCAGTTCGTCTCTTCCAGCATGCTTCGCGTTATCGTGATGATGCAGATCTTCCCGGAAGAAGTAAACTCCATTCCGGACAACGCACGCCTCTCTATCTCGATCCTTGCCCTGGATTTCTGTCCGAATATCAGCTCGTTGAATTTTGCGATGTTAACACCGAGCGATACGAGCTGAGCGGCGAGAAGGTGATTGTCGGCTGTCGTATTGCTGTATCTGAAACACCCGGTATCCGTGGACAAGCCCACATATATACAGTTCGCAATATCAGTTGTTACGCTGCATCCCATCGCATTGATCACCTTGAAGATGATCTCCGCGCAGCATGAAGCGGCTGACTCAAGAAGAGTTTCTCTGGCAAATTCTACGCTGGTCGCATGGTGATCTATGACCATATCGACACTGTCGGAATACCCGATGGTATCCTCAGGAAGAAGCCTTGGGTTCGCCAGATCTACAGCGAGAACGAAGTCGGGCTCGCCGATCTCATCAGGCTGATAGCACTCTGTTATAAGCGAGTAGAAGCCCGCCAGTTCACCTGTCCAGCAGACACGGCAGTGTTTGCCTTTCTGCTGAAGTGCCAGCGCTATGGCTATCCCCGATCCGATAGCGTCCCCGTCCGGGTTTTTATGCGTAAGGATCAATATATTGTCAGCTTCCAGCAGCCTTGCGGCAGCTTCTTCAGGATTGATTCTCCGTGTTTCCATCTGTATTTAGCCCTTTCAGGATACTGTCAATACGATTGTAGTAATCCACTGAATCATCCGGTACGAACTGAAGAGACGGTATCTTTCTGATGCTCTTCATTGTATGAGCAAGTTCAGTCTTAAGAAACCCCTCAGCACCCTGAAGCACCTTGCAGGCTTCCGCAGCTTCCTCTCCTCCGCCCACAGAAGCGATATATACCTTGGCATAAGAGAGATCGCTTGTGACTTTCACCCTCACGACCTCCAGCAGTGGGCTGATCCTGGGATCCTTCATCCTGGTTATGATCATGGCCAGCTCTCTTCTGAAGTCGGAATTCAGTCTTTCGGCTCTGTGAGAAGGCATATCATTCCTCCCTGTACTCTTCTTTAGTGTATGCTTCGAGGATGTCTCCCTCTTTAATGTCGTTGAATCTGCCGAGAGAGATACCGCATTCGTAGCCCTGCGCCACCTCCCTGACGTCATCTTTGAACCTTCTGAGAGATGAGATCTCGTCATCATAAATGATTATGCCGTCACGGACTACACGAATGATGCTGTTCCTTGTTATCGTTCCCTTCGTTACGTAACAGCCGGCAATTGTTCCGACAGAACTGATCTTGTAGACCTGTCTGACTTCTGCAGAACCAAGATCCACTTCGCGGATCTTGGGAGCGAGCATTCCCTTCAGAGCCTTCTCTACGTCATCGATGGCATCGTAGATGATTCGGTACATTCTCATCTCAACGCCTTTTTCTTCAGCCTGGGATGAAGCCGCTGCGTCAGGTCTGACATTGAATCCGATTATGATAGCTCCGGAAGCGTCTGCAAGCATGATATCGTTTGCGCTGACACCGCCGACTCCCATATGTATTATCCTTACTCTGACTTCGTCATTGGAAAGCTTCTCCAGGCTCTGCCTGAGCGCCTCGCATGAACCCTGTACGTCAGCTTTGACTATTATCGGGAGCTCTTTCACTTCGCCTTCTTCTATATGGCTGAACAGGTTGTCGAGCGTTACCTTTGAATAGCTCTTGAACCTTTCCTCCTGCATCGCGACTCTTCTCTCTTCGACCAGTTCTCTTGCAAGTCTCTCATCCTTGACTGCATTGAAGCGGTCTCCTGCCTGAGGAACTTCCACAAGTCCTGTGATCTCTACAGGTACGGAGGGTCCTGCGCTTTCAATGAGATTTCCGTTCTCGTCTGCCATCTGGCGCACGCGTCCGATGGCTGTTCCTGCTATGACGACATCGCCGTTGTGCAGAGTTCCTTTCTGCACCAGGATCGTCGCGATAGGTCCGCGGCCTTTGTCGAGTCTTGATTCGATGACCGTTCCGAGAGCGAGCCTGTCCGGATTGGCTTTGAGGTTCTGGACTTCAGCCACGAGATTGATCATCTCAAGCAGCTCATCAATGCCTTCTCCGGTCTTGGCTGAGACATTGACGCAGACTACATCGCCGCCCCATTCTTCCGGGACAAGGTCATATTCTGTCAGTGAAGCCTTGACTCTTTCAGGATCCGCTTCAGGTCTGTCTATCTTATTGAGCGCAACTATTATCGGTACGTTTGCCGCTTTGGCATGGTTTATGGCTTCCACTGTCTGGGGCATTATACCGTCGTCAGCAGCAATGACAAGAACTGCTATATCCGTGACTGATGCTCCTCTGGCACGGATCGCGGTAAACGCTTCGTGTCCGGGAGTATCCAGGAACGTGATGGTCTTGCCATCCTGCTTTACCTGATAAGCACCGATATGCTGTGTGATACCGCCAGCTTCGCCGGACTGGACGTGGCTCTTTCTGATATAGTCGAGTATCGATGTCTTTCCGTGGTCGACGTGACCCATGACTACGACAACAGGAGCACGCGGGACAAGGCTCTCTGCCGGATCTTCGTCGCCGTCCGCACCAGCGATGTTGAGTCTCTCTTCTATGGTCACATGGACTTCCCTCTCAACCTTTGCTCCCAGCTCTTCTGCGACAAGTGAAGCGGTGTCGAAGTCAATCAGTTCAGAGACAGACGCCATGACACCGAGAGACATAAGCTTTTTGATGACGACAGTCGCCTGAGCCTTCAGTCTGCTCGCAAGTTCTCCGACTGAAATCTCATCAGGTATCATGATCCTCAGCTGAGCGTGACGGGCTTTTTCGAGCTGCAGTCTCTGCAGTCTCTGTGCCTCAGTCTCTCTCTTCTGATACTGCTGCTTATTCTTTGTCTGCCTGTTTGTGAATTTCTGCTTGTTACCCTGGATGTTGCCCTGATTGCGCCTTCTTCCGTTGTTGTCCGCGCCTTTCTGGGTAGCCATCACGTCATATTTCTCATTGTATTTGCTGAGATCTACTTCAGATCCTCTGGTATCGACTACTCTGGATACTCTTTCCTGGACAACATTTGTCTTGCTCTGGCCCTGATTCTCCCTGGCTTCCGCTCTGCGAAGCTGTTTCTGAGCAGACTTCTCGATGTCTCTCTTCTCAGCAGGCTTCTGTGGCTGCTGTTTTTGTTTCTGCTTCTGAGACTGCTCCTGCTGTGCAGGTTTCTGTGACTGTTTCTGCGCAGTCTGCTGCTTCTGCTGCTGGCTTTTGCCTTCTTTCCCGTCCTGCTGCGGCTTTCTCTGAGGCTGCGGTTCCGGTTTCTTAGCAGGTTCCGGTTTCTTCTCCTCCTTCGGCTTATCCTCAGGAAGCACGTCGTTCGCGAAATACGCACTCAGATCCTTAGCTTGGCGCTGCTGCGTTATCGCGTTGAAGAAGAAATCCAGCTCGTCTTCCGACAGGACAGTCGTATGCTTTCTCGCCTGACCTTCAAGCGGTTCCAGCACCGTGATGACATCCTTGTTCGGAAGATTCATGTCCTTAGCCAGATCTCCGAGTTTGTACTTAATGATCATTTAATCCTCCCTTGGATCGCCTTTCTAATCAATTCGGCAAAATTATTATCTGTTACTGCTGCTACTCCGAAACGCCACCCGAACTTCTCCGCTATCTCATCCTGAGTAAATCCCGGCTCCGCCATCTCACATCTGCTCTCACAGAAGCGTTCTGTCTCTCTGCGTGTTCTCTCAGATATATCGGAAGCTATTATCACCATCCCGGCTCCTGCCGAAACTGCTTCTTTGGCGGCTTCAAACCCTATCTTGAGCTTTCCTGCTCCTCTTGCCATAGACATGGCAGAGAGGATCCTCTCATTATTCATCCTTGCTCTCCGCTATCTCTGATGCAAGATGGTCATACAGTTCCTGTGTCATACTGCATTCAAGCGCACGTTCAAGCTGCTTGCTTTTCTGAGCTTTTCTCAGACATCCTTCATTCCTGCAGATGTATGCTCCTCGTCCGGGTTTTTTCCCTGTGATATCAACGGATATCTCGCCTTCGGGAGACTTTACGACCCGGATGAGTTCTTTCTTCGGTTTATGTTCTCTGCATCCGATGCACATTCTGAGAGGGATCTTTTTCGGCATTTCTTTCCTCTGTCAGTTCTCTTCTCCGTAATATCCGCTCTCGGGGCGAATATCTATCTTATATCCAGTGAGCTTTGCGGCCAGCCTTGCATTCTGTCCTCTGTTTCCGATCGCCAGTGAGAGCTGATGATCCGGGACGGTGACTCTGCATGCATGTTCGTCCTTGTCTGTGATCTCCACGCTTATCACATTAGCCGGGGAAAGAGATTCAGCAACAAACTTTGTCGGATCCTCATTCCAGAGAATGACATCGATCTTCTCGCCGCCCAGCTCTTCAACTATATTGGCTACTCGTGATCCGCGTGGGCCGATGCACGCTCCTCGCGGGTCTACGTTCTCATCCTTTGACCAGACAGCGATCTTAGTGCGCTGTCCCGCTTCCCTGGCGATGCCCTTCACTTCGACCGTGCCGTCAAATATCTCCGGCACCTCATTTTCGAACAGTCTCTTTACAAGGCCGGGATGTGTACGGCTGATAAGGATGCGGGGACCTCTGTCGGATACCTCGACATCAACGACGTAAAGCTTGATGTGCTGTCCTTCAATAAGGACTTCATCGGGGACCTGCTCATTTTTAGGAAGAATGGCTTCCGTCTTGCCGATCAGGACCACTGCGTTGCCCCTGACGGGATCGACTCTGTTGACGACCGCTGTTACAAGCTCTCCCTCTTTGCTCTGAAGTTCCTCAAAGACCTGTGTGCGCTCAGCATCCCTTATTCCCTGACGGATGACATGCTTCGCATTGACTGCCGCGATCCTTCCGAACTTCTTTACTTTTACGGGTATATCGATCACGGACCCTATCCTTGCTCTTGAACGATATGTCTTGGCTTCTTCCAGAGTCATCTGGGTATTGGGATTCTCAACCTCTTCTACTACATCCTTGCGGATATAGATCTTGAATCCTTCTGTTTCGGGATCTACATCCACGAAGATATTGTCCTCTCCGCCGTAGTCTCTTCTCACAGCATGGATTATCGCTGCTCTGATCTTTTCTATGAGGCTCTCTTTAGACACGCCTCTTTCCTTTGACAGCATATCCAATGCATCAAAGAATTCGCTGTTGGCACCCATTGCGGTGTTTCCTCCTAAAAATCGTTGTCATCGTCCGCCTTAACATAGGCGACTGCTGATTTACTGATAGTTCTTGATCCGTTTTCTGTCTCGATGGTGAAATCATCTGCCGTGCTTGAGGTAAGAGTTCCTCTGTACTCCCGCATATGATCCTCATCCTCTCTGATGAGCTTTACAGCTACAGGCCTGCCGTTCCACACGGTGAACTGATCGTCTGTGCGGATCCTTCTTCCCAGCCCGGGAGAAGACACCTCAAAACTGTATGGTGCGGATGTCAGATTTGCCTCGTCGATCAGCGGATCGACAGCTCTCGACATGCTCTCGCAGTCCTGAATACCGATCCCTTCCGGCTTGTCGATAGTGATCCTCATGATCATATTCTGACCTTCCTTGCCGTAAAAGACATCCCAGACAGACAGTCCGAGCTGCTCTGCTACAGGATCCGCGATCTCTCTCACTCTTTCCGCTATGCTCTTTTTTTCAGCCATTTAACGGTCCTTTTTTCTGTTATACAAACGAAAGAGCGGGTCTCCCCACTCTTCCAGTCAACTGATCATTCAACAAAAATATATTAACATGTAAAAAACAAAAATCAAACCCTACTTTTATACTATATGTTGTTTATATCCGTGTATTTACTATATGTTTATTCGGTCACCGGTTTACTGCCAGGCTCTCGTAGAAAAGCGGGAGAAAAACATAACCCTGCTCCTCAAGGCCCTCTATGATCTCCGGCAGCGCTTTCAGCGTCTCCTTGCTGTAATCGTGCATCAGCACGACCAGAAACTCTCTTCCGTTCGTCCTGTTCAAAACATTGTCTCTGTATTCATCGGCGGATAGATCATACATCCCGTCCATGGTCGCACTGTTCCAGTTGACATAAGCGTACCCCTCTTTCCGCAGTTCTTCGATTATTCCCTGTTTCAGGCTGCCTGCAGTACCGCTGCCTCCGGGGAATCTGAGGACCTGAGTAGTTATCCCCAGATTCTCTTCGATATACTCCCTGTTCTTGATGACATCATCCATGAATGTCTGAACAGACCGGTATATTCCCCCTCTGATCTGATGAGAATACGTGTGATTGCCGATCGTGTGTCCATTCAGCGCTACACGTCTGTATATGGCACCGTATTCATCCCAGTTTCTTCCCCTCTGGAAAAATGTAGCAAGCACACCATACTT
>JAEEGL012160968.1_pt1 | contig 15077 bp, 9 predicted proteins | sample 9134231 | NCBI WGS metagenome assembly JAEEGL01 (sample SAMN16246548, study PRJNA631951) | gut metagenome | biome: gut microbiome; feature: rumen; material: fiber-attached | host: Bos | place: Iran: Karaj | collected 2018-10 | reverse complement strand
TTGGCAACTTCCTTAAGAAGTGTTGTCTTACCTGCCTTGGGAGGTGATACGATCATACCTCTCTGGCCCTTACCGATGGGGCTGATAAGATCCATGATTCTCATAGCAACGCTGCAGCCGGGCTGCTCGAGTCTGATCCTTGAATTAGGGAAAATAGGTGTCATATTCTCGAAGTTCCATCTTCCCATGGCAACTTCGGGCTTGTAACCGTTAACCGTATCAAGTCTGGAAAGAGCAGCAAACTTATCTGTCTCCTTCTTGGCTCTGCATCTTCCCTTAAGGATATCACCGGTCTTAAGGTTGAACTTCCTGATAAGGCTGGGTGCCACATAGACATCATTTTCACCCGGAAGGTAGTTCTCGCATCTGATGAAACCGTAACCGTCCTGCATTACCTCAAGAATTCCGTCTGCGTTATCTCCGTCTGCCTCATCCTCAAAATCAGCGGATTCAGCTTTCTTAACCTCTTCAGTCTTCTGTGCTGTCTCCTGTGATTTATCGAATCTTCCCTCGGGTCTTCCCTCAGGTCTGTTTTCGGATCTGCTATCTGATCTGCTTTCAGATCTGCTATCTGATCTGTTCTCGAATCTGCTATCTGATCTGTTCTCGGATCTGTTATCTGATCTGTTCTCGGATCTCCCCTCCGGTCTTGCAGGTCTTGCCATCTCCTTCTTATCAGACTGATTCGTTCCGGAAGTGGTAACGATAACCTTCTTTTTCTTAAGAGGCTTCTTCTCCTCTGTAGCTTCCTTGGGCTGCTCTTCCTTCTTGGCAGCGGCACTTTGCTCTGCTTCCTTCTGGTCAAGCTCACACATCAGGTCGATGATCTCAGACTTCTTGAGAGCGGTGGCTCCCTTGATGCCTCTCTTCTTGGCAATCTCCCTGAGGTCAGTTAGTTTCAGTGTTTCATATCTCTCTCTCAAAATAACTCCATTCTGCGCCTAAAGGCACTGTTGCATATATGTTTAAGCTATGTTTCTCTCTACTATGTTCTGTTAGTACAAGTGGGAATAATAAACGACTGCATAAATGCATTTGTTTAAGAACCATAAATAATCAGCTATATTATAAAAAATACACCATTTGGAAACAAAAATCAACATAGACTTTAAAAAGACAGATAAATCAAAAGCAGACAGGCATCAGTAGGGACCTTATTGCCCGCTGACGCCTGTCTGTTAATCACATAAATTCTTGAAAATCATTATAAATATCAGAAATTTCCATACAATATCTTTGCAAGCTCTGAGTTCTTGTCGAGTATTATCGTCTTCTCTCCCTTAAGTGACTGCTTAAGTGTATCAAGTCCGCGGATAAAACTATAGAACTCAGCCTTTTCCTCTGTATCATAGGCCTTGGCAAGTGTAGCCATATAAGCAGATTCACCCTCAGCTTCAAGAACTGCAGCATCCTTCTCAGCCTTAGCTGTGATGATCCTTACCTGCTTATCTGTCTCATTGTGAATCTTCTGGGCCTCAGCTTCACCCTCAGCGGTATAAGCTGCTGCGATATTATTTCTCTCTGAGATCATACGCTCATATACAGCCTGCTTGTTGTCATCCGGAAGATCCAGAGACTTGATCTGAGCCTGTACAATGGTAATTCCATAGCCTGACATATCAGAGTTGGCTTCCTGAGTGATAAGAGATGTAAGCTGCTCTCCTCTTGCCTCAATAACTTCATCCTGAGTCATGGAAGAGATGGCATTCTTGGTAGCATTGTACACAGAAGCCTCAATTCTCTCCTCTGCCCTGTCGCTGATGGCATTAAGAGTCTGCACGTACTTAAGAGGCTCTGATACCTTCCAAAGGACATAAGTGTCAGTGATCATTGACTTCTTGTCCTTGGTAATAACATCAGATGCAGGAATATCATACAGTACTATCTTGGCACTGATTGACTGTGTATCGTCCACGAAAGGAGTCTTGAAGTGAAGACCGGGCTCAGTGGCGATGGCTATGATCTTACCGAATCTTCTTACGGTAACATACTCGTTCTGATGTACAACGTAACCTGCGGAGGAGATAACACCGATCACCGCTATTACAGCTATTATGATAATTGCTTTGATAATTCCATTCTTTTTCATAGTATACTCAGCCTCCCTTAATTGTTAAAACTATCCAGAGGCAGCATCTGCTCTGTGTTTCCGTCAGTGATTATAACCTTGAGATCAGGAAGTACATCCTCCATGGTCTCATAGAAAAGTCTCTTCTTGGTGATATAGGGCTGAAGCTTGTACTGCTCATACATCTCATTAAAACGGGCTACCTGACCCTCGGCTTCTGCGATTCTTGCCTGCTTGGAAGCCTCTGCGTCCTGAACGATCTTATCAGCCTCTGCCTCTGCCTTGGGAAGCTCCTCACTCTTATACTTCTTGGCATTGTTAACAGCTGTCTCCTTGCCCTGCTTGGCAGTCTCAACAGACTTGAAGGCCTGAACGATTTCCTGTGTTGGCGGCTCTGCATCCTGAACTGACAGGTTCACAACAGTTATGCCTATGTTGTTGTCCGCAAGCTCCTTCTGAAGCTTCTCCTTAACCTCGGACTGAATCTGTCCCTTGGCTGTGGTTATAACATCATCAACCGTGTAATTAACCACTGTATTTCTGATATTGGCAAGAGCCATATTCTTCATGACCTCTGCCGGATTCTCGGTGTTATAAAAAGCAGCCACCGGATCGCTTACCTTGTACTCAAGGTAGAAATCAATATCAACAAAATTGAAATCGGAGGTGATCATAACTCCCTCATCATCAATCGTGATGTTCTGACCGTCCTTGATAACATATCCGATTCCTATGCCATGGGTTGTCATATCAACCAGATGAGCCTTCTGGATAAAAGGAACCTTAAAATAAAGTCCTGCGGTATCGACCCTTATTACCTTACCGAACATGGTAAGGATTGCCTGCTCCTGCTCTTTTACCTGATAGAAGCTCTGTCCCAGACAAAGCAGTAAAAAGAGAACGATAGCTCCGATAATGATGCCTCTTTTGACACCCTTTGCTGCGGAGCCTTTACCGCCCCCTCCATTGGGAATGTTGTTAAAATTCCCCTGAAAAAACTGACCATTGTTATTCATAATATTCTCCTTTTAAAAACTATGCCGGCCCACATATTATGACTGCAGGCCGGCAATTATGGTTACATATATGTAATACCGATTACTGGAAATTAGTAACCAGTGCTACAATTCTCAGTGCAAACAATACAAATACTACCCACATTACAGGTGAAATATCCTTGGCCTTCTTGGTAACAACCTTAAGAAGAACCCATGCGATAACCGCAAACATGATACCTGTAGCGATTGAATATGCAAGAGGCATCATAACTACTGCAAGATATGCACCTACAGAATCAGCAATGTCTCCGTCAAACTTAACCTTACCGATACTCATAAGCATCAGCATTCCTACATAGATAAGTGCAGGAGATGTAGCGAATGAAGGTATAGCAAGGAAGATAGGGCTAAGGATCAGGGATACAAGGAACATAACGCCTGTTGTAAGGGCTGTAAGTCCTGTTCTTCCGCCTGCAGCTACGCCTGCGCTTGACTCAACGAAGCTGGTGATTGTTGATGTACCAAGAAGTGAACCTGCTGTAGTACCAACAGCATCTGCAAGGAATACCTTACCAACTCTGGGAAGGTTGCCCTTCTCATCAAGAAGTCCTGCCTTGTCGGCAACACCTACTACTGTTCCGACTGTATCAAACAGATCTACATAGAGGAAACTGAAGGTGATGGCAAGGAACTGAATGATATGTGAAGCAGCCCATCCAAAATCAAGCTTGAAGGCTGTTTCTTTGATGCCATCAAATGCAAGGCCACCCTCGAAGGAAGGGAAAAGGCTTGTTCCCTCAGCAGGAACATAAATGCCGCAGGCCTGAAGGATCATACCAACGATCCAGATTGCAAGGATACCGATAAGAACAGCACCCTTAACGTTATAGTGAACCAGTGCTGCGATAACGATAACACCGATAAGTGCAAGAACAACGTCAAGATTTCTGAAGCTTCCGAGATCAACCAGTGTAGCATCGCTGTTTACAATGATGCCTGCGTTCTGCATTCCGATAAATGCGATGAAAAGTCCGATACCTGCAGAGATACCGAATTTCAGGTTCTGAGGAATGCTATTGATGATCTGTTCACGGAATTTGAAGAATGAAAGAAGGATGAAAATAATACCTTCAACAAAAACTGCTGTAAGAGCGATTCTAAAAGGCTCAGCCTCATTAGCCAGCTCTCCGAGGCAGACTGTATAAGCAAAATAAGCGTTAAGTCCAAGGCCTGCTGAAAGTCCGATAGGATAATTGGCAAGAAATGCCATGATAAAGGTTGCAATGGCTGATGCCAGCGCTGTTGCAACAAATACACCATTCCTGTTCATGACGGTTCCCAAAATGTTAGGGTTAACAGCCAGAATATAGGCCATGGTAAGGAATGTGGTGAGACCTGCAAGGATCTCTCTTTTGACTGTAGTGTTGTGCTCCTTGAGTTTGAATAGCTTCTCCAACATACTTTTTCTCCTCGCTGTGCGTTAATGGTTTCTATATACAAGTCGGATGATCATCTGTTAAGAATCCTTCCGATAGCATATACAACTGAATAAATATTGTCATAGAACTCAAATGCCACATGTGCCATAACGGAAATGTAGATGTTCCTGCTGATCACATAGGCTATTGTCACCGGCAGCGCCATGAGCACCCACTCGCCTATCCCCAAAAGGCCGTGTGCCCTTGTAACAGCACATAAAAGAAGGCTCACTATGCACATAACAAATACCCTCTTATCGCTGCCGAATTTGATGATCGCTTTCCTGAAAAACAGTTCCTCTGCCACCGGCTTCATGACTATCATCATGATGGCATAGAACACAGTCGGCAAAATATCATTATGGGTTATGATGCTGACGGTTCCGTCCTTAACCAGCGGTAAATTGGCCTGAATTAAATTATTCTTGATATAATTGGCGAGCACAAGACCACAGAAGGTGGCCGCCACCGGAAGCCAGAATCTTACGAATCTGGTCATGTTCTTACCTAACTTGCGGAACGAAAACTGCTTGTAAAAATAATAAAAATAGATAAGTAAACCCGTGTAAAAAACAAAATATAAATGAAATGCCTGCTTAGGCAATAGTATCGTTGCAATAATAAATAGCAGTTCCCACGCAAACGGAATATATAAACGTTTCAAAACTGACTCCTTCATTATTCATAGTAAAATAAAGACAAACGCCGTATTTATTATATATACGCTAATCTTTTCGGTCAATAAGCTTTTACATATTTTCCCTCTCATGCTAAAATGTGAAATTGATATTGGGTATAAAACGGAGATATAAAATGATACTTTCAGCAGTTAATATAACTAAATCCTTTGATGGCAAAGACATCTTAAGAAACGCATCTTTTCATATAGAAGCCGGCGAGAAAACCGCCATAGTCGGTATCAACGGTGCCGGTAAAACCACACTCATCAAGATTCTTATTGGCGATCTTGCGCCGGATGAGGGCGAGGTAACTTTTTCCAAGGGGCTTACCTACGGATATCTTGCCCAGAATCAGAACATCGATTCCGACAACACCATCTACGAAGAGCTCAAAGAGGTCAAGAGGCATGTCATCGACCTTGAGCAGAACATCAGAGATGCCGAGACCATGATGGATATCCTCTCCGGAGAAGAACTTGAAAAGCACATGGAGAATTACGCAAGAATGCACGATGAGTTCCAGAGGCTGTCAGGTTACGCCTGGAAAAGCGAGATAACCGGCGTCGCCAGAGGTCTCGGATTTACCGACGAGGAATTTGACAAGAGCATCTCAACTCTCTCGGGAGGTCAGAAAACGCGAGTTGCCCTCGGTAAGCTCCTTTTACAGAGTCCTGATCTTATCATCCTGGACGAGCCCACCAACCACCTTGATATGAATTCCATCAGATGGCTGGAGAACTATCTTCTTAACTACAAGGGTGCAGTACTTATCGTATCCCATGACAGATATTTCCTTGATAAGATTGCAGACAAGGTCATCGAAGTAGAGAACAAAAAAGTCACCTCCTTTATAGGCAACTACTCTGCTTACGCAGCCAAAAAAGAGCAACTTCGCGCGACTTTGTGGAATGCCTACTTAAAGCAGCAACAGGAGATCAAGCATCAGGAGGAGGTCATTACCAAGCTCAAATCCTTCAACAGAGAGAAATCCATAAAAAGAGCTGAATCCCGCGAAAAAATGCTGGCTAAGATCGACGTTCTCGATAAACCCATAGATATTGACGACCGTATGAAAATATCCCTTAAGCCGAATTGCGAAAGCGGCAATGATGTGCTGGAGGTAACAGGTCTTACCAAGTCCTTTGGCAATGAGCATCTGTTCTCCGGACTTGATTTCAGCATCAAAAAGGGCGAGCACGTTGCCATCATCGGCGACAACGGAACCGGCAAAACCACTATTCTCAAGATCCTTAACGGTGTTGAAAGAATGGATGCCGGCGAAATTGAGCTGGGAACCAGGGTTCACATCGGCTACTACGATCAGGAACACCATGTACTCCACGATGAGAAGACTCTTTTCGATGAGATATCGGATGACTATCCATCCTTAAATAACACCGAGATTAGAAACACACTCGCAGCCTTCCTCTTTACCGGAGACGATGTATTTAAGAGAATCGGAGATCTATCCGGCGGTGAGAAGGGACGTGTCAGCCTTGCCAAGCTCATGCTCTCTGACGCCAACTTCCTTATCCTGGACGAGCCCACCAACCACCTTGACATCACCAGCAAGGAGATTCTGGAATCGGCTGTCTCAGGCTATGAAGGCACAGTACTGTATGTAAGCCATGACCGCTACTTCATCAACAAAACCGCCACACGTATTCTGGATCTTACCCACGGAAGGCTGGTTAACTATATCGGCAACTACGACTATTATCTGGAGCATGTGGATGAACAGAATGCAAGACTCTTCGGCGAAGGCGTAAGTTCAGTTGCAAGCCCCGCTGCTGCCGGCAAAGACCTTGTCACCGATACAAGCTACAAATACCAGGGCATGGCAGCTACAACTTCATCTCCTACCACAGCAGCTTCAACAGTTTCTTCAGCGCCCTCCGGCGGCGCCCAGGACTGGAAGGCCCAGAAGGAGGCCCAGGCCAAAAAGAGAAAGCTGGAAGCAGCTCTTAAGAAATGTGAGGATGAAATTGCCAAATTAGAGCAGCGTGATTCTGAAATAAACGAAGCTCTCGCAGATCCTTCCATCGGAACAGATCTGGCCAAGCTCCGTAAGCTCAGCGACGAGCAGACAGAGATTTCAGAGAAGCTCGCAGCCCTCTACGATGAATGGGAAAGCATCTCTTCCGACATGGATTAAACAATAACGAACAATAAAAAAACAGTGCAGATTCGCCGGTAATACGGTCTCTGCACTGTTATTTTTATCTTCTGATCGTTTCTAACTATCAGAGTGCCTCGTAAGCCTCTGCAATGGCATCAAGGAATTCCTCTGAGCCAAGCTTCTGAGGGTTAGGAAGAGTTGTGATAAGCGCAAGGTCTCCTGTCATGCGGCCTGATTCGATAACTGAAAGTGTTGCTCTCTCAAGCTTATCGGCAAATGCTGACAGGTCAGCCAGATTGTCCAGCTCTCCTCTTTTTCTGAGGGCTCCTGTCCAGGCAAAAATTGTTGCAACAGGATTGGTGGATGTGGGTTCTCCCTTGAGGTACTTGTAATAATGTCTCTGAACTGTTCCGTGAGCAGCCTCGTACTCATATACACCTGTAGGAGAAACAAGCACGGAAGTCATCATAGCAAGTGAGCCAAAGGCTGAAGAAACCATATCACTCATAACATCACCGTCATAGTTCTTGCAAGCCCAGATAAAACCGCCTTTAGACTTCATTACTCTGGCAACGGCATCATCTATAAGTGTGTAAAAATATGTTATTCCTGCCTTCTCGAAATCAGCCTTAAACTCTGTCTCAAAAATCTCATCGAAGATCTCTCTAAATCTTCTGTCGTAGGTCTTACTGATGGTATCCTTGGTTCCAAGCCATAACTCTTTTTTCTCAGCAAGTGCATACTTAAAGCAGGCTCTTGCAAAGCTTCTGATGGATGAATCCTTGTTGTGAACACCCTGTATGATTCCGGGCTCGTCGAATTCATGAATAGTCTCACGGATCTCGGTTCCGTCTGCTCCGGTAAATACCAGCTCGGCCTTGCCGGGTCCGGGTACTCTTATCTCAACATTCTTGTATACGTCGCCGTAGGCATGTCTTGCAAGAGTGATGGGTGCTTCCCAGGTCTTGACGTTAGGTTCGATTCCCTTGACCATAATAGGAGTTCTGAATACTGTTCCGTCAAGAATTGCTCTGATTGTGCCGTTAGGGCTCTTCCACATCTTCTTGAGCTTGTACTCTTCAACTCTCTCATTGTTGGGAGTTATTGTAGCACACTTAACTGCAACGCCGTACTTAAGTGTGGCATTGGCACTGTCAACAGTAACCTGATCATCGGTGTCATCTCTGTGCTTAAGTCCAAGGTCATAATACTCAGTCTTAAGATCAACATATGGAAGGATCAGTTTGTCCTTGATCATCTGCCATAGGACTCTTGTCATCTCATCTCCGTCCATCTCAACAATGGGTGTAGTCATCGCAATCCTGCTCATAATTCTCCTCCTGAATTTAATTCTTTACTGCTCGTACAGTTCAAGCAGCCCCTTATCTAACATATTCTCATAGGCATTGATCATATGCTGATTGGCCAGTTCCTCTGCCTTGTCGGGGTTGTTCTCCCTGATGGCCTCCATAATGAACTTGTGCTCAACATTGGATACAGCGCCTCTGCTGCTGGAAAGAGTCTTCTGTCTCACTCTCCATACATACTGATGATAGTCCTTGAGAAGGTGCTCCAGCATCTTGGAGTTACATGACTCATAGAGGATGTTGTGGAACCTGTTATCCAACTCAGCCATCTGCTCCATATGTCCTCTTGCAGCATGAAACTCAGCCAGATAGATGTTCTCCTCCATCTCCTCCAGCTGTTCCTTTGTAATATTCTCACAGGCCCATCTTGCACACAGCCCCTCAAGCTTGGAACGGATCATATAGATATCCTGGATGTCCTTAACCTTAATTCCGGTCACATAGGCACCACGGTTTGGAATGATCTGAATAAGTCCCTCCAGCTCAAGCTGTCTGAAAGCCTCTCTTACAGGAGTTCTTGATACGCCAAGCTCCTGTCCGATGGCCACTTCCTTGAGTTCCTCATGGTCCTTGTACTTGCCGTTGAGGATATCCTCTCTGATTCTGTTAAAAACTCTGCCTCTAAGGGAATACTTATCTGTTACTTCCTGCTTTAAATCATTAGTTTCCATAAAAACCTCATCATTTGGAGACCTCTAGAATCTCCCCTTCTTTTACAATTAGTCCCAAATCCTCAGAAACCCTGTTTATCTCTCTAACAAGCTCATTATCAGTCATAACCGTAACACGTCCGCCTGCATATTCCTGATCCACCCACTTCTTGATCTCTGTAACAAGCGGTGAATTCTTGGAAAGTGAATGTTCATCTCTGAGCTTGTAATGAACGTTGATCCAATGGGCTATTCCCGCAAGACCCGATGTATTGGAAACAGCACTTACAGGAGGTCTTCTAAGGAACTTCTCGGTGTCGAATATATTGTAGATCTCCTCGTTCTTAAGAAGACCGTCCGCATGGATTCCGGCTCTTGTAACATTGAAGTTCTTGCCTACAAAAGGAGTGTTGGCAGGAACCGTAAATCCTATCTCTTTCTCATAGTACTCGGCAAGATCCGTGATAACCAGGGTATTCATGCCGTTAAGGGTGCCCTTGAGCTGTGCGTACTCAAATACCATGGCTTCAAGAGGCGTATTGCCTGTTCTCTCTCCGATTCCGAACAATGATGTGTTGACGGAGGAACAACCATATATCCAGGCTGTGGTTGAATTGGTAACAGCCTTGTAAAAATCGTTATGACCATGCCATTCAATAAGTTCACTGGGAACACCTGCGTTGGTATTGATGGCATAGATGATTCCCTGTACGCTTCTGGGAATAACGGCACCTGAGAAATTGACACCGTATCCCATTGTATCACATGCACGCACCTTAATGGGAATCTTATATTCGTCCTTAAGCTTCATAAGCTCCACACAGAAGGGAACAACGAAGCCGTATATATCTGCTCTTGTAATATCCTCAAGATGGCATCTTGGGCTGATGCCCTCCTCAAGACAGGAACGAACAATGCTAAGATAATGCTCCAGAGCCTGTCTTCTCGTCATCTTAAGTTTCAGGAAAATATGATAGTCGGAACAGCTGACAAGGATACCTGTCTCCTTCATTCCGATCTCCTTAACCAATTTGAAGTCCTCTTCACTGGCACGGATCCAGCTGGTTACCTCCGGGAACTTATAGCCCCTCTCCATACACTTGAGAGCCGCGTCTCTGTCACTTTTACTGTACAAAAAGAACTCACTCTGACGGATCATACCGTTGGGACCGCCCAGTTCATGGAACATATCATAGATACGAACAATCTGCTCCGTGGTATAAGGCGCTCTGGACTGCTGGCCGTCACGGAAGGTGGTATCTGTTATCCATATATCTTTTGGCATGTTGTGGGGAACGATTCTATCGTTGAAAGGAATCTTGGGAACTTCCTCGTAAGGAAACATATTTCTGAAGACATTAGGTTTGACTACATCGTCAAGAATGTACATGTGCTCTTCTATCTGAAGAAGATTATTCTTGTCATTCATAGTCACGGGGCGATTCTGGAATGTGTTATTATCCTGCATAGCTGAAAACCTCTCTTGAAAACTCAACAAATAACCTTGGGTATAATTGTATACAATCATACCATCTGTGTCAAGAAGGCGAAAAATGCTATTTTAGCACATTAAAAAAGCCCGTGGTTACGGAAAAAATCCGACAGCCGCAGGCTCTTGTTCCATTGTATTTTTGTATATCAGATCAGAATTTACTCTTCCTTGTGAAATACTTTCTCATCTCTTCGATAGGTTCAGGCTTGGCATAATGATATCCCTGAATATAGTCAAAACCTCTCTCAACGCTGTACTGATTCTGGCATTCGTCCTCAACACCTTCCACCAGAGTGATGAATCCGTTCTTTTTAAAGACTTCTATCATATAGGTTACGATATCATCCATACGATCATCATCAAGAGACTTGTACAAAAGAGTCTTATCAAACTTGATCGTCTTGAAAGGACAGTTCATTACTCTTTCAAGGGAGGAATATCCTGTTCCGAAATCATCAAGATAGAACTGAATTCCGGCTTTTGTAAGAACAGTCATATTATCCTTTGCCATATCAAAGTTCTCAAACATAGCACTTTCAGTTATCTCAAGCCTTATCTTGGCCATATCGATATCATATTTTTCGATAATCTCAATAAGGTCCTCTGTCATATCCTTTTGGGACAGTTCCTTGGAGGAACAATTAATGGATATAGCATCGAAATCATAATTCTCAGACAGAAGAGATACGGCATCACAGACCTTATTCAATATAATACAGGTCAGTGCATGGATACATCCTATCTTCTCTGCCAGAGGTATAAATCTGTCAGGCGAAAACAGCCTGTCACCGATTCTGAGTCTCATCAGAGCCTCTGCTACCCTAAAGCTCCCTGTCTCAACGCTGTAGATAGGCTGCGCAAAAACCTGAACTCTATCATCCATCAGATCAAGGCGATTCCTTATATCCTTCAGCGTAGTGGTGATCTCATAGTTCTCGGCAAATTCATCGTAGTCCATGGTGGTAGCCATGTAGAAATGGCTGCTGTTCTGATCCTTATATCTGCCTGCCAGGAACTCAAAGAACTGTCTCACCTTAACAGGATTTTCCAGTTCTGCTTTTGCTTCTGCATTTACCATCACATAGTTAAAAGGAATATCTGCACTGGCCCTTACATTATCAAAAATCCCCCTCAGCTGCTGACAATAGTTCTCATATTCCTCTTCCTTGTCTGTATCTATGATATTCACATATCTATAGTCAGAAATCTTATACATCCTTATTTGGGGAGAAATGGCTTCCACTGCTCTGCATATGGCAATTCCCTTGAGCGTCTCTTCACTTCCGTCATTGGATACAGCCTCAACTCCGGGTAAAAAGACCATAAGATAAGATACATAATATTTTTTTCTGCCTGTATTTTTGGACACGAATGCATCCAGAGCATATATACTCTGACATCCCGTGACCTCATCATAGGGAACGCTGTGGAACATCAGATACCCCAGCGCAAAGATAGGCACATAGGTCGTAGCCGAATAAATGGTATGATTAATTCCGACACCTATTATCTGTGATATCAAGATTATCAGATCCATTGGAACAAAAAGACATACCGCATGCCAAATAACTCTGGAGATATTCTTTCTGTTGGTTATGCTGGCATTGAAGCAGATGACCGCACAGATAATACCTGCACTGCAATAAAATCTGGTGAAATTGCTTATATCAATTCCATCAAGATTGACTGTATACAATCCTCTTGACGCAATCTCAACGGCGACGGCTGCCAGGTATATCAGCGTAAGAGCCACAGACATAAGCACGAACTCTTTTCTCTGCTTTCTTCTGACAATGGACATCATGTTTACATAGGAAAAAATGTAAAACAGGATTCCGTTATACAAAAGGAGAAATACCAGGAGCTGTCCCATGAACAGATATCTGTTGTACAGCTTTGCCGGATTATTGGCCACCATGACGATGGACAACTGCACTAAAATGGCTGCAATTGACCATATTATTCCCTGGAAGACATATCTGTATACATAGGTTCTCTTAGGCTTGGTGTACAACATGACAAAAAGCAGGAGTCCCGCCATGAGAAGTCCCGCAAATTCACCTATGGAATTGTATTCTACAAATCTAATGTTTTCCATAATTTTATATTAACATAAAACTAAATATCGATAACAAAAAGAATATTAAAAAATATTAAAGATTTAAAGCAGGCAGGCCCCATCGTAAAAAAGCCTCCCGGAAAATACCGGGAGGCTGATACTTACTGTAAAATTATTCCTCAGAGTTGGCAGCTGCAACCTTGTCGGCTCTGTCTGCAACTTCCTTAGCCTGAACATCTGAAGGAGCCTGCTCATATCTTGCAAATTCATACTCGAAGTCACCGCTTCCTCCTGTCATGGAACGAAGCTGTGTGCAATATCCGTAGAGTTCCATCATAGGAACCTCGGCCTCGATCACCTGCTTACCTGTAAGTGAAGGATTCATTCCGAGCACACGACCTCTTCTCTTGTTAAGGTCACCCATAACATCTCCTGTGAAGCTGTCGGGCACGGTAACCTTGAGAGATACAATGGGCTCAAGAAGTACAGGGCCAGCTTCCATGAAGCCCTTCTTGAAGGCTCCGGCTGCTGCAACCTTGAAGGCCATTTCGGAAGAATCTACAGGGTGATAGGATCCATCATACAATGTAGCCTTAACGCCAACTACGGGATATGCTGCAAGAGGTCCTCTCTGAACAGATTCATTTATGCCCTTCTCAACTGCAGGGAAGAAGTTCTTGGGAACTGCTCCGCCTACGACTACCTGATCAAATACATAAGGTGTCAAAGGATCACCTGAAGGCTCGAAGCGCATCTTAACATGTCCGTACTGTCCGTGACCACCGGTCTGCTTCTTGTACTTGTATTCCACATCGGAATTCTTGCGGATGGTCTCTCTGAAAGCAACCTTGGGCTTGGTAAGATCAATGGCAACCTTGTATACATTAAGGAGCTTACTTTGAACAACCTCAAGGTGCATGTCGCCCATACCATAGAGCAGAGTCTGGCGATTCTCGGCATCATTGACAGCCTTAAGAGTCTGATCCTCAGCTGAAAGCTTAGCAAGAGACTGCGCAATCTTGTCGATATCGGACTTGTTCTGAGCGTGATATCTCATGTAGGTATATGGCTGTGAAATATCCATCTTAGCATACTGTACAGGAGTAGCTTTGGTTGAAAGTGTATCTCCTGTAGAAATGTCAAGCTTCTGAAGAGCACCGAGATCTCCGGCATGAAGCTCTGAAATCTCAGTAGCCTTGTTGCCCTGAAGAATATAGAGCTTGCCAAGTTTCACATCCTGATCCTTGCCTGCGATGTACATCTGATCATCGGGCTTGAGTACGCCGGAGCGAACCTTGATAAGTGAGTACTTACCGATGAAAGGATCGATCATGGTCTTGAATACGAAAGCTGTCTTAGGCTTAGCAAAATCAAAGTCAGCTTCGAAGATCTCATTTGTATTGGTATTAATGCCTGCCATCTTACGGTTCTCAGGGCTGGGCATATATTTAACTATATCATCAAGGAGGGTATAGATACCCTGACAAAGAGTGCTGGATCCCATCTCGATAGGAACGATTGAGCCATCACAAACGTTAGAACGAACAGCGGCTCTGATCTCAGCTTCTGAGAAGGTCTCACCGCCGAAATATCTCTCCATGAACTCCTCGGAGGTCTCAGCTACGGACTCAATAAGAGTGTCACGGAAAAGCTTGAGGTTGGCCTCATTATATTCAGGAACAGGAATCTCAACAACTTCCTTGCCCTGCCACTTAAAGCCCTTCTCCTGAATTACATTTACATAACCTACAAACTTCTCATTCTCACGAATAGGGAGATTGAAAGGAGCCATCTTCTTACCATACTTATCGGTAAGATCCTGTACTACCTGTCTGTAGGAAACATCATCGATGTCCATGTCTGAAACAAAGAACATGCGGGGAATCTTGTACTTCTCGCAAAGGTCCCAAGCCTTCTCTGTTCCAACTTCAATTCCTGCCTTGCCGGATACCACTATGATAGCAGCATCCGCTACGCTGATAGCCTCTTCCACCTCACCGACAAAATCGAAAAAGCCCGGTGTGTCGAGAAGATTGATCTTGTGTCCATCCCACTCAAGCGGTATGGTTGTTGTGCTGATGGAAATATGTCTCTTCTGCTCTTCCTTATCGAAATCGCTGATAGTATTTCCGTCTTCTACTTTCCCCATTCTGGATGTAATACCTG
>JAEEGL016230594.1_pt1 | contig 15078 bp, 13 predicted proteins | sample 9134231 | NCBI WGS metagenome assembly JAEEGL01 (sample SAMN16246548, study PRJNA631951) | gut metagenome | biome: gut microbiome; feature: rumen; material: fiber-attached | host: Bos | place: Iran: Karaj | collected 2018-10 | reverse complement strand
TGGTGTTACAGCTTCAGATATATCTGCCGAAGCCATCAATTACTGTAAACTTCAGAATCCTGACTATTGTGATCACCAAGGATGATGGCATTCATCCCATCGACTGAAGATCAATGGGTTTTCTGCCAGAACTTATATAAAGTTCTTTCCAGACCATATGCTGTATAAATCTCCTGAAGTGGCTTACCGGTTTTTTTAGCTTGGTTTCTTAATCGGTCTTTTACTGAAGACACACTTGTCATACCAGTACCTCCAGATATGTTCTCATCTGCTTATCACAACCGTTTTTCATGGACCATTTTATTAGTTTGTTCAGATCCCTATCGGATCTTTTCAGATAATTTGTCAGCACTTCCTTTGTCTCCTCTATTCCAATATACTCGCGGTATTTAACAATATCGGAAACTATTTTCTCTATTTCGTATATCCTGAATTCATTACCGTTCTCACTGACGGTAGAGATCGCAAAATCAAAGTATTTCTTTTCGAGGTAATGAAGTCTGATTGGCGGCCAATTCGGAAATGGCGGGATATAGGAATTTGCTCTGACCGCAACATCAACAGCCATGGGACGATGATTTGACAGACCATAATAAACAGCAGCACTCATAAAACCGATGACTCCATTGGGTACATATGCAGCAGCATAGAAGTAATCTGACTCTTCACCAATATAAGTGTTGTTCTGATAATATCTGTTGTTGATCTTAGTAATATAACCTGCGCTGACAAATGAATTAATAATATATGGTGAGTAATCTTTCAAAAGTTCTTTTCTTCGAATGAATTGACCATATGTATTGGGAAAAGTGATTTCAGACATATTATTGCCTCCTTTCCGCTACTATTATAACATTTTGGTTAATAAAAACTAGTCCTATGTAAATAATAGGACTAGAAATAAATAAAGGGTTGGTGCTTCAGTCAAATAATGCGATTTCAACTATTATCTATAACATTTCCCTTCTCCTTACGTTATAATATGGTCGTATCCAGACGAGGAAGTTATACTTCCCCACATGGATTGCCGTATTATTCGGCCGCTAGTTTGTTGACCAGTGTCATTATCAATTGTATGATTTCTGACAATAGTTCAACTAGGCTGATTGCTAGCAAGATACGTGCCGTTTGCAGCTCAGTTCGTATCTTACTGGCTTTTTTCTTAGCCTTTTTTTCGGCCACCTATAACTTCTTTACATACAAAGGAATGAATTGTTTAGAGGAAAGTCATTGACATACCTTTCTCAAGCCCATAAGAAAAAGCGGGCTGCGGCCCGCCTAAGCAGTTTTATATAATAGCTTTCAGGAAGTAGTTCAGTAAGAACAGCAGGCTCGATACCCAGAGGATCGGGTTGATGTTCTTGGCTTTGCCCTGAACCAGATTGACCAGCACGTAGAGGATGAAGCTTACCGCGATGCCATCGGTGATGGAGTAGCATAAACCCATGAAGATGGCAGCACCGAAGCAGGGGATGGCGGTCTCCAGATCGCCCCATTCCACGTCATCCAGTGAACCGATCATCAGGATACCGACCATGACCAGAGCGCAGCTGGTAGCGGCAGAAGGAATGGCGGAGATGATCGGAGCGAAGAAGGCGCTGATGGCGAAGCAGATACAGACGACCACGCTGGTCAGACCGGTACGGCCGCCGGCAGCGATGCCGGCTGCGGACTCAACGTAGGTAGTGGTGTTGGAAGTACCTAAGACAGCACCAACGGAAGTGGCGATGGAGTCGGCGAACAGGGCCTTGTCCATCTTGCTCTTGAAGCCGCTGGATTCTTCCATGGCCTTTTCATCTTCAGCGGAGAAGATGCCTGATCTGCGTCCGGTACCGATGAAGGTACCCAGGGTATCGAAGGTATCAGAAAGGCTGAAGGAGAAGATCGTGATCATGACGATCGGCAGTCTGGTCGCATCGGCAAACAGAGAGGGAATGCCTTCCGCGGTGAAGATGACGCCGAAGGTAGTCGGTAAGGCCTTGCAGGCTTCCGCGAAGCTGACCGATTCACCCAGAGTAGTAACACCGAAGGGAATGCCGATCAGAGCGGCGGCAACCAGACCGATCAGGATGGCACCTTTGACCTGCTTGAGGTAGAGGATGATGGTGATCGCAAAGCCGATGATGAAGACGATCAGAGCCGGCTGGTTGAAAGTGCTTAAACCGGGAACGCCGGCGCCGAAGTTAATGAAGCCGATGTTCAGTAAGCCCAGATAAGCTACGAAGACACCGATACCGGCGCTGATGGCGTTCTGCAGGGACTTGGGGATCGACTTGATAATGTACTTGCGGACCTTGGTGACGGTGATCAGGATGTTGATGACACCGCAGATGAACACCATCGAAAGGGCCTGCTTCCAGGTAAAGCCCAAAGTGAAGCAGACGTTGTAGACAAACAGCGCGTTCAGACCCATTCCCGGCGCCTGGGCGTAGGGGACATTGGCGACCAGACCCATGACCAGGGTACCGATGATCGAGGAAATGATGGTAGCCAGGAAGACGGCTCCCCATTCCATGCCCGACTGCGACAGCAGGTTGGGGTTAACGGCGACAATGTAGCTCATGGCCGCAAAGGTCGTCAGTCCCGCGACAACTTCACGGGAAACCGTTGTCTTGTTTTCGGACAACTTAAAAAACTTTTCAAGCATTATACTTGCTCTCCTTTCCTGTAATCCATCGTTGTGATGGAACAGAAAAGGTGCTCCATCATAGTCCAGGAATTTACGGTACCTGGGTAGAGACTCCCCTGCCCTATTCAGGGGATTATACGATGATTACACGCTCATCTTATCACGGTTGACAGCCGGTAAAAGGGCGGATTTTGGCTAAAGCGGTTTCATTGTGAAAATATTTCCCGATTTTCACCAGTAGCAGAAATCGACGACGCAAATGGCTATTGTGTTGAGCAAAAGGCCGGAAACCGATATAATGAATACAGATAAGAAGAGGATAAATAATTATGAAAAAACCGTGGGAGTTACAAAGAGAATTGTTATGCTCAGTAGAGCCCTGTTACCAGGCTGATGATAATGAGACCATCTGGGAAGAAAACGCCTCCGGTCCGGAAAACCTGCAGGACATCTTCACCAAACTGTACTGGCATTCCCAGGTTCCCGGCTCCCGGGCACCGGAATCAATCTGCCTGGCTTACCTGCAGGCCATGGAAAACCGCGGCTATGACTGCCGTGGCGGCATGGAGCTGGTGGAGAAGGGCTACAAGGCTTACGAAGAAGATGACATCGTCGAAATGCACAAGCTGATGTATGACATCTTCCGGCTGGCTGATAACGCTCCCAAGGACGAAAAATCGGAATACTGGACGCAGAGATTCTACGACAGTTTTGAAGAGTATGCCGCGGCGGTAAAGTTCCCCAAGACTGTCGAAGTTGACATGGGGGAGGACCTGGTCGCCCGGCAGCATGCCGGCTGGCTGGGTCAGATCATCGGCGGTGCCTACGGCACCTGCATTGAGGGCTATACCGGTGCCAACATTGCCAAGAAGTACGGCAAGGTCGACCGCTACATCCGCAAGCCCAATACCTATAATGATGACATTACCTATGAGTTGGCTCTTCTGCTGGCTTATGAGGAAAACGGCAAGAATACAACTGCCCTGGATATCGCCCGGGAGTGGATCAGCCGCATTCCTACCGGCTGGTCAGCCGAAGACATGGCCTTAAGAAACCTGAAGGCCGGAATCCTGCCCCCGGAAAGCGGACGCTTCCATAACGCCTTCAACGAGTGGATCGGCGCACAGATGCGCGGTGCCATTGCCGGTCAGCTCTATCCGGGTAACGCTTATGAAGCCGCCCGCTGCGCCTGGATGGATGCCTCGATCTCCCATGACCGTAACGGCATCCTGGGTGAGGTGTTCAACGCCATCATGACCTCGATGGCCTTCCACGAAAAGGACATCCGCAAGATCGTCAGGGATGCCATTGACCTGATGCCGGCAGACAGCGAGTATGGCCAGGTAGTGCGTTTTGCCTGGCAGCAGTGTCTGACTCACGATAATTACTATGACGCCTGGATGCCCTGCGAGCTGAAATATCAGAAGTATAACTGGATCCACGCCTACCCCAACGCAGCTGCGGAGGTAGTTGCCCTGTACTTCGGTAACGGCGACTTCACCGAAACGCTGGCCTGCTGTGGGGGCTGCGGCATGGACGTCGACTGCAACGCTGCCCAGATCTCCACGATCGTGGGCATCATTGGCGGCATCGATGCCATTGATGAATACTGGAAGAGGCCAATCGGTGATGAACTGGACACCTACGTACGCGGACTTAAGAAAATGTCGATCCGTGAGCTGGCCGAAAGGACCGCTGCGGTAGCCAGAAAGCTGAAATAAAGAAATCATGATTTGCGCTTACCGGCGCAAATCATTGCATAAGAGCAGAAGCGGAGGTTAGAAGAATGCAGATAATCAATACCGAAATACCTTCAAGAAGAAACACCATGATCCCGGTCACCATCGTGGATTGCGAAAGAAAAAACGCCAGGCTGCTGGTTGGCGTTCACGGTTTCAAGGCCAACCGCACCGAAGACGGCCGGCTATTAACGGTAGCCAAGGCGCTGGCTGAAGATGGTGTCAGCGCGATCATGGCCGGCTTTCCCGGCTGCGATGAGTCAAAGGAAGATTTCATCAACTATACCCTGGACAATTGTCTTGACGACATTGATGCCTCGATAAACTACATGAGGCAGCATTACTCTATTGCTGATCATCTGGGCATGATCGGTTATTCAATGGGCGGCCGGCTGGCTGCTCTGTGCACCCAAAAGTATGACATCAAGTGTCTGGCCATCTGGGCCGGGGCCTGCTTCAGCGGCTTTGACAATCAGCCCGACTTCCTGGGTCAGAATCTGGAAACCATGAAGAAGGAAATGGCTGAAAAGGGTTATTGCGATTTCTACAACGCCTTCGATGACCAATATATCAAGCTCAGCGCCAAGCTGGTGGAGAACATGGAGGCATACGATCCGGCAGAGTGTCTGAGACAGTACAGAGGCAGCTGCCTGGTCGTTCACGGCGATCAGGATGTTACCGTTTTGCCCCGCATTGGCCAGCAGAGTTATGACAATCTGATTAAGGCCAGCACGCGTAAGCTGGTGGTCATCCATGAAGCCGACCATGGCTTTGGCGCCTGGAACAATCGGCCGGATCTGTCAGCTCAGCTGACGGATAATACCATTGAATTCTTCCGGGAGCATTTCTAAGTGAAATACAGTTATCAGGAATATCTTAAGAAGACTTATGCCGCCTGGCTTGGCAAGGTCATCGGCGTGCGCCTGGGCTCACCGGTAGAAAACTGGAGCAGCGAAAAGATCGCCGCTGAATACGGAAATAAGGAAGGCTATCTGGTCGACTACGATGTCTACGCCTCCGACGACGATACCAACGGCCCGCTGTTTTTCGTCCGAGCCTTATTGGAAAAGGATGAGATCAGTGCTGAAGATGTCGGTAACGCCTTTCTGAATTACATCTGCGAGTACAGCGGTTTCTTCTGGTGGGGCGATCCGGGAGTATCAACGGAACACACTGCCTATGAAAACCTTAAAAACGGCATCAAGGCACCCTTAAGCGGCAGTGAGAAGACCAATGGCCGAGCCATCGCTGAGCAGATCGGCGGTCAGATCTTCTCCGATTGCTGGGGCTACGTAGCCGGCGGAGATCCCGCATTGGCGGCCAGACTGGCCAGAATGGCGTCAAGTGTAACCCATGATCGCTGCGGCATTGAAGGCGGCATCTTTGTCGCCGTCTGCATTGCCCTGGCTTATGAGCGAAAAGATGTCAGAGAGGTGATCGAACAAGCTCTCGGTTATCTCAATGAGGATCTTGAATATTACCAGATCGTCAGGAAGATCATGAATTATCACGATCAGAATCCTGATGACTGGAAGAAATGTCTGAAATACATTCAGGAAAACTATGGCTATGATAAGTATCCTGGCGTCTGCCACATCATTCCTAACTGCGCTCTAATGATCATGGCGATGTGCTATGGTGATAATGACTTTACCAAGACGCTGACCATGCTGAATCAGAGCGGCTGGGATACCGACTGCAACTGCGGCAACGTTGGCTCGATCATGGGTGCTCTGGTTGGCCTGGAAGGAATTGATGAATCCTGGATCAGGCCAATCAACGACATCGTCAACGCCTCCAGTTGTGTGGGCTGTCTGAACATTCAGACAATTTCTGACAGCGCCAAGCTGTTTACCGATCTGGCCTTCAGGTTGCAGGGGGAAAAGCGCGAAGAGGTCTCACCTTTCATCCTGCCTTACGCTACCAAGGGAATAAGATGTTCTGAAGGAAGAGTATTTACCAAGGACGGCTTATTGAAAGTGGAAAGCCGGGACATCTATAAGTATATCTATTATCTGGCCAAAGACCTATATGACGCGCGCTATGACCCCCAGTTTTCCCCGCTGGTCTATCCCAGCGACACGGTAACGGTAAGAGTCAGAACGGAAAAGCCGCAGAAAATGCGGCTGTACATGGCAGATTGTGAGGGCGTGATCTGGAAAAGCGAAGAGCAGCTGATTGAATCGGAAGGACGCATCAGCTGGCAGTTACCTTCCCGGATAAACCTTACCGTCAACAGATTGGGCATCATCAGTGAGGAAGATTACTTCATTGTCGATTATGAGATGGAAAGACATCCCAATTTGGATTATGACTTTTATCAATACCCCATTGACGCCTACGGTCCCCGTTATGAGGGTGATTACATGGCCAACATCCGCGGTTTTGTCGTCCACAGCGGCAGCTGGACAGTTGATGAAGGGCTGATTGGGGAGAGCGGTGAACACGCTTTGATCTCCAGCGGTGCCTTTGGTAACAAGTACGACCAGATTGAATGGACTTTCGTACCGGAAAGGGGCAGAGAACATTATCTGGTAATCAACATGACCGGCTACCTCCATTACGACGCCATCGGCCTGGCCGATGAAGGCATCAGACTGATCCATAAAGACATTGAGGAAAGCGTGGAGCGGGAGATACCCTGTTTCTGGGCCTGCGGTCGCAAGTACGCCATGATCCTCAAGCCGGGAAGTGTGCAGGTCAACGATGAGACGTTTGAACTGCCGGAACTTGACCGACTTGAAGATCTCTATGGTCTGGCGTTAGGTAAGGACTGCCGCTGCCAGAACCTGAGTCTTAAGATAATGAGTAAACAGAAAGAAAGCTGAGGAAGATACATGAAAAAAGCGAAGGTATATCTGTCCGGACCGGACCGGTTGAAAAAGAACGCCAGGGAGCTATTTGAACAGTATGCGGCTTTGTGCGAAAAGTACGGCTTTGAACTGCTCAGATATCCGGATGAACTGTTTGAGGCCAGCGGAAGCCGGGAAGATAATGAGAGAATAGCTCGCCAGAGGCTGCAACTATTAAAGAACTGCGACATCATCATCGCTGACACCGCGGATTTCCGCAGTTATGTTGAGCCTTACAATGAGCCGGCCTTTGAACTGGGCGCCGCCTTTGCCTTAGGAAAGAAGGCCTATGCCTACATGCCGGATACCCGGGTGTGCGCCGAGCGCTACAGCGGGACCAAGCATCTCAATGACAAGGGCATTCTGGTTGATGAAAATGGCATTTCCTTTGAACCGGGACCGCTGAATCTGATGCTGGAATACGGGGTAACGGCCATTGTGCAGGGAAACCTGGAGGATGCCCTGAAAAAGGCCAGCGAAGACTGGCAAGGGGGTGAGCAGTAATGTTTATTGATAAGGAAGGAAAACTGAGAAAACCGGTGGCCTATCTGGCTGACTTTGAGATGTTTCTGCCCAGCTGCCCGGAGACGGTAAAGTACTGGAAGAGCGTCTGCGACAAGTACGGCATCATCGGTCTGTTCCCTGGCGAAGGCGGGCCGATCGAACCGGGGGAAAACTACTGGCAGCGGGTCTTCAACCACGACTATGACTGGATGAAGTACTGCGACTTCTGCATCGCCCAGCTGGATGACTGGCGGGGACACGAATGCGACAGCGGTACGCTGTTTGAATTGGGCTACTTCGTGGCTCTGGGCTTGCCGTCTTACGGTTTCTATACCGGTAAGAAGCCAATGATCGAAAGAGACATCGAAAAGAGACTTGATAAAGGAATCTGGTATGACAAGAATGGCTACATGATCGAGGATAGGGATTATGGCTTTGACAACATCCTGGCGCTGGTCAAGATTGCTGACAGCTTTGAAGAGGCCTGTAAGTGGGCCCGAAGGGACTTTGATGAGCAGCTGGTCAAGGCCGGCTACGAACCCTATAAGGTAGAAGAGTAATGAAAATGCAGAAGGGCTGACCTTCTGCATTCTTTTCTACTTATCTTTCTTTTCGTCCTTCAGCTGTTCCTCATACATCTTGTAGAGCTGCTTGAAGTACTTGTCATCATAATCATCAGCCAGCGGGATGACCTTGGAGGCTTCGTCCAGGAAGTAGAAGACATCCCGGCCCAGTTCGAAGCGGCCCTTGTTGGTGTGCATATCGATGGCGTAATCAGGGATCTCGGGGATCTCGCCCTTGGCGTTTTCCATCATGATGATGTTCTTGATCTGGTCGGTTGAACGTTCCTTCTTCTGCCGGCACAGATACCTGATGGCATACAGGAAGAAGATCGGCCTATCGCCATCCAGATAGGGGAATTCCTTGCGCAGATCATTCAAGGTCTTGACGATGACCAGAGCATTGGGATCACCGAAGCCGATATCCTCAACGCAGATGACCAGCAGCCGGTTCCACAGCTTCTCTTCATGGAACTGGGAGGTAATGTAGAGTTCGTAGGCAAAGCGCATGGCCAGATCTTCCTGACCGCGGCGGATGCACTTCTGCATGGCGGAGATCAGTAAGTCGGCGCTGATGCCGTGCTTGGAGGTCGTATAGGCCCAGGGATCGTAATATTCACTCATTATGTAGACATTCTCCTTTTCTTCTGTGTTAATTCTACACCAACAATTGGTACGGTTAAAGCCAATTTCACATTGAAAAGCCCTTGGGGCAATGGTATGATTAATTCATCAAAAGCATGGTTTTCGTGTTGGCCGTAACAGCGGCCAAAAATACTTTTGGTTAAAAGCTGCCCGAAGGGCACTTTAACATAGAAAAAGAGGAGGAAAACATGAAGAAATTATTCGCAGTCTTACTTGCTGTACTGATGATCGTTTCATTAGTTGGCTGTAACAAGACCCCGACCCCGACTCCCAGCGGAGACGATGATGGCGTAACCAAGATCGCCGTCCTGTTACCTTTCACTGGTGACCAGTCCTACTTTGACACTCTGGCCATTGCCGCAAGAGAAGTCAATGATGCTGACAACAAGATCTCCGTTGACGTACTCGAATGCGACCCCAACGGTGCTGCTGATGAGTCCAACTGGATGGGCTGGTACGACAACGTCTGTGAAGGCGGCAAGTACGACCTGGTCGTTTCCGGTAACGGTACTTATGAAGGCTTCCTGTACAAGGCCGCTGAAAAGTATCCGGATCAGATGTTCTACAACTTCGACCGTTCCTGGATCCCCGAAGGCGGCATCCCGAAGAACGTTTACGCTGTTGACTGGGCTCTGGATGACTTAGGCTATGTTGTCGGTGCCTTATCAGCCGCTGTTACCAAGACCGGTACAGTCGGTGTTGTTGTCGGTATGGAATCTCAGGACATGAACCAGTTCATCGGCGGTTATTGCCAGGTATTGGCTGATGCCGGTGTCAAGTATGTCATTTCCTATCCTGGTTCATTCACCGATACTGCCTTAGGTAAGGAAGTTACCGAAGACATGATCAACAAGGGCGCTGACGTCATCTGGCAGGTTGCCGGTGGCTTAGGCAATGGTGTCATTGATGCCTGCTCAGGTCATGACAATGTCTGGTGCATTGGCGTTGACCAGGACCAGTATCTCCAGTTCAAGGATTCCAATCCGGCCTGGGCTAACACGATCCTGACTTCAGCCTTAAAGAACACCAACGTTGCCTTCAAGGCTGTCTGCGAAATGGTTGCCAATGGAACCTATAAGGACAAGCTCGGCAAGGCTGAAACCTGGGGCATCGCTCTGAATGGTGTCGGCTTAGCTGAAAACGACTACTATCTGGCCAATGCCAGTGAAGAAGTCAGAGCCAAGGTTGCTGAGACCTTAGCCAAGGTCGCCAATGGTGAAGTCGAAGTTGTCGACACCAAGGCCTGGGACGAAGCTACTTACGAAGTTGAGTGGCCGAAGGTCAGAGACGCTAACCGTCTGAACTAATCATTTAGCTTTGTTGTTTATTTAGTCATGCGCTGTTTTTACAGCGCATGACTTTTAAGAATCACAGGGGGTTCTTATGAACGAGATTATTCTGAAACTTGATAATGTCACCAAGGTCTACCCCAACGGTACGGTAGCCAACCGTGACATCAACATGGAATTTGAAAAGGGAGAAATCCACTCCGTCGTAGGTGAGAACGGGGCCGGCAAGTCAACGCTGATGAAAATGATCTTCGGCATTGAAAGACCATCCAGCGGCACGATCACCTACAAAGGTGAAGAAGTTCACTTCAACAGTTCGATGGATGCAATACACGCCGGCATCGGCATGGTGCACCAGCATTTCATGCTGATACCGTCTTACAGTATTGTTGATAATATCATTCTCGGTGACGAGCCGACCAAGAGCATCTTCATTGATGCCAAGGAAGCCACGAAGAGATGTCAGGAACTTTCCGACAAGTACAACTTCGAATTAGACGTCACCGCCAAGGTCTCCACCCTTTCCGTCGCCAAGCGGCAGAAGGTTGAGATCCTCAAGACGCTTTACCGCAACGCCGAGCTCATCATCCTTGACGAGCCGACCTCGGTACTGACCCCGCAGGAAACGGAAAAGCTGTTCGATCAGCTGCGTTTCTTCAAGCAGCAGGGCCATACGATCATCTTCATTTCCCACAAGCTGGAAGAGGTCAAGCAGATCTCCGATAGGATCTCGGTCATCCGTAACGGCGTTTCCAAGGGTACTTACCTCAACGCTGACCTGTCGATGGAACAGCTGACCAACCTGATCATCGGCCGTGATCTGGAAAATGACATGGATGAATACAAGACCCACGAGGATTTCCATGGTGAAAGAGCTCTGGAAGTACGTGATCTGTACATGGAAAGAAACGGCAAGCCGGTTCTCAACAATGTCTCCTTCGAAGTCAAGCGCGGTGAGATCCTGGGTGTTGCTGGCGTTGAAGGCAATGGCCAGCAGGAACTGGTCAAGTGCATCACCGGCCTGGAAGCTACCAAGTACGAAGGTCTGATCAAGGTCTGCGACCAGGAGGTCAACCACCTCAACATCCGCGGCCGCCGCGACATCGGCATGGCCTACATTCCTGAAGACCGGATGGTCGACGGTGTGGCTGGCGAATTGCCGATCAGCGATAACCTGATCTCCACCTACTATACCCGCGAAGACATCAACGGCAAGCTGTTCATGGATAACAAGGCCATCGCCAGGATGTCCGATCAGCTGATCAAGACCTTCGCGGTCAAGACCAAGAACGCCGACGCTTCCGTCAACAGCCTTTCCGGCGGTAACGTCCAGAAGGTCGTCGTTGCCCGGGAATACAATACCAATTCCCGGTTCATGATCGCCGAGCAGCCCACTCACGGCATCGACATCGGCTCCGCTGAATTCGTTCACCACAAGCTGATCGAAATGCGCAATGCCGGTGCCGGCATCTTACTGGTATCCGCCGACCTCAACGAGGTCATGGACCTCTCCGACCGCATCATCGTCATGTTCAATGGCAGGATCGCCGGTTACTTCCCGGATGCCAACAAGGTAAACGAATCAGAACTGGGCATGTACATGCTCGGTGCCAAGCACCAGAGTGAAGAAGAGATCGGAGGTGCCTTAAATGACTGATAACAAGTTCAGCAAGCTTTCAAAGAATTACAAGCTTTCGATTTCCAATCCGAAGTTCTTTGACGCCGTCAAGATGCTGATCTCGATCCTGATCGCCCTGGCCATCACCTTTGTGATCCTCTGCCTGGTATCATCAGATCCGATCAACGCCATCGTCACGATCCTGACCGGACCACTGACCAAGACCAGATACATCGGCTCGGTAATTGAGAGCTTCATCCCCTATGCCTTTGCCGGTCTGGCGGCCGGTGTGCTGTTCAAGGCCGGTGCCTTCAACCTGGGCGCTGAAGGCATCTACATTCTGTCCGGTGCCGTGGTAACGGCGGTCGCCATTTCTCCGGTGACCACCAGCCCGATCCTGCACCCGATCCTGTGTTTTGTGGCTGCCATGGCCTTCGGCGGCATCATGATGATCTTACCGTCCTTCTTGAAAGCCAAGTTCGGCACCAATGAAATGGTTGTTTCGCTGATGCTTAACTCCATTTACGCCGGTATCGCCGCCTATGTGGTCAGAACCTTCCTGGGTACTCTGAAAAGAGGCGGCAACAGCTCCAAGGACTATCTGGCAACCGCCCGCATCGGTTACCTCTATGAACCGTTAAGAATCTCAGCCTGCTTCTTAGTGCTGATCGCCGTGACCGTGATTCTGTATCTGGTCATGAAGAAGAGCCGGCTGGGCTATCAGATCAGACTGGCCGGTACCAACCCGCGCTTTGCCGAATATTCCGGCGTCAGCGCCTTCAAGCTGGCCATCTCCACCGCTGCCATCGCCGGTGTATTATCCGGCATGGGCGCTGCCTCAGCCTTATTGACGCAGACCCAGTTCTATACCCCCTCGCAATCGCTGGTGGGCATCGGCTTCTCGGGCATGCTGCTGTCAATGCTGGGCAGAAACAACCCCATAGGCATCGTGGTAGCCTCATTCATGATCAAGTATCTGGAACAGGGTACCAAGATCCTCTACTTCGTTGACAAGTCAGTACCGTCGGAGATCGTTGCCATCGTCGAAGGCATCATCATCATGCTGATCTCCTCCCAGTACTTCTTAAGAAGATTCCGGGAAAGAAAACTGTTAAAGGAGGGCTTAGAAGAACATGTGGAGTAACATTTTGACAACGCTTTTCAGCATGCGATTCCTGCTGACCATCATCCGCATGGCCACTCCAATCCTCTTTGCCGCCTTGGGCGCCTTCACGGCCGCCTCAACCGGCATCGGCAACATCGCCATTGAATCGATCATGACCTTCTCGGCCTTGGGCGGTGTATTGGGTTCCTACCTCTTGAACAATGCCTGGCTGGGCTTACTGATCGGCTTACTGATCGGCATTCTGACCGCCTTACTGATCACCTTCTTCTCCATGAAGCTGGGTGCGGATGCTTTCCTGATCATGATCGCCCTGAATACCTTCGCGGATTCGGTGGCCATCTTCCTGCTTTACCAGATCACCGGTGATAAGGGAACCACCGCTTCCCTGCCGACCCCGATCCTTTATACCTGGGACATACCTCTCATCAAGGACATTCCGATACTGGGCGAGATACTGTCCGGCCACTATGTCCTGACCTACATCTGCTGGCTGCTGATCATCGTGATGTTCGTGGTCATCTACAAGACCCCGTTAGGCATGCGCATGCGCGCCTGCGGATTGAACCCGGACGCTGCCAGAACCGCCGGCATCAATGTCGAAAGACTGCAGGTTCTCTCTCTGGTCTTATCCGGTGTCTTCGCCGCCTTCGGTGGCTGCTACCTGTCGCTGAACTACCTGAAGATCTTCTCCAAGGGCATGGTTTCCGGACAGGGCTGGATGGGTGTTGCTGCTAACGGCATAGCCAACGGCAACTATCTCTCGCTGGTCTTATCAGCCGTGATCTTCGCGGTCTTCAGAGCCGTTTCGATCATCTTCTCCAGCAACAGCGCCTTCCCGACCGATTTGGTCAGCGCCATCCCGTATTTCTCAGTATTCGTAATACTGACCGCCGTATCCATCATCAACTACTACCGTGTCAAGAGCGGCAAGGTTGAGGAACATTAATGGATAAGCGCAAGATCATAATTGACTGTGACCCTGGCCATGATGACATCATGGCCATTCTCACGGCTTTGGCCAATGATGACAGGCTGGAGATATTGGGCTTTACTACCGTAGCCGGCAATCAGACGCTCCCGAAGGTCACCAACAACCTGCTCAAGGTTGAGGAATACCTTGGCCTGGATATCCCAGTTTATCCCGGGGAAGCCCACCCGCTGATCCGCTATGGTCAGCCCCAGCCGGCGGCCCATGGGGAAAGCGGGATGGACGGTCCCATCCTGCCAGAACCGGTAAGAAAGCCGGAAGAGCTGGGCGCGGTGGAATTCTACCGGCAGATTCTGGAACGGGAAGAAAAGGTGACAGTCGTCGCTCTGGCGCCGCTTACCAACCTGGCCATCCTGTTGGCCCGTTATGGCTCTCTGGCTGAGCGCATCGAACAGATCGTCTTAATGGGCGGGGCACTGAATGGCGGCAACATCAACAAGTGCGCCGAGTTCAACATCTGGCATGACCCGGAGGCCGCCAAGATCGTTTTCGACAGTGGCATTCCCATCGTCATGGCTCCCCTGGAAGTCTGTTACGCCGGCGGGATCATGCTGAAGGAAGTGGAGCGTTTCAATAATGACGCTCCGGTATCCCGGCTGGTTTATGAACTGCTGGATTTCTATTGTGAATACGCCCGTAAGCGCAATTGGGAGAGCACCGCCATCTTTGACCTGATACCCATCGTCTACCTGCTTGCCCCTGAGCTCTTTGAAAGCCGTCAGGGCCGCATCGAGATCATCCGGGAAGGAGAAGATACCCAGGGCCAGACGGTCTTTACCGAAGGCGATGGACCGCATACGGTGCTGGTTGATACCGAGCGGCGAAGGTGCATTGACGTCTTCTTCCGGGCAATCCGGCAATTGGACAGACGCTATAGCTGAACGAATGAAAAAGCCCGCTTTTACCCTTTGACTGAACAAGGAGGCAGCGGGTTTTTCTCTGGCTGGCTTAAACGGCTTTTAAGAGGGCAAATGAAGAGAAAAATAGGCTAAGCGCTTACAGTTTGACTTGTCAAGCGGAAAGCCAGACAGTAAAATATACATAGAGAAGTTTTTACAAGACGGAGGAAAAATATGAAAAAACTTTTATCTGTACTGTTAGCTTTACTCTTAGTCTTCATGGCTACCG
>JAEEGL015964508.1_pt1 | contig 15078 bp, 8 predicted proteins | sample 9134231 | NCBI WGS metagenome assembly JAEEGL01 (sample SAMN16246548, study PRJNA631951) | gut metagenome | biome: gut microbiome; feature: rumen; material: fiber-attached | host: Bos | place: Iran: Karaj | collected 2018-10 | reverse complement strand
TTCAAGAACGATTATTAAAAATTTTGGGAATAGAAGATAAAAATAATAGAAACAATTCTTCTTATCCCACAATAATTAAAAACATAGTTTTCCCGCACAATCTTGTTCCTCGATTTGACATGCTCAACAAAGTGTGGAAAAATTTTCATGTCCATAATTGTGTGGTAGTCAGCGGTATTGGAGGCAGTGGGAAAACGTCTTTGGCATATATGTACGCCAAGGAACAGGATTTTAATAATATTGCTTGGGTTACAGTAAACGGCAAAATTGAAGATGCTTTTTTGGAAAAAATGGCAGAGTTACTGTTTGAAGGGGAAGAACTTGAAAGATTTATGCAAAATCAAAATAAACAAGGAAAACTTGCAATTATAAAAAAAGAATTATCGAACATAAAGGGCAAAAATTTACTTGTGTTGGATGTCAACACAAACAATGAAAACATCAAACAAGAGATTAACACACAAATATATAAATATCTTCCGTCTGACAATTGGAAAACACTTGTATTGACGCGAGCAATTGTCAAAAATAAAAACCGTTTTGAGTTCATTGAGATGGACAAAATGACGGTTGAAGAAGCCAAAGAATTGTTTTTAAACAATTACGATGGGTGTATTAAGTTTTCGGATGACCAACTCGACATAATTGTAAATGAACTTTATTACCATCCGCTTTTGATAGAGCAAACTGCAATTGCTTTTTCAAGTAGCCAAGTAAAAGATGCAGATGAAGTACTAAACAATATAAAAGGAAACAAGGTCAAAAACAAGCGAACAGAAGAAATATTAGGAGGTTTAGCAATCGAAGAAAAGGAACTACAAGATATTTATACATATCTTATCAACCTCTGCAAAATTGAAAATCTTTCGGACGACGAAGTGAAACTCCTCGCTTGCTACGTTACTTGGCCCAATGAACCAATTGACACCGAAGTAATCGAAACGCTTTTGCCAAATAACGAAGTCTCTCTTGAATCCCTCACGGAAAAAGGTATCCTTTCCCATAACGAGCAATATTCCATCCACAGCCTTATGGCTGACGTCCTTCGCGAACAAATCAAAATCAGCGAATTTGATTATGACGAATATTTGGAAAATATCAAAAACGTTCTTGTTGATAAAGTAAAATCTGTTACTTTGCACAAATATTCCAAATGTATTGCAAGTAGTTTTATTAATTACGGAATTTGTGTTGATATTATTTTAGTAATCAATTTTTTTAATAACTTATGTACGAATAATGATGTGATTATCTATCAATTGCAAATGCCTGATGCGTCAGAACTAAAACAATTGGCAGAAAAAGCAGAGCCTTATCATGCTGCCAATTTGTACAATGCTGTAGGAAGAGTCGAGATAGTTAAAAGCAATTTTTTTAATGCAAAATCGTATTATGAAAAGGCATTGGAAATAATGGAAGACGAGGATGAAAATGACGAAACATTGAATTTAAAAGGGTCTGTACTTAACAATCTTGCAAATCTTGAAGAAAAAATTGATGACACTTATTCTGCAAAAAAACATTATGAGCAATCGTTAGAAATAGGAAGAAAATTGCCAGAAACGCCGCAGTATTTGAATAGTTTGGCAACGACACTTTACAATCTCGCAAATCTCGAACAGCAAAACCTTGACGACATAGTTTCTGCAAAGATACATTATGAAGAATCGGTGGAAATAGGAATGAAATTGCCAGAAACACCTCAGTTTTTGGAAAGTTTGGGACGAACCCTTAACAACCTTGCAGTTCTGGAAGACCAACTTGGTAACACCGAGTCCGCAATAATAAAATATCAAAAATCTCTGGAAATAAAAAGAAAATTGCCAGAAACACCAAAGTATTTAGATCAGTTGGCAAGTACCCTTAATAACCTTGCTAATCTTGAAGAAAGCCTGGACGACGTCGTTTCTGCAAAAAATTACTATGAAGAATCGGTGGAAATACAAAGAAAACTCCCCGAATCGCCGCAATATTTAAATAATTTAGCGACCACACTTTATAACCTTGCAGGTCTTGAATGGAGCATTGGATATACCGATTCCGCAAAAAAACATTATAATGAGTCGTTAGAAATTGGAAGGAAATTACCAGAAACGACATTGTATTTAGACAGTTTGGCTTCTACACTTAACAACCTTGCTTTTTTTGAAGAAAACCTTGGAGACACCGTTTCTGCAAAAAAACATTATGAAGAATCTGTGGAAATAAAAAGAAAAATGCCTGCAACGCCGCAGTACCTTGATAGTTTGTCAAATACTCTTGCAGGTCTTGCATACCTTGAAGCTAACCTTTTGGACTCAACTGCGGCCAAAAAGCATTATGAAGAATCGTTGAAAATAAAAAGAGAATTGCCTCAAACACCGCAGTTTTTGGATAGTTTGGGAAGTACTCTTAATAACTTTGCAACTTTTGAAGATAATTTTGGTGACACAGAATTCGCAAAAAAACATTATGAAGAATCGTTGGAAATATATAGAAAATTGCCGAAAATTCCGCAGTATTTGTATAATTGGACAAGCACTTTAAACAACCTTGCAATGCTTGAAGAAAACCTTTGCGACACTAATTCTGCCCAGAAGCATTATGAAGAAGCAGTGAATATTGGAAGGAAATTAATAGAAACGCCGCAGTATTTGTATGTGTTGGCAGCCGCACTGATAAACCTTGCATATCTCGAAGAAAACCTTGGCGACACTGTTTCAGCGAAAAAGCATTATGAAGAAGGATTAGAAATATCTCGTAAAAATAACAACGAGGAGTATATTGAAATCTTTGAGGAAAGGTTGTCAAATATATAACACCTCGTTCACACCTGTTTTTGTCCAATGGCAAAAATAACCAAAATTCCTCACCCCTCCCAAAAAATTATTTCCCCCATTTAATCTTTTTTCTTATCTTTGTACCGTTATCGATCCATTGCTAAAATCATAATAACACTTAATCAACAACAAAAATGAAAAGACTTCTGACACTTTTGGCGGCGATATGCACTGCCGCGAATCTTTCCGCACAGGAAATGATCAAAAACCCGATGCTGTGGGCGGATGTGCCCGACCCCGACGTTATCTGCGTCAGGGACACATTCTACCTCGTGAGCACCACGATGCACCTGATGCCGGGCGCGCCCGTGATGCAGTCCACCGACTTGAAAAATTGGAAGACTGTTAGCTACGTGTTCGACAATCTCACCGATTCGCCCAAATACGATATGCAGGAGGGCACGGTGTACGGACGCGGACAGTGGGCGACGTCGTTGAAATACCACAACGGCAAATTCTACGCCCTCTTCGCGCCCAACGAGCAAGGCAATATGGGCGACACCTACATCTGCTCCGCCGAGACCGCCAAAGGCCCTTGGAAGGTGGTTTCGAGAATGAGGCACTTCCACGACTGTTCGCTCTTTTTTGACGACGACGACCGCGTGTATGTCATCTACGGCACAGGCGAGATGATGGAGCTCAAAAAAGACCTTTCGGATGTCATCGAGGGCACTCACAGACAGATTTTTAAGCGTGAGGCGGATGAAACGGGACTCCTCGAAGGCAGCCGTATGATCAAGCACAACGGCAAATACTACCTCCTGATGATTTCGCACGTTTGGGCGCCCGGCAGACACCGCAGGGAGGTCTGCTACCGCGCCGACAATATCCAAGGTCCTTACGAAAAACAGACCATCTTGGAATCTGATTTCGGCGGTTTTCCGTATGTGGGACAGGGCACGATAGTGCAGTCGGGCAGCGGCGATTGGTACGGAATCATTTTCCAAGACAGGGGTGGGGTAGGGCGCGTCCTTACCGTTTCGCCCTGCCGTTGGATAGACGGATGGCCGATGATTGGCAACGAGGACGGCAAAGTGCCCACCACAATGCGCCCCTACCGCAGCAATCAGCCTGAGAAAAACATTGTCCTGAGCGACGACTTCTCCGCCTCAAAACTCGGCCTGCATTGGCAGTGGAACCACAATCCCGTCAACACCGCCTACTCACTCACCGAGCGTCCCGGATTCCTGCGCCTGAAGACGAGCCGCGTCGTGCCCAATCTCTTCCTCGCGCCCAACACTATCACGCAGCGTATGGAAGGACCGCAATGCAGCGGCGTTGTCAAACTCGACCTCTCCAAAATGAAGGACGGCGACTGCGCAGGTTTTTCAGCCTTCAATGGCAATTCGGGCATATTGACGGTGAAAAAAATCGGCAAAAAACTCTTCCTCGAAACCACGGAGGAGATTGTCGCCCTCGACGAAAGGACCAAGGCTGTCACCAACGTAGAGAAAAAAGTGGTCAACACCACCGAATTGAAATACAATGAGATTTGGCTGCGCATCGACGGTGACTTCCGCGCAAGGAACGGCTCTCAGGGCGGCGACATCGCGACTTTCTATTACAGCACCGACGGCAGCAATTGGACTAAGACCCTCGAAAACTACAAGATGATTTTCGACTACCGCAGGTTCTTTATGGGCTCCAAATTCGCCATCTTCAATTACGCCACCAAGAAGGCGGGCGGAATGGTTGACGTGGATTTCTTCGAGTACAAGAAGGGAGAGAAATAATTACCAGCAATTTAATTCGTTGTAGAGACGATGTGCACATCGTCTCTACATTGCGAAAAAATATTTGTTATATTCGTTTAATTCGTTGTTAAATATAAATTAGGAAAACACCATATCCTTTTTTATTTCATTAATTACCATCAATTCGTCGGAAAAGGCGTTGTCATTATTTGAGATAACCCAAACAAACTTTTTGGGCTTTGAGTCTGGCATTTTGTCGGGGCTGGGGACGAGTTCGCCTTTGATTTCAATGTCAAAATCGTTGTTGAACTCCAAATAAAAACCCATCTTAACAGGTTTGGAAATATCAGCAGCAGTTATAAATATGTCGATGGGAGATTCTGAAATAATTCGGGCAAGTGGATAATGTTTCATTAGAAAGTCAACCAAATTTGGGCAGCATCCCCTTATGCCGCCTTTTTTCTCAATCAATCTGTTAGAGCTATTTTCGTGGAGGAAATACAATATAACGCCAAACACCGCTGCCGACAACAAAAAGGTGACCACAACGGCTGTCGGGTTGCTGTACACGATGGCTTCTTCATTAACATCCAATAGAATACCTAACATCGAATTTGTTTTTTATAGTAGTTAAACAATCCGACAAAAAGAAAGGTGCAGATTTCTCCATAGTTCACTGAGGCAGACCAATGCCTGTAATTACCATAAAGGAAACCCACACCCATATATATACGGATGTGAGCATTCGCAAGGACTGATAATTACTATTTTGTAGTTGGTCTTTTACAGTGAATCAGCCCAAGCAAATACTCCTTAATCTTTGTCTTTATAACAACCGCAAAGTAAATAATATTTTCTAACATTTACAAGATTTTTTTGCAAGATTTTTTTGGAAGTTGAATAATTTGTTTATATCTTTGCGGTATGAACACAGCAAAACCTTTTGTTAAATGGGCGGGTGGCAAGAGCCAATTACTCTGCGAAATACGCCGCAAATATCCTGAAAGGATAGTAAAATACTGCGAGCCGTTTGTGGGCGGCGGCGCGGTGTTGTTTGATGTGCTGTCTAATTATCAGCCTAAGGAAGTGTTGATCAACGACATAAATGCTGAATTGATAAATACTTACCGCCAAATCAAAGATAACTGCGAACTTCTCATTTCGCAACTCTTTGATTTACAAGTTCAATACAAAAGCCTGGCTGATGATGAACGCAAAGCATTGTTTTTTGAAAAACGCGACCGCTATAATTCATTGAAAATCAACAGCAACAAAAACGAAAATATAGAAAAGGCGGCATTGTTCATCTTCATCAACAAAACTTGTTTCAATGGATTATACCGTGTCAATTCAAAAGGACTTTTCAATGTTCCTTGGAATTACGCAAAAAATCCTTTGATATGTGACGCAGAAAATTTGAGAGCTTGTTCGAATGTTTTACAGAATGTAAAAATGACAACGGGTGATTATTCTTTGTGTAAAGATTTTATTGATAAGGACACCTTTGTATATTTTGACCCTCCGTATCGTCCAATAACACAGACTTCTGCTTTTACATCGTATTCCGAAAACGATTTTACGGATGCTCAACAAGTAGAATTGGGAAAGTTTATTGACGAAATCTCGGAAACACAAGCAATTGTTGTGGCAAGTAATTCTGACCCAAAGAACACTGATGTCAACGACAACTTTTTTGATAATTTGTACGCAAATTTCAAAATAGAAAGAGTTTATGCAAGTAGAGCCATCAATTCAAATGGTGGGAAAAGAGGAAAAATTACTGAATTGTTAGTGGCTAATTATTAAAGGAAAAGATTATGGCAACAAATACAGATAAGGATTTCAAGTCGTTTCTCTCACAACTAAGAGAAACCAATCAGACATTGGACTTTTTCTGCGACTTTAAAAAAATCGGGAAAAATGTCGATGATATAAAGTTAAGTCTTTGTATGCTAAATAGTTTGATTGGAACATCTGATTTGCGGAAGTCTGTCGAAACTATTTGGAACAGAGACAAAACGGCTTTTTCCGTAATGCCCATTCTTATTGCCGTCAGGGACGATGGCAACAAAAAGGTTCTTAATTCGATAGACAAAATCATCGAATTAAAATCTCTTTTTGATTCTGTTGATGGTATTATTGAGTTTTTGGAAAACACAGGTTTGGCTGATTTGTTCAAAAACCGCCAAATAAAAGACCTTGTGGATTATGTTTTTGGAATTGAAACAGGTTTAGACTCCAATGCACGTAAAAATCGCAGCGGACACATTATGGAAAATGCTGTGGCTCAGATTTTTAGCAAGCACAATATCAAATTCCGTCAGGAAGTTTATTCAAAAGAATGGGCAGAAATAACCAATGTTCTCGGCGATGACGAAAAACGTTTTGACTTTGTGATTGAAACCAAAACAAAAACGTATTTGATTGAGGTAAACTTTTACAGTGGCGGAGGTTCAAAACTCAACGAGGTTGCACGTTCATATTCTGAACTTGCACCCAAAATCAACTCTGTTGATGGATTTGAGTTTGTTTGGATTACAGACGGAATTGGTTGGAAATCTGCCAAAAACAAACTTCAAGAAGCATACGGCATTATACCAAAGGTATATAATTTGACAACACTACACAATTTTATTTTAACACTTAAATAATTAATACTATGAAAGTTGAAGCTCACAATTTACGCATATATCAGGTTCTCGGTAAAGGTAAGTTTGTTATACCTAATTATCAAAGAGAATATGATTGGGATGAAGATAACCTTGAAGAGTTTATATCTGACATTGAAGAGGCAGAAGATGGCTATTTTATTGGTCACATGGTTTTCAATGGAGAATATTCTGGTAATGTTTTTGAAGTAATCGATGGTCAACAAAGAATAACTACCATTACTATTCTACTTTGTTGCATTAGAGATAGGTTTTATGAGTTAAATGAGGAAAATTTTGCTGATGCAATACATAACAAATATATTTTTTCAATTGATTTGGAAAATAGGCAATTTGCAATCTTAGAAAATAAAATGCCATATCCTGTTTTGCAAAGTAGGATTCAAAGTGTACCTAAGGACAGAGACTCCACAATTGTTGCTAAAAAAATAGGAGAACATAAAATATTAAAAACATATGATTATTTGTATAAACATTTGCAAACTTATAATGTTGAGTCGTTAAAGGAACTAAGAAATAAAGTTATAAATTTGGAAACAATATTTGTAGCTGCTACAGGTTTAGCAGATGCGTCCACTATTTTTATGACTCTGAATGCTACAGGAAAAGATCTAACTGCATTAGACCTTGTAAAAAACTATGTTTTTAGTAAATACCCTACACAACCGCATATAGATGAACCTAATGATAGTTGGAAAATTATTTTACAAAATACAAATGTTAATCACAATAGTAGCAATAATAAGTTTTTAAACAATTCTTTTGCGTCAAGATATAAAAAAGTATCTGATGAAAGAATGTATAAAGAAGTGATTAAACAATTCAAACAAAATAACACAGACGCTAAAAAATTTATTGCTGAATTAAAAGAGGATTCTGAAATTTATAAAACGATAACTCTGCCATCTCCGAATCATTTTAACAAAAATGATTATGATGTCTATGAATCTATTTGTGCAATTGTTAGTGTATTCAAGATTGAAGTTGCAAATTCGTTCCTAATCTCTATCATTCGCGAATATAGAAGTAATTCTATTTCAAAAAAAATGCTCATTCTTGCATTGAACAGTATAGAACATTTGCACTTTATAAACAATGCAATATGTTCTAATAGATCATCTGGCTATGATATGCTTTATGCAAAGTATGCACAAGAACTCTTTCATGCGAACACAAAAGAGCAAAAGCATGAAATTATAAAGAGACTTTCAAAGGATTTAATTAACAGAATCCCGGACAAAGCTGATTACGATTCATCGTTCAATAAAAAAGTTTATTTTTCATCCAAGAATACAAAACAAAAACATCTTGTGCAATATATTTTAAATAAAATTGAACGCAAAAAAAATAAAAATGCTATTCTAATAAATACAAGTATTGAACATATTTATCCTGAAACACCGGGAGACAAATGGATTAAGTTGACAGAGCCGGCTAATATAATGCGTATAGGCAATCTTGTTTTATTGGATAGTGGCTTGAATTCATCAATAGGGAATGATTCCTATTCCAACAAGAAAAAGGTTATAGATGCAAAATCAACTTTAATATCGACCAAAGAAGTATTTGCAGAAACTGCATGGACAGAAGATTCTATCACCATGAGAACTCAAAAAATATGTGATTATATGTATCAAGATATTTGGAGATAAAGATATGATGGCGCATGAACAAAATTTCAAATAATTATTATAGTGTTTTGCACGGTGACTGCATTGACGAGTTGAAGATGATCCCCGACAACTCAATCGATACAATCTTTGCCGACCCGCCGTATTTCCTTTCTAACGGAGGTATTTCGGTTCAAAGCGGCAAACAGGTCTGCGTGGACAAAGGCGATTGGGACAAGGGCGGAACGCCCGAACATATTTATAAGTTCAATCGAAATTGGTTGGAACTTTGCCGTCCAAAACTTAAAGACAATGGTACTATTTGGATTTCAGGAACTTACCACAACATTTTTGTAGTACAAAGATGTTTGCAGGAGTGCGGTTACAAAATCCTGAACATCATCACTTGGCAGAAAACCGACCCTCCGCCAAACCTTTCGTGCCGCTATTTCAATTTTTCTACTGAATTGATAATTTGGGCGCGTAAGTCTCCTAAAATTCCGCACAAGTTCAATTATGATGTTATGAAAGAACTCAACGGCGGCAAACAAATGACAGATGTTTGGCGGTTGCCTGCCGTTGGCAAATGGGAAAAAACTTGCGGCAAACATCCAACGCAAAAGCCTTTGCGTTTGCTTTATCGTATCATTTTGGCGTCAACCGACAAAGGCGGAACGATTTTAGACCCATTTGCAGGAAGTAGCACCACAGGCATTGCGGCTAATCTTTTGGAGCGCAACTTTATTGGCATTGAAAAGGAACAGGAGTTTGTTGAATTGAGTAATCGACGTTTTAATGAATTACAAGACAAAGAAAAACGTCAAAAACTTTTAGAAAACATCAAGAAAAACGACAGCATTGCGACCGTGCTTGTCAATCACGCCCGCAAAGAGTTGCGCGAATTGATGATAGAAAAAGGAATTTGCTATCTCCGTGCCGGAGATTCAAAAGGTTCGTTGCAAGTTACGCCCGGATTTGAGCGGATGAAATATGTCCTTTTGCATACCAACGGCGAAAACTGCCAACTTTTCCGCCTGAAAAAAGAAGGAACTTTTCAGATTTGGACAAAAGAAAATCTTGAAAAATACGGTTTCTCTCCCGAGCATTCGCCGTATTATATCGTGCTGCATTTTGATAATAAACCGTTGGATTTTTCACAAACGCCGTCGGGATTGAAACAAAGAATGAATACATATAAAGCAAGGCTTTATCCGTTGTATGAATTTATGTAGAGAGTTCTATTATATGCAAAATACGTCAAAAGCAAAAGTTTTTGTTACGATTGCAGATGCCCAAAAGCCGTTTACGTAACATTTCTGCAAATATTTGAAACATTTTTAGTACTACGGGGACGGCGTTTTTTCCTACATTTGCAAAAATTTAATCCCCTAAACAGATATGAGACAAAAGTTAGTTTTATTAGCAATCTTACTGACGGCGTTTGCCAACTGCATCTTTGCACAGCAGGCGCAGCGTCGTCCCATCGACAATGAACACCCATTGTGGCTGATTCACATCGACGTTTGGTACACCGCCGACCCGCAAAAGATCATCGACCTCGTGCCGGACGACATCAAACCATACGTATGTATGAACCTGAGCCTTTCGTGTCAGTACGACAAGGTCAAGAACGTCTATAAAATGCCGCAGCAGGCTGTCCGCACCTACAAGTCGTGGGCTACGGTCTGCCAACAAAACGGCCTGTGGTTCACCTGCCAACCGGCGAGCGGCGGACACACGCACATTCAGGATGAGGACATCGAGACCTTTGAATATTTCTTCAAGCAATACCCCAACTTCCTCGGTTGGAACTACGCCGAGCAGTTTTGGGGCTTTGACGAGTCGGGCGATATGAGTTCGTCGCCGCAGACCACGAGGTTGGCACTCTTCGCAAAACTCGTGGAGATGTCGCACCAATACGGCGGCTTCCTCACGGTGTCGTTTTGCGGCAATGTGTGGAGCCACGGCCTCAACCCCGTCGGTATGATGAAGCGCGAGCCCAAACTCTTGGAGGCCTGCCGCAACCATCCCGAATCGGTGATTTGGCTCTACAAGTACACCACGTCGAGTTGTTTTTATAACAATGAGAGCGTGTCGTTCGCACCGTTCATCAGCGGACTTTCCACCAACTACGGCATCCGTTACGACAATTGCGGATGGAACGGCGCGTTGGAAGGCGTTTTGGGCAAGGACAATGGCAAAACTTATCCCGCCTCGGCAGGCATGGGCACTGTTTTGGAGCAGACCGGCATCAACGGCGGCGCAGTGTGGGACGGTCCCGAATTGACTTGGCGCGAAGAGTGTTTTCACGAGGTCAATCAATCCAACGTGGACGGCTACACGCGCAGGAATTGGGCGCAGTTCCCAAATTTCAAGGGCGTTTGGGCTGATATGTTCCGCAAGGTCATCGACGGCACGGTGCGCATCCCGAGCCGCGAGGAAGTCATCAACCGCACCAAAATTGTGATTATCAACGATGTCAATACCGGCACCGACGAGGACAAATACGCCGCTTGGGGCGACCTCTACGACGGCATCTACAAGCAGGACGACCCCTTCAACAAGGGCAACGGACAGTGGATGGACAATTATTGCTACTTCAAAAAAACCGGCCGCTACGCCACAATCCCCGTCTGCATCGACCTTTACGACGATTTGGCGAAGTCTATCCCCCTGCAGGTCAAGAGGTCGGAGCGTTGGTCGAGTCAGGCTGAAAAACTCGCCGACTTCAACGCCCAATACCCCGCAGTGTCCACGGGCGACCTTTTTGTAGCCCGCAATGGCAACCAACTCGTAGCCTACACGCCTTATTCTTACCTCAATAAGAAGACCACGGCACAGGCGTCGATTCCGTTGCAGTACAACACCTGCGATGAGCTTTCATTGACCTTCAACAAACTCTCCGGCGGCGTGGTTCGCGAGTACGGCGATCACATTGATTTTTACCTCAATAACTACCGCTCCGACACCACCACGGCACGCGAGGACGTCATCACCATCAAGGGCGCAAAATCGCAGCCTACATTAACGCTCACCAAGCGCAACAGCGCCAACTGCAAGACTTCCGAGGTGTGGGCAAACGGCGTTTACACATTGTTGGTGACACATATGGGACCTGTGGACCTCACTCTCAACTGCTCCGGCGACAACACCCGCCCCGAAGCTCCCGAGGCTAAGGCATTGTCATTGCCCAAACAACCCGAGGCATACCACGGCGCAATTATGATTGAGGCTGAGGATATGGACTACAAGAGCATAAAGAGCTGCTGCACAAGTCCTTACACTTTCTATCCCAATGTTGTGGGACACGCGGGCAATGGTTTCGTCGATTTTGGAACCAATCAGAACGGCTCGCTCCGCCACCAACTTTCGCTAAAATCAGCGGGCGACTACCGCATTGCAATCCGTTATGTCTGCACATCCAAGGCGGGCAACCTCACAGTAAGCGTCAACGGCGCAGAGCAGACCGTCGCCACCGAAAAGACCGCTTCCAACGAGTGGAAGAAGGCTGTATTCAATGCGTCGCTCATCGCAGGTGTCAACGACCTGAGAATCAACAACAAGGAAGGTCTTCCAATGTACATCGACCAAATCATCTACACACCCTCCGACGTCGAGGACGAGAAGTTTGCAATCACAATCCGTGACGCAGAGCAGGGCGGTTCTATTGCAGCCGACAAGACCATTGCAGCCGAGGGCGAGACCGTGACGCTCACCGTGACAGCCGAGGAAGGTTGGCAATTGATGGAGCTCCGCGTGGTCAATTCGGTGTATTTCACTCAGGGCAAGATGATTCCCTTCACTGCGGGCGCTACGGAGGTTACATTCACAATGCCTGATGACAATATGACCATCCTGCCGGTCTTCAAGGATTTGGCGGCTGTCAGCAAGGTCGATTTCAACAATTCCACGGCGGGCTCCCTGCCGGAAGGTTGGCGCTGCACCCAAGAAGGCAACGAGGTGCACGATTATCCCAAGACTTACGACCGTGGCGGACGCATTATGAACGGCTTCATCGGCTATCAGGGCAAGGCTTTGTATTGGCGCGAAGTGTCGGCGGAATACGGACGTCAGACTGCATATCCGCTGCAATTGAAGGCGGGCGAGTACAAGCTGAATTTTGCTATGGCGGCTTGGAAGGAAAGTCCCGATTACAATGTCGAGATTGTCAACCTCAAGACGGGCGAGGTAATCGCAACGTCCGAAAATTACACCGCCGAGCCCAACGCCAACGGCAATATGTCGGCAGACCTTTCGTCGGCTGAAATGCGCGAGCTCACCTTCACTGTCGAGAAGAAGACCAAGGTCGTAATCCGTTTCAACAACCAAAGCAGCGGCGGCGGTCTCCACGAGTTCCTCCTCCTGTCGTGCAAACTGAGCTTCATCGAACTCTTTGACGTGCCCGATGAGCCCGACGACGATGAAGACGACCCGACCCCGACTTCCGAAGTCATCGACCTCCTCGGCGGCATCAAGGTTTGGTCATACGACAAGCAGATTTACATTCAGGCTCAGCCCGATATGGAATACCGCATCATCGACGCCACCGGCCGCCTCCTCAAGACCGGCGTCACCCGCTCCGACCGCGAAGAAGTTTCCATCGACAAGCAAGGCTCGGGAATAGCGGTAGTCAGGATTGGAGAAAGGAGCTTCAAGGTAAGGTACTAAGGTTTCTTTGATTTAAATACAATTGCACGGGAGATGCGGAGTAAAAGATTCTGCGTTTCCCGTGTTTTTTTTGATGAGGATTGGTTTTTGGGAAAAAATTGATGATAAAAAACTTAACGCATTAAAGAAAAGCGGGAGGGATGTCGTAAAATTTTTATACCGCCATCAAGTTGCGTTTTAACGAGTCCATATCGGGGCAGACAATAATATTGTCAAACGAATGTTGCAATTTGCGGGGCATAAAACGTCCGTATGTTACTGCGTCGTACATTTTGCGCACAAAATCACCCATATTGTACAGTTCAATGTTTTTGTCCGAATGTGCAAGCGTATAAAACTCATCAGCAACAGACCTTGATACCGTTTCCACTCCCGAAAAGTCAAGCAAATAACTATTTTCAGGCAGAAGCGTCTTTTCAAAAGCCTCCACCTGAGCCCTGATATGTATCTTTGAGCCAAAATGCTCCGACAATTTTACTATCTGTTTCATTTTCAACCGATAAAATTATAAAAGTTAAACGTTTCAGGCTTTTTTAATGGTATTTCCGCAAAAACCAATGTTCCATTCCATTCGGTTTGCACAGGCATTGAGAGGATTTTCTTATCATCGCCTTGACACATCATCAATGCTGTTCCCGAAAGCATATACATTTTTCCCTTCAAACCGTTGACAATCATATTGATATTGGACGAAATGCCGTATCCTCTGTTTTCTGCGTCAGGTAGATTCTTGGTAGAATATCCTTCTTTTGCCAATGCAACCGCCTGCGCATCGCTATCACCCACTATATCAAGATACAATTGGTGTTCCACATAACTGCCAAGGATTGAAATTCCGTTGTCGGCGATGCAGATGTCAATAGCATCATTCTCAGTAGAATACCAATAATACAGCAATCCCTTGTCTGCCTTAGAATGTTGTTGTATGTTACATATCATTTCGTCAACGAAAAACATAATGGGTTGTTTCATATCAGAAACCCCTGTTTGGTCAAGGAAGTCGCCCAACGACCGCCAAATGTCGATATTATCGTCCTTCAACTTAAAAATATAATCTAATATGCTATTGGATAATACTTTATGACCATAATTCAGACAATAAAATTCAAGGCAGGCGTTGAACAATTTATTGCTGACATTTTTATTGTCAATAGTTACAATATCAGATTTGGACGCTATCATAACAATAGCATCGAACAGCCTGCCAAACACTTCTCCAACTGACAGGTTGCAATCACAATCTGAAATTATAACCGTATGTTCCATATCTTCATAATTGTTTGTTGCAAATTTACAAAAAAATACATTCTCTACAAAAATTTTTTCGCCCCCCCCATTTTTACTACGGGCAATGCGGGCGGCGACTAGTATATCTTCAGGACAACCAAGAGCATCTGAGATATTTGGTTGAGAAACTTTGAGGGAAAAATTGAAGTTTTGTGTGGCAAAATATTTTTTTTGATTGTGCCACAATTTGTTTATATTTGCAGAGCAATAAACAAAAAAATTGTAACCTATGAAACACCTTATCCTCACCTTTGCATTGCTCCTTGCAGCAATTGCCGCAGACGCGCAGACCAACAATGTCGCCACCAAGATTGACGACGTCACTGTATAT
>JAEEGL013941177.1_pt1 | contig 15078 bp, 10 predicted proteins | sample 9134231 | NCBI WGS metagenome assembly JAEEGL01 (sample SAMN16246548, study PRJNA631951) | gut metagenome | biome: gut microbiome; feature: rumen; material: fiber-attached | host: Bos | place: Iran: Karaj | collected 2018-10 | reverse complement strand
GCCCTATGTTCAGCGTTGACTTGATGAGTTTCATACGGTATCCTCCCTGATCTTAGTCAGATTCTATAAATGCATCGGCCCGTCATTTGGGCAGCCGGAACGTATACGTCTCGCCCGCCTGAAGCGGCGTTTCGGTTTTTCCGTCGAAGAACATGCCGCCCGAAGCGGATGCGCTGACCGTGACGGTAGGTTTCTCATACACGACCAGAACGCTTCCCTCTCCGACCGGGACCGTCGCAGAAAACGACGTGTAGCGCCCCGGGACAGGCGCGACGCGAAACGCTTTGCCGCCATCCGAGACCGTTACGCCGGCGACATAACGGCTTAGAAGCAGGATCGGCCCGCTGCCCCAGGCATGGCAGAGGGATTTGGCAAACGGCGACCCGTACATTTCGTAATGCGCGTCGCCCGTCTGTGTTGGGTCGAACGCCTCCCAAGCCGCTGTCGCGCCGGCCTTCAGCATGCCGCCCCAATAGGCGGAAATATAGTCCTGCGCTTCGCCGATCTTTCCGATCTCGCACAGTGCCAAAAGCTCATAAAGCTTGAAATACGGCGTAGTGATCGCGGGAAGCGAAGGATTCAGAAGGGCGTTTTTGACGACGCTGTGTTTGCGTTCGCCGTCGACGAAGCCGTAAAGGAGCGCGAAGATATTGGTCTGCCGCGATACGAAGCGCCTGCCGGAGGTGTAAGAATCAATGAACGCGCCTTTCTCTTCATCCCAGAAATCGCGAAGGACACGTGAGCGCAGCGCGTCGGCTCGGGCTGTGTATTCCGTATCCGGCTCGCCCATCGCCGCGGCAAGCGCGGCCATTGCAAGGTGCGCTTTCCACAGCACGATCTGCTCGAAGCAGACGGGGTCCGATTTGTCGAGCTCGCCCCAGTCCACGAAGATCCAATCGCCGTCCCTATGCACGGCATAGCCGTTTTCACCAAGCCGCGAGACGATGAACGCGTAAAGCGCCTTGACGTTCTCCCACACCGACCGGACGAAATCGAGGCGGCCCGTAGCCTCGTAATGCTCCCACAGCGAGATGATCAGAAAAGCGGAATAATCGTTGATCGTGTTGACGTGCCGCCGGTAAGGCGGTTTGCCGAGCAGGGCGACGATCGTGCGCTCGGTCACGCCGGGGTCGTTATAGAGATAGCGCGCGATCATGAAGGACTGGTACGCGTCTCCCGACCAGACCCAGCGGTCGCGTTTGATGCCGTCCAAAAAGAACTCCCGCGTGTTGAGGTGGAAGGTGCGCGAACAGAGCGCCCAGATCTCATTCAGTTCGGGATCCGGTGCGGTGAAGGAGGCTTTATCCCCGATCGGCAGATATTCGAGCGCGGCGTTCAGCCCGACGTTTTTCGCGTTCCCGCCGAGCACGCAGATATACCGGAATGCCCGCGCCGGGCGGTCGGGGTTGTCGCGCGCGGTGAGTGTTTCGCGGATGATCGCGTTTTCGGGATCGAGCGCCTCCGCGCGGCTCTCGCCGTAAACCAACGTGATCTCGGCGCCCTCGGGGATAGAAACACGAACGGGGCCGAACTGCTCCGTTCCGAAGTCATATAGCACGCCGTTCCCGACGGATTCGACCGCGACGGGCTCCAATGCCCGATAGCAAAACGGGAACACGGCGGGGTCGTCAGCGGCGGAATAAAAAGCGGGCTCACATGCCGCCGGGACCGGGCGCGCGTCGTAGATCTCGGTTTGCCAGGTTTCGTCTGTGAGCAGCACGTCGGAATCGATGAACAACGACGGAAACGTTTTGAGATCGAACAATTCGACCGCGATCTCATGGGCACCTTTCGCGACCTCGATCGGTTCATTGACACGCCGAAGCGCGCCGTCAAGGCGCACCATGCCCTTGCCGCGTGTAACGACGGTGAAAACACCGTCGTGCTGAGTAGTGAAAGAACGGAGAAAACGCGCGCTGACCTCGGGCCGGCTGATATGCCACACGCAGGGGTAATCGCAGCCGTATTCCTGCCGCCGGAACGACAGCAGCATATGATGATAGTGCTCGAAATCACCGGGATACCAGATCCATTTTGCCTGTTCCATCGGATCCTCCTAAATAATAAGCGGAGAATTGCTTTCATTTGTCTGCCCGAAGCCCTTGTTTCGGGCGGTTTATCTTTTTATATTTTATCATACTGCCGGATCGGAATCAATAGAAATAACGCCGGCAAAAAGCATTTTACAAAAAGTCAGCCTGCCGGGAACGGCAGGCTGTTCTTCACGTTTTCACGCTCAGTCGAGCGGACTGAAGCGGTATACCTCGTTTCCGTTGCGGTCGGCGCAGAGCGTGAGCGACGGCTCGGACAGGTTATAGATCGACGACCACTGCGTGCTGTAAGAACGGCCCTGCTCGTCGGGCGCGGTGCCGGTCAGCGCGACTTTGAGAAGCAGCGCCATCCCCTCCTCCGGGGTCAGCACGTTGTTCTTTTCGGTAAGCGTCTCTTTCATGGCGTCATATCGGTCCATGCCCTGCGGATCATACTCGAACGGCACGTCGCTCAGATAAAAGTTGGTTGCGGCAAGAAAGCCGTTTTCCCGCTCCACAACGACCAACTCATCGCGCACGTATTCCACCACAACGCTTCTGCCCGTGGCGTCGGCGATCTGGAAGTGATAGCACCCGCCGGCGGAGGCGTGCATATCGTATTGCCGTAAAAGCTCGATCGCTTCATCCACGGTGGCCGCTTTGTCGAGCATGATGCGGATCGCGAGCGTCGTGTCGACGTCCACCTTTTCGGTTTTCTGGTCCGTCGGCTCCGCAAAAATCTGCAGCACGCCCACGGCAAGGCCTTTTTCGTTGATGCCGTCGAGCGGGAAATACGGCGCGCCCATCGCCACGATCCTGTCTTTAAGCTTCGCGGGCGTGTGCTCTTTGGTATATCCGAGGAAGCTCAGGTTGACGACGGATACCGAGCGGTAGCCGTCCTTCGGCGCGGTTTTGACGACGGCAAGGTCCGTCTCCTGATTATCGAGATTGCGCCCGAGGATGTATTGCCCGTCCGGCGTGGTTGCCGCGAAGGTGGAACAGGCAAGCGACGGGACGTCGTAATCGATGGGGATCGGCAAGCCCTTGAGCAGGATGCGGATGAGGTATTCCGCAAGCTCCTGCTGCGTGGATACGCCGCCCTCGTCGAGAAGCTGCTGCAGCTTGTAATCCTCTTTATAATCGATAATATATACCCCGCGCGCCTCGTCGCACTTCACGCCGAGCAGCGTGACGCCGAGCCTGCCGTACATGATCGCGGCGACGCAGATGACGATCGCCAAAAGGACGCACGCGATCTTCAGTCCGATATGCCGTTTTTTCTGTTTCACGCCCAACACTCCTTAATAATTTATTCAATCCCGCGCGTTTCCGGCGGGACGGTCCCACTGATAGGCGATGCGCGGCGAACCGTTCGCGAGATAGATCGTGCCGCATTTACAGAAGCCGTAGTCTTCGACGTGCCGCTGCATCACACGGTTGTCGGCGTGCGTGTCGACGCGGATATGGTCGCTGTGTTCTGCGCAGAAATCCGCGGCGGCGCGGAATACGCCGTGGATCAGTCCGTCGCTCGCGATACGGTGGATCGTAACGTAAGGTTCGTCGTTCGGCCACGCGCCGTTTTCGATCACGCGGTAGGTCGGGTCTTCGCCGAAGCGCATTACGAACACGCCGTGCACGACGTCGTCCTGTGTGACCACGTAGCACACGCCGGCTTCTATGTCATTCGAAAGGATATCCGAAGTCGGATAAAAATGCCCCCATTGGTTCGGGTTGCCCGTACGGATCATAAAGTCCTGCGCTGTATGGTAGATTTCCATGATCCTTTCAAGGTCGGGTTTTGCCGCTTTTCTGATCTCCATATATCACTCCGCGGGCTTCGGAAAGCCAAGGATTAAAGTTTTATTCCGCTTTTTCATCGTTTACACTTTTATACAGATCGTCTAGCTCGCCGAACCGCTCGTAGTTTTCGGCCTGCGTGACATATTTCTTCGCATCGTGCCAGACCTTCGTGCTCTCGAGATAGTGCTGATACTCTTCCTGAAGCGCCTTGATGTTCCGGGCGGCTTCACGCAGCTGCGCGGAGACCGAAGAGATCTCTTTCTTGTCTGCCTTCTGCTTCAAAAGCGCTGCTTTTTCTTCCTGAAGGGACTTTTCACGCTCGAACAGATCGTTGAGCTTCTCTTCGTCGAACGGCGTCACGCCGTCCGGATAATATTTTGCAGCCGCCTTTTTGCAGCGCAGCGCGAGCTTCGCGTCGGCGATAGCTTCTTTGCGTATCAGTTTTTCCTGCGGCGTTTCCGACGGGAGCAGTTTCGCTTCATTCAGCACGCCCGGCTCCGTTTTGTCGACGCCCTCGATGCCCGCTTCGGCGACGCGCCGCATCCGTTTGAGTTTCTCCCTCTCCGTGGGCGTGGAAAAACGTTCAAGTTCTTCGAGCACGGCGGCGGCGATCTCATAGTCTTCATTCTGCTTCATCGCGGCACGGATCTCTTCTTTCGGCGCCTTCTGCTTCTTCAGAGCCGCAACGTCGGCCGGGCCGTCGGCAGCGCGCTCTTTTGCCTCGCGGATCACCGTCATCGTGCTGCGCATATCTTCGTCGGTTAATACGCCGTTGCCGTAATCTTCGAACATAGCGCGGATCTTCAATATCTGGATGATGCCCTTCTGTTTTGTCTCGGTCAGGTCGTAGAAGAAATACGGGATCAGGTTCAGCGCCGCGCCGACGGCGGAGAGGATCACGAGCACGCCGACGAGCTTATAAAGAATGCTGACGTCGTAAAGCACGTCGTACATGTTCTCATACCCGTTGCCCTTAAAGATGCCGTATTTCTCATACACGGCTGGCAGGACGGAGCTGGTCGCCATTGTGATGAACGAGCCGATCATCGCCACGGCGCCGAACATACCGTCGATCCGTTCGCCGCTCTTATAGTGCTGGTAATCGCGGATATCGGCCTGGATCGCAGGGTTCAGCACCAATATGAACGAATCGGCAATGGAGTTGAAATACATGCACATCAGGACTGTCCATATGGAGTGCATCATCGGATAGACGAGCGCCAGGAAAAAGATGTTGACGAGATTCGTGACGATCAGCACTTTTTTCTTGCCCCAGCGTTTGACCGCGAAGGGCGCGAGGATCATGCCCCAGCTGTAAGCAGTGCCGCGGATGAGCGTGACGAAGGCATACTGCTCGGGCGTGCACAGATGCGCGTAGTTATAAAGCCACTGCAGCACCACGTAGGTGCAGGACTCGAGAAAGCCGAGCCACCCGGCGAGCGAGATGATCCAGAAATACTTGTTTTTCGCGACTTCCCGCAGAGCGTCCATGAATTTGATCTTCATGGGATGCGTTTTGGCGATGACGATCTTTTCTTCGGTCCTCGCGTAGACCAGAATGATCAGCGCCACGCCCGTAACGGCGATAAACGGGTAAAGCCACTGATACACGCGCAGATCGTAAATATTTCCGTCTGCCACTTTGTTTGCGATCAGGGGCGTGACGAAATTGGTGATCGTGGGCGAGAGCGAATAGATCATGCTCTTGATCGCCGTCACGTTGGTGCGTTCCTGCGAGTTGGGCGACAGGACGTGGATCAGGTTTTCATAGGCGTCGTAAAAGAAGTTATAGAAGAACTGCAGCCCGAAGTTGTAGATGAATATGAGGATGCAGCTCCAGAGATACCCGACCTTGGAATAGGGCGTGAACACGAACAGCATCGAGATGGCGATGGTGGGAATGCCCATGCGCAGCAGATAAGGCCGGTATTTGCCCTCTTTATATTTAACGTTGTCCACCATGTTCGCGCGGACCATCGTAAGCGGGATGTTCGTGATCACGGAGATCAGATACATCGCGTACATGTGCATCGGCTGGATGCCGATGGTGTTGCCGATGATCACGTTGGTGGTGGACAAAAGCAGCGCCTGCGCCATCGTGAACACGGAATACGCACCGAAGCCGCCGACGGAATACGCCATGATCTCGCGGAAGGACATGTATTTGCCCTCCGGCGGTTTGCGCCAGTATTGCTTTACGTCTTTCAGTTTGCCGATGCTTTCTTTGATATTGATCTTTGCCATTGAATTATCTCCTTATGAAAAACGCAAAACGACCGTGCATTCGCCGGGCTCGGCCGTGACGCCGATCAGGCTGGCGCCGTTCGGGTATTCGATGACGGTGCGCACCGTGCCGGAGCAAGCCGCCTCGCAGGGCGCGTGGACGTAGATCAGAGTTTCGCCTTCCGCCGCCGTGTATTTCAGTTCAAACAGGGTATGGTCCGCGTTTCTGCCGTAGCTTATGACGTCGCCCGCAATCGCAACGGGATGAGTGCGGCTGAGCATATCCATCAGCGGCGCGTCCATGTCGTCGCCGTGGTAATCCCAGTAGAGCTGCCCCCATTGATTCGTGTCGAAATAATCCAACAGTTCGTTGGCGTGCGGGAACCACGAGGTGTCGGTATTGTCGCTGCAGCCGCCCCATTCCCCTACCACGGCAGGAACGCCGAGGCGGAGCTGAGAGGCGCGCATCTCGTTGAAGAACGCCTTGACCCTGTCGGCGTTCGCGTAGCGGTAAAGCGGCGTATCCACCGTCATGTCGTAAGCGTGCGGCCCGAAGCACTGCAGCCGCTCGCGTTTTCCGCCGACGGTGATCGGCTCCACGCTGAGCTTTACGCCGCCGTTGCACAAAAACGGCTGCTCGATCATCAGGATTCCGTTGGGCGTCACCTCGCGGATTGCGGCGGACATCTTGTTGAGGAACGGCCCGTAATACTTCTTGTCGAACGCCGCTTCAAGAGGGTCGACCGCCTTTACAATATCGCGGATGATCGCGCCGGGGATGTTATCCAGAAGCCGTTTCTGGTCCTTTTTGATCAGAGCGGAAAAGATCTCGGTCCGTTTGATCTTTTTGCTGGTCAGGAACTGTCGCGCGCCGCTTTTTACCAGTTTCGCGACCATCTTTTTCGCGCCGGAACCGGGCGCGGGCTCGTTGAGCAGGTCATAGCCGAACAGCGCGAGGCTGTCGCCGTAGCGTTTTGCGAGCATCCGCCAGAGATTCGCGTAGCGGTCCTGCAGCGCTTGTCCCTGCACGGGATCGTTGCGCCAGAAATGGTCGAAGCAGTGATGGACCCATTTGCCGAAGACGTAGGCTTCGGCCCAAACGAACTTGTAAGGCTTCGGTTTGCTGCCGTCCGTCAGGCACGCCCAGTCGGGCGCGCCGTCCCCGCCGCCGACGCCGTTGAAGCCGGAATAAAGATCCTGATGCATATCGAGCAGGATATACACGTTATGCTTTTCGGCGAGCTCGAAAATGCGGTCGAGGGACTTAAGATAGCTCTCGCTGTATTCCCCGGGCTTCGGCTCAATATTAGCCCACTGTACCGCGAGCCGGATCAGGTTGAAGCCGTTGGCCTCGTATTTCCGGAAGAACTCCTCGTTGAGATCGTAGCGGAACTTTTCCCCGATCTGTTTGTCGTCGATATTCATTCCGTTGAAGAAGCGTTTGCGGCCCATCTCATCGACAAAATGCAGCTGCCGCGTCAAGATCTTATCCATCAAAACACCCCGGAGTGATTTTGTCAGTTTTTCGGCAACAAATCAATCCCGCACGGCAATCTGTCAAAGAATATACCGGAAAGCATAGATCACGGTGTTCGCGAAGTTGTTCACGACGTAGCGCAAGAACGAAAGCAGATACGGGAACGAGAAGTTCCATTCGGACGGGCTGTCGAGCGAGCCGATAAAGGAATCGTCGTAGGTGCGCTCGGGATGCAAAAAGGCCTTCGTGCGCATCTTGCCCTTGCACAGATGCTTCACGCTCTCGCGCAGCGCTTTTCCGAACCCGACGGGATCGCGCTCGTAAGCCTGCTTCATGGCGCGTACGTGCGAGGGCTTCTGCAGGGACCAGATGCCCGTGAGCATGGTGTCGCCGCCGCCGTATACGGCGTTCACGGGGCTCATATAGCCGCTGCCCGTGAAGTTGGAGGAATAGTCGGAGATCACGTAACCGTCGAAGCCCCATTCGGCGCGCAGAAGATCCTGAAGCAGCGCGCTGCTGCCGCCGCACCAGCCCGCGCCGACGCGGTTATAGGCGCTCATCACGCCGACGCTGCCGGCCTCTTTGATCGCGGGCTCAAACGCCCTGAGATAAAGCTCGCGGATCGTCTGCTCATCCGCCCACGTGAACAGGCCGCCGCGGTGCGACTCCTGGTCGTTGAGCGCGAAATGCTTGACCGTGGTCACGAGCTCGTAGCGGTTCGCGCCAGAAACGATCGCCGCGCCCATGGCGCCTGTGAGAAGCGGGTCTTCGGAAAAGTATTCGAAATTCCTGCCGCCCATGGGGTTGCGGTGGAGATTGAGCCCCGGGGCATACCACACGTCTTCGCCCATGTCGGCGGCCTCTTTCCCCGCGGCCTCGCCCATCTTTTCGGCGAGCGGCACGTTCCACGTGCAGGCGATCGCGGTCTCGCAGGGATAGGCGGTGCCGCTGTCCACGTAGACGAGGCCGTGCCGTCCCTTGACGGACGAGGGGCCGTCGTTGTCTTCGGTGGCGGGAATGCCGAGGCGCTCCACGCCCTGCGTCTCGTAGCCGGAGTGGATCACAAGGTCGATCATCTCGTCGAGCGTGAGCTGGTCGAGGAACGCGTCCCACTTGGATTCGTCCTCATACACGTCGCGCAGCGTGATCACGGCGTCGTAAGCCACGCCCGTTTTCGGCGCTTCGCCCTCCGAAGCGGGGGCCGGAAGCGCGTCTTTGTTCTTCACGGCGTCGTCGGCGGTCAGATTTCGCGCGGCGGGCAGAACGCCGTCGGCGCGGGAGAGCACGGGCAGGCCGTTATCCGCGTCGCCGAACAGGTTGCGGATCTCGGCGCCCGTCGCTGCATCCGTCTTGTATACGGTTTCTTCAAGCGCGAACGTCTCTTCCGCGTAAGGCGAACGCACGTCGTCGCCGAGGAAGAGCCGGTACGCGCCCGCCTCGAGGACGTAGGCTTCCCTGTCAAACTGATCGTAGCTTGCCATATCGCGCAGCGAGAGCGTCAGCTCCACGCGTTCGCTCGCACCCGGAGTCAGGAGGCCGGTTTTGGCGAAGGCGACGAGCGACACGGCGCTTTTCTCGACGCCGCCGGGGATGTATGGCGGGCAGAAATAGAGCTCGACGACCTCTTTCCCCGCGCGGGCGCCGGTGTTTTTCACCGTCACGCCGACGCGCACGGCGTCCCCTTCGAGCGTGAACGCCGCGTCGGTCTTTTCGAAGGTTGTGTAGGATAAGCCGTAGCCGAAAGGATACTGCACCTTTTCGGGGGCAAAGGTCTCGAAATAACGGTAGCCGGCGTATATACCCTCGCAGTATTCCACGTAATGGTCGCCCGTATCGTAGGAGAACGTGCCGAAATACGCGGTGGACGGATGGTTCTCAATGTGATACGCCGCGGTATCGGCGAGCCTGCCGGACGGTGATACTTCGCCTGAAAGCACCTTCGCCGCGCCCTCGAACCCAAACTCGCCCGGAATCCAGAGAAGCATCGCTGCTTTGATGCTCGGATATTGATCGAGCCAGCCCATCTCCATCAGATTGCCGGTGTTGAACAGCACGATGACCTCGGGAAATGCGGCGGTGACTTTTTCAACGAGTTTTTTCTCTTTTTCGGAAAGCCGAAGCGTTTCGGCGGAGAGGTCTCTGCCCTCGGCGCTGGTGCGGCTGATCACGATGATCGCCGTGTCGGAATAGGCCTTCGCCTCGTTCATGATCCTGTCGGTCAGATAGATCGTTGACATCTCTTCGAGCGCACTTTTCGCGAGCGCGAGCTGCAAAAGGTTATTGATCACGGTGTTGTCCGTTTTCGGAGAGAAGGCGTGCACGTGGGTCTCATAGAGCTTTTTGAGCGTCTCGTTATACGCGACGCCGGCGGTGTCGAGCGCCTCGTAAAAGCTCACGGGATCGTCAGTCGTGACCGCGCCGGAGCCCGCGCCGCCGTAAAAAGGCTGCACCGAGCCCGCCCCGAATACGTTGACGCGTTTACTGCCGAGCGGCAGGGCTTTATCAACGTTTTTCAGCAGCACAACGCCCTCGGTCTCGATCTCCACGGCCAAAGCGCGCGTGTCGGCGGCGACCGTTTCGTCCAGATGCCCGCTTCTCGCAGAGGCGTACAGCGGCAGAGCTGATAAGATCATCACGCAGGTCAGGATAACGGCAAGCGTTTTCTTCATGCAAATCCCCTTCTTTTCCGAGCTTTAGTGCTTATATTTTTTATTATTATTAGAATAGCCTGTTTGTCAATCGTATCGGGATCATCTTGCACGGTTATCTGAAAACGTGCAAGCACGGCGCTATTTCGGAATCACGTTTTTTTGTTGAATCCGTTTGGGCGGCATGGTATAATACCAAAAGAAAGAGGTGAATCTTATGGCGTCAAGCAGAGAATATCTCGGGTTCGTTCTCGAACAGCTGGGCGACCAGGAGCGGGTTTCCTGGCGCCCCATGATGGGAGAATACGTGATCTATTACGACGGCAAGGTCGTGGGCGGGATCTACGATGACCGCTTTCTGGTCAAACCGACGAAATCGGCAAAAGCGCTGCTGCCAGACGCGCCGTATGAGATCCCCTATGAAGGCGCGAAGGAGATGCTGCCGGCGGACGTGGACGACCGGGAGCTGTTGGCAGCGCTGCTCCCGGCGATCGCGGACGATCTGCCAAAAAAGAAATAACCGGAGGGGCTCATGCGCGAAATCATCACCGAACGGCTGATCCTGCGGGTGTTCAGGGAAACGGACCTCGACGATCTGTTCAAATACCTGTATCAACTGCGCGACGACGAGTTCGAGGGCTGCCCCGGCGTCACGCGCGAAAACTGCCTGAAACATCTCAAAGAACGCGTCGGTTCGGAGGAATACTACGCCGTGGAGCTGAAAACCGCCGGCAAAGTGATCGGAAATATCTATTGCGGAAAACGCGATTTCGATGCGCGTGAAGTGGGTTATATCGTCAACGCCTATTATCGGCGGCAGTGCTACGCGCAAGAGGAGCTGACTGCCGTGATCGAAGAACTGTTCCGCACGGGCGCGCACCGCGTATACTCCGAGTGCGATCCGCAAAACGAGCGCTTGTGGAGGCCGCTCGAAAGCGCGAGACTGGGGCGCGAGGCGCATCTGCGGCAGAACTTATTCTTCCACAAAGACGCGAACGGAGATCCGATCTGGAAGGATACGTATATCTACGCAAAACTTCGTGACGAATGACCGGATAAACACAAATGCCGCCGAGGGAGCCTGAAGCTACCCGGCGGCATTTTTTATTCCGAAACAACGGACAGAATGTAATCTGCGATCTTTTCACTGTTGACGATATACCCCATGTGGCCGGTTTTCGGAAAGAATTTGAGCGCGGCGCCGGGCACCGTTTCGGCGATATGGCGCGTATGTTCGGGCTTGATGACGTCGCGCTCGCCCGCCGTGACGAACGTGGGCACGCGGATGGCGGCAAGCAGCTCGTCGGTGAGATCGGGTTCGCGCACCATGATGCGCATCTTGTCGCTGCGGTCCACGTGGCTCCAGAGCCTAAAAAAGCGCAGGGGCAGGTCCTTCGTGCTGTCGGGGCGCAGGCTCGCGCCGCTCACGATGAGAGAAGAGAGCAGATCCGGATGGCGTGAAGCGAGGATGAGGCCGATGATGCCGCCGTCGGAGAAGCCGTAAAACACGGGACGCTCGAGCCCGAGGGCGGTGATGAACTGAAACATATCCTCGACCATATCCTCGTAATGCAGCGTTTTGACCTTGCCGCTTTTGCCGTGGTCGCGCGAGTCGGGGCAATAGACCGTGAAGCGCGACGAGAGCTTTTTCGCCGCCTTTTTGAAGATCTTGTGGTCCATGCTGTTGCAGTGCGCCATCACGAGCGGCCTGCCGGACCCGGTTTTTTCATAATAAAGAGACACGCCGTTGACAGTGATATACATTCCGATCCCTCCGTATTTCGCAGAGTTTTTAGGGCGTTTGCTGTCGCGTTATTTCGTTTCGTTCGGCATCCAGACCGTGATGCGGCATTTATCTTTGTCCCACCGTTTGCCGCAGGATGCGTAGTCTGTCAGCAGGACGCCGCCCTGCCCGGTTTTTAACAGCAGGCGCACGTTTTCATTGCCCTCACAGGGCAGGCGCGTAAAGCTAAAGCGACCGTCCTCATAGATCGGACGCACGACGGACCCGATATCCACATCTTCTTTCGCTTCGTCGCGCGCGAGGACGTAAGGGCCGAAGTTGAACGCGATCTTACCGTTGAGCCGGTGCTCGGTCAGCGTTTCGGCTGCGTGAGCGGACTGTCGCAGCGACCGGACGAGCGGATACACGGCAAGACCCGCCGCGCCGATCGCGGCGCAGCAGCCGTAGTACGTGCCGTCATCGAAATATTTGAGGCCGCCGACGCCTCTGCCGCGGCGATTCATACAGAGCGGGCTGTAGCTGTCGAACGGCAAACCGGGCAGCGGATCGCCGCCCCACTCCGGCTTAACGGGAAGGCCGTAGAGATTCACGCTGCCGTAAAGCGCGTTGAGCGCAGATCCTTCCACACGGTCGGCGTATTTCTCGTCGCCGGTAAGCAGGAACAGGCGCGCCGACAGGCGCATCCACGTCACGGTGACGCAGGTCTCCTGCATCACCTTTTCGGCGTATTCGGTCTGGCGCACGGCGGCATGGTCGAACTGCTCGTGCCTGCAGCCCGCACAGCCGATCAGCGTGATCTCGGCGTCGTTGACCTTTTCTGCAAAGCGCAGCACCGCATCGAGGTACCGCCGTTCGCCCGTCGTTTCGTAAAGCGCGAGCACGCCCTCGAAAAAGGACATGGTCTCGTAGGCCTTGTTCTCGGGATAGTCGCAGGGCAGCGTATCGTCGCGCAGCGCGAGCTCAATGAGATCACCGCCGGAGCAGCCGCCGGTGCCGACGATATACCGGGCAAAGCGCAGGTACCGCTCATTAGGGCGGCGTTTATAGAGATCAAGCACCGGCTCGAGGATGCTGCACGAGTTAACGCCGAGCCAGAAGTCGGAGGTCTCGGTGATCGGCACCTGCCCTTCGTCCGGGCCGACACGTTCGATCAGCCGGTCAAGGTGCTTTTCCATCGCATCGAGAATATGTTCAACGAGCGCCTCATCTTTACAGATATCGCAGAAATGCAGCATGCCCGTGAGCACGTATTTGCGGCACCATAGGTCCCAGCCCGCACATTCGCTCTCGCGCGTGTAGGTCGAGATGCGGCCGTCCGGCTCGGCGGCAGACAGCAGATCGAGCACTGCGGCGCGCAGGATCTCATAGAGCGCATCGTCGGCCGTGCAGCGGTAAACGAGGCACGCGCCGCGCATAGTTTTGCCCCAGTATTCGCCGCGCCAGCCGCGGTCGGCAACGTCGGCCTTCGTGCGGAACACCTCCACGAAATGCCGCCAGAGGGATTCGTCCCTGAGCTGCGTGCGCGTGATGAAGTCGATGTATTCTTTTTCCTGCCCCCGAAGCGTCACCGTGCCGGGTTCGGGGAGCGTATGCGCGTATTGAACCATGTTTGTACCTCGCAAATCAAACATTGATATCATAATGGATCACGAAAGCGGACGGCCCGTCACCGCCGGTCAGCGGGACGCCTTTTTGCGTCAGGACACTCCCCTTTTCTTCGATCGTGAAAGCGGGATCGTCCGGGTCCGTAAGCCGATACGTTTTTTCAGGATGCAGGGCGTTCAGCTTCAGGATAAACGTGCGTAAGGCTTGTTTCCTGAGATAAACAAGCGCCGTGCCGCTTTCGGCATCGCCAAACTGCATGGCAAGGGCTTTGCCGTCGTCCGTGCCGCCGAAGAAAAGCGGATAATAGTTTTTCGTCATATCGGCGATCACGCGGCCGTACGTGCCGAACGCGGCGGGATCCGGCGCCTGATCGTTCAGATGCGTGGTAAGGCCGCTGACGACGGCATAACGCGACTCGGTGTGCTGCACGGTTCCGCTGTACGGCAGCCAGCAGGATAAACCGTAGGTCATCGCCTGCGTGGCCTCGAGCACGTCGGGCTTGCGTGAGCCGTCGGCGGGCACACAGTTATAGTCGCTGCGCCAGAGCGGCACGCTGCGGCGGCACATCTCGATATCGATCCGTCTGCCGCCGCTCGCGCAGTTGTCGATCATGAGGCCGTCCACGCGGGCGACAAGGGCGTCGAGATAACGGTAGAGGTTCGTGACATACCGGTTTTCGCAGATCCCCGTCCGGTTGCCGTAGAGTTCTTTGTCGGCTTTTTTCCAATACCTCAGCGGATCGAAATTAAAATCCTGCCGGTAGATCCCCACGCCGTTTTGCCTGATCGAAGCCGTGATATAGTCGGTAAGATACGCACACGCTCCGTCGTCGGCGAGGTTCCACATGAGGTTATCGCCGTTTCGTACGATCCAGCCCGGGTGTTTTACGCCCTCTTCTGCGAGGATCGTGCCCTCGCGCACGCGCTCGGGCTCATACCAGAGCAAAAACCGGCTGCCGCATTCTTTGATCGCGTCAGAAAGCGGGCGAAGCGTAGCGGGAAAGCGCTTTTCGTCCGGCGTCCAGTTGCCGACGCCGTCATACCAGCCCTTCTGATAGGTATACCACCCGGCATCCATCCAGAAATAATCAGTAGCGTCGAGCACGGCTTTATCTGTCGAACGGACCTGTTCGATCAGCTCGTCACACGTCTTTGTACAGAACTCGTTGGCGAGCAGGATCCCGCGCACGGGCTTCATCGAATCGTTATAAAGGCATTCAAGCTGCATGCGGCGGAAGCGCTGAAAGCCTTTCAATGGGTTCGTGCCGTCGTAAAAAGTCATTGAGATAAGAGGCGAACGGACCTCTTCCCCGGGCAGGAGCGGGGCGTTGAAATGCTCCTGCTTCGCGCGAACCTGCACGCCGCGTTTTGTTTGCCTGAGCGACGTATACCATTGCCCGGTCCAGCCGATAGCAAGCACGGCGCCGCCGCTTTCGCCCGAGAGATTGAAATACGGCAGCCAGGCGCTGTTTCGCCCGCCCGCGGCATTGAAGATCATTTTCGTCGGCTGCACGGCGGATCTCACAAGCGTGAAGTCGTCCGCTTTGGAATC
>JAEEGL013379517.1_pt1 | contig 15078 bp, 11 predicted proteins | sample 9134231 | NCBI WGS metagenome assembly JAEEGL01 (sample SAMN16246548, study PRJNA631951) | gut metagenome | biome: gut microbiome; feature: rumen; material: fiber-attached | host: Bos | place: Iran: Karaj | collected 2018-10 | reverse complement strand
GTTTCAGACTCAGGAGCGGTGTACCCCCAATCAGTTCTGTAAGACTCTTGTAAATCATACTATTTTTGTATTGGTTGATAATGATGTTTATTTACTAACGAAAAAACTCCGCCAATCAGTCTTATTTGATTAGCGGAGCTTCTCTGGCTTTGTAATATCTGATGACTGAAAGCGTTCAGTCAGAGCAGGAGCATGCAGCACCAGCCGCTAATCGAGGGTGATTGGCGCAACAACAACATGCTGTCTGGCGATAGTACTGGCGGTTCATCTGCTTATGTTTCTTTGATTACTGTAATCCTTCAATATATTGAAAGCTGATTATTGCGGCACGCTCTTGAGGTTCTTCTCGATGTCCTCATCGGAGATCTTGTAGTTGATGAGGTCGCCATTGAGGTACTGCTCGTAAGCAGTCATGTCGATGAGTCCGTGGCCGGAGAGGTTGAAAAGAATGACCTTCTCCTCGCCCGTCTGCTTGCACTTCTCGGCCTCGCGGATGGCGGCTGCGATGGCATGACTCGACTCGGGAGCCGGGATAATGCCCTCGGTACGCGCAAAGAGCAGACCTGCCTCGAAGGTCTCCAGCTGTGGGATGTCGACACCGTGCATCAGTCCGTCCTTGATGAGCTGCGAGATGATCATGCCTGCTCCGTGGTAGCGCAGTCCGCCAGCGTGGATGTTGGCAGGCTTGAAGCCATGGCCCAGCGTGTACATGGGCAGCAATGGCGTGTAACCAGCCTCGTCGCCAAAGTCATAGGCAAACTTACCGCGTGTGAGTTTCGGGCAGCTCTCGGGCTCGGCAGCAATGAACTCTGTAGTCTTTCCGTCCTTCAGATTGTGGCGCATGAAGGGGAAGGCGATGCCGCCAAAGTTGCTACCGCCGCCGAAGCAGGCGATAACCACATCGGGATATTCGCCAGCCATTGCCATCTGCTTCTCGGCCTCGAGTCCGATAATGCTCTGGTGGATGGCCACGTGATTCAGCACTGAGCCAAGCGTGTACTTACAGCCGGGCGTGGTGGTGGCCAGCTCAACGGCTTCAGAGATGGCCGTTCCCAATGAGCCAGGATGGCGTGGGTCGCGAGTGATGATATCCTTACCGGCACGCGTCGACATCGAGGGCGAACCTGTCACGGCGGCACCAAAGGTGCGCATGATGCTCGAGCGATAGGGCTTCTGTTGCATAGAGATTTTCACCTGATAGACGGCAGCCTCCAATCCAAACACCGAAGCCGCATAGCTCAGGGCTGCACCCCACTGACCGGCACCCGTCTCGGTGGTGACGTTGGTGGTTCCTTCCTTCTTGGCATAGTAGCATTGAGGCAGGGCAGAGTTGATCTTGTGCGAGCCCAGCGGGTTCACCGACTCATTCTTAAAGTAGATGTGGGCAGGCGTTCCGAGTGCTTCCTCCAAAGCATAGGCGCGCACCAGCGGCGTGGAGCGGTAGTACTTGTACTTCTCCTGTACCTCCTCGGGAATGGGGATGAAGTCGTGCTCCTGGTCCAACTCCTGCACGCAGCACTCGCGTGGGAAGATATGGGCAAGGTCGTCGACTCCCAGCGGCTGTTTCGTGGCTGGATGGATGGGCGGCAGCGGCTTGTTGGGCATGTCGGCCTGAATGTTGTACCATGCTGTGGGCAGCTCACTCTCCTGAAGGATAAATTTTTTCTGTTTCATAATGCTTTATTATTTGAATGTAATTGTGTTGGTTATTACTATATCTTTATTGAATTCCGTAACTTGTTGCTTATTTCTTTAACTTCAAAAGAAATGGGGCCTGTCGTTGAGAACGGCAGACCCCTTGATGGATTATATGCGATATTCCACACGGTCGAGCGACTCACGACTTCTTGAATCTTGAGCTACGCCACCACCAACATGTAGAAATCATCGTTGTCATTTTGTTACTTTTTTAATGTTTACGCTGCAAAATTAAAACATTTCCATGAAACCACCAAACAAATTGTAAGAAAATTTTTGATATTTGGCATTTTACTTATTTTTTTGTACCTTCGCAGCGCAATTATGACGATTATTCTGGTTATCTTGGCCTATATGGCCGTGCTGATGCTGCTGAGCCGACTGACGGCGCGACGGTCGACCAACGACGCGTTCTTCCGCGGCGAACGGCGCAGCCCGTGGTATCTCGTGGCATGGGGCATGATCGGGGCTTCCATCTCGGGTGTCACCTTCGTGTCAGTACCAGGCATGGTGCTGCGACAGGACATGACCTACCTGCAGATGTGCCTGGGATTCATTCCCGGCTACCTGCTCGTAGCGCTCGTTCTGCTGCCCATCTATTACAAACTGAACCTCACCAGTATCTACACGTTCCTCGGGCAACGACTTGGACGCGAGGCCTACAAGACGGGTGCCGCGTTCTTCCTGCTTTCGAAGATGACGGGCGCCGCTGCCCGCTTCTATCTGGTGTGCATGGTGATATGGGGGGTCATAGTCGGGAGTTCAGGAAGTCAGGAGTATAGGAATTCAAACGTTAATTATGCTGCTGATTCCTTTCAAAATCATCTGTCTGAACTCCTTAATTCCAGCACTCCAACACTCCAAACCCTTTCATTCCTCCTCGTCGTTCTTGCCATGATAGTCCTCATCTGGCTCTACACACGGCGCGGTGGCATCAAGACGCTGGTGTGGACCGACTCTCTGCAGACGCTATGCATGTTTGGAACACTGCTCCTTATTATATATAAGGTGATGGGCGAGCTGAACCTCGACCTCGCAGGTGTCGTGAAGGCCATCGCAGAGGACAGCCATTCGCGCGTATTTGTGTGGGACGACTGGGTGTCGCGGCAGAACTTCTGGAAGCAGTTCCTAAGCGGCGTGTTCGTAGTCATCGTCATGACGGGCCTCGACCAGGACATGATGCAGAAGAACCTTACCTGCCGCTCGCTGCGCGACGCACAGAAGGATATGACAGTCTACGGACTGGCCTTCCTGCCTGCCAACCTGCTGTTCCTCTCGCTGGGCGTACTATTGGTACTGCTGGCACGACAACGCGGTGTCGAACTGCCTGCAGCCGGCGATCAGCTGCTGCCAATGTTTGCTGCAACGGGTTCGTTGGGACAAGGCGCCTTGGTACTGTTCACACTTGGCATCGTGGCGGCAGCCTTCTCCTCGGCCGACTCGGCCCTGACCGCCATGACCACCAGCTACTGCGTCGACATCTGCGACCGGCCTGACGATGAACGCCTGCGCCGCCGCGTACATATTGGCATGGCGTTGGTCTTTATCGTGGTCATTATGTTGTTCCGACTGGCCAACTCGACAAGTGTCATCGACGCCATCTACATCATGTGCGGCTATACCTATGGCCCGCTGCTGGGGCTGTTTGCCTATGGAATGTTAGGGGGAAGGAACAATGGGCAAGAGAACGCCCTTTGTGAATCGGCATCTCCAATAGACAAGGGAAATCTCACGTCCCTTGCTCCTCGCCCCTTGCCCCTAACGTCTTTAGTGTGCATCTTTGCTCCCCTACTCTGCTTCGGCCTCGACCAGCTGAGCCAGCACCTATGGAACTACCACTTCGGCTACGAGCTGCTCATGCTCAACGGCTTACTGACGTTCTGCGGTCTGTGGGCGGTCAGCCATCTGCGTTCGTACAACAAATAACCATAAAACAAACTGCATGGAAACAAGAAAGATCTTTGGAACAACGATGATTGCAGCCTTCGTTTCCTGTCTGCTGACCGTCATATCTTGTTCAACAAGACAAACAGCTGAGGACTTCGTCCCAGCAGAGCCTAACTACTACGAGCCGTCGCAATGGTACATGACTGACCGACATGGCCAGGCCGACATTTTCTATATCATCTCCACCGAGACTGGCGACTACTTGCGCACCGACGGCTCTACATGCCACTATGCCGACACCTATACTGACAGTCTGCGCATGCCCCTGTTTAGCGAAATGCAAGGTGTGGACACGCTTCTCAGCGGCAGGCTGAACTTCTTTGCGCCTTACTATCGTCAATGCTCCCTGCAGTCGTTCGAGAACGACAGCCTAGCCCGAGAGCGCCTGCCATTGGCTGTCAACGACGTGCGGCGTGCCTTTGCCCACTACCTGAAAAACCAAAACCGAGGATGCCCATTCATCCTTGCCGGTTTCAGTCAGGGAGCCGTGATTGCCCTGCAGCTGATGAGCGAGATGAACGACGAAACTTATGCCCGAATGGTAGCTGCCTACATCATCGGCACCAACATCTCGCAGGAGATGCTCGACAACAATTCCCGCATACGACCAGCACAAGGAGCCGACGACACGGGCGTGACCATCTGCTATAACTCTGTGCGCAATGACTCGTGCACACTCTGGCCACGTAGCGTTGTCGCCATCAACCCTGCCAACTGGCATACCGACAGCCAGGAAGCTACGATCATCACCGAGCCTTCACCCTTCGTGCCCATCGACCAACAGCTGAAGGACACGCTGAGAGTACACCTCGACACGGCTTCCAACCTGGTCTTCGTCGGCGGCTATACGGCCAAGGACTACGTGTTGCCCCTCATTGGAAAAGAAGGCAACTACCACTCACGCGAAATCTGGCTCTATCGCGACCAGCTACGCGAGAACATGGAGCTACGCGTCAGCGCATTCCTGAAATAAATTGTTCAACAGAAAGGAATTGCGATGGAGGTTCGGTTCACCCCATCACTACATCGAGTACCATCATCAGCACAAAGCCAATGGCAAAGCCGATGGTGCTGAGATTACTGTGTTTGCCGCTGGAGGCTTCGGGGATGAGTTCCTCGACCACCACATAGAACATGGCACCGGCTGCAAACGCAAGCATATAGGAAAGAACAGGCATGAGCAACGTCGAAAGCCATAGCACCGCCAACGCTCCTACGGGTTCAACGGCACCGCTGAGCGAACCGATCAAGAACGAACGCCAACGACCGTTGCCGGCAGCCTTCATCGGCATGGAGATAATAGCGCCTTCGGGAACGTTCTGAATGGCAATACCCAGCGAAACGGCCAAAGCACCTGCCAGCGATATGTTCGTCGCACCACTCTCGGCTCCAGCAAAGACCACGCCTACCGCCATGCCTTCAGGCAGATTATGGATGGTGACGGCCAAGGCTAACATGGCCGTGCGCGACAGATGGGAACGAGGTCCCTCTGGTCTGTCGGTTCCAAGATGCAAGTGGGGGGTCAATTCGTCAATCAACAGCAGGAAGCCTATGCCCAGGAAGAACCCGACGGCAGCAGGAAACACCGACCAGGCGCCACGGGCTTCCTCCATTTCCATGGCTGGAATGAGCAACGACCATACCGAAGCAGCCACCATCACGCCCGAAGCAAACCCAAGGAGCGACTTCTGCAGCCGTGGCGACATCTGCTCCTTCATCAAGAAGACGAAGGCCGAGCCGAGCATGGTACCCAGAAGAGGTAGAAGCAGACCTATGACACAATTAACCCAATAAGTATCGAACAACATTTCCATGATTTCTTCTTTTAATGATAATGCGAAAGACGTGAAACGTGATGCTTGGTGCAAGGGGCGCTACCACTTGAAGAAATGGAAGAGCGAACGCTTGCGCGACGACTTCTCGCCAATTCCCTCACCATCGGCCAACGTTGTTGCATCGGGAGCAGCCTCGTCGTCCTTCGTCTTGTAGACTTTCTGCAGCAGAACAAGTATCTTCGACCAAGCACCTTTGCCCAATCGTTCGGGTGCATCGCGCAGCAGCTTGGGGAAGTTCAGCAATGCTGCTTTCATGGCCTCCTTGCGCACGCGGGCACCACGCTTTCCGCGCAGTTCCTTTGGACCTTTCGTCAGATAAGCCTTCGTGACATATCCTATGCGCAGCGTCATGATAGTATTGGCGATGCCATCGAGGATGGAATTGATGGCGATGCCTGGAATCTTGATGCTCTTCAGCAACTTCGAATAGTCAACATTTGATAGGTCGATGTCAGCCAGATCGAAGGCAGCCAGGTCGACGTCGGCAATATCGAAATCTATGTTGTCGATGCCATCTACCAATCCGTCGGCAGAGGCAGCAGCTGAGTCAGCAAGACCGTCGGTGGCCGCATCTGAAAGGCCATCAGCTGCAGAATCGCCGAGAGCGATGGTCATGCCATCGGAATCGAGCGAACTGCTGACAAAGTAGCTCAGGAATGCCGCCGCAAGAATGCGCCCATATTGTTTAATAAGTTGTGGCCGCGTGGGGCGGAAACCTGATGCGCGGATGATGTCGTCTATCATCCTGTAGTTGAGAACCAGCGTGGTCAGCGCATCGAAGCGGTCGCTCTGCGAGATGGCCGTGACGATGAACACCTTCGAACCGTAGTTCATGATACGCCTGTCTATGCACTTGATGCGCACATCGACCTCCTTCTGCACAAACGCCTTCAGCGCATCGAAGTCCTGTTGCTTGCGGATGTCGGCCAGCTGCTGGCGCAATTCCTGCTCGTGAATGGGCCGATAACGCTCAGGCAGGTAGTAGCAGTTGCCACTAATGCGATGGGCAAAGGACAACAGTCGCTTCCAATCGTCCTTGGCAACGAGTGGTTTGCCATCGTCCGTCTGGCCTGTGGCATCGCCTCCGTTGGCCTGGACACTGAGCACAGGAAACTCGGGAGCGGAGTGGATGCGGTACATCGGATAGGCCACAAGCCATAACAGCACCACAAACAGTAGCAGGTAGAAGCCATACTCCAAATAGGGCGTGCCAAAGACTTTGGTCATCTTCTCGCCAATGGTGATGACGTTGCCCAAGATGACGACCACGGCAACCAACAGGAACAATGCCGCTACGGCAATAAGCGTCTTCTTCATTTTGTCGAACGATTAGAATGAATAATTGTCTCGGCGAAATTACGAAAAAACTACCAACCATGCAAACTTTTATATACTTAATTATTTCACTTTTTTACTAAAAAGCATGGCATTATGCAAAAAATAGAGTAAATTTGCAGGCAATATATTTGTCCTCAAACTGCAAACTGAAATATGAACTTCCAAATCAAGCACCCCGAAAACTTGGGCGGCATGAACGATCGCATACGCCGCTTGCGCCAACAGAACTTCGATACACCGACGACACTCAGCATAGAGCGCGCACTCATCGAAACCGAATTCTACAAGAAGAATTACGGTACCATGCCCATTGCCGTGCTGCGTGCCCGCAACTTCTATGAAATTTGCAAGCGCAAGACACTCTACATAGGCGACGACGAACTCATCGTGGGCGAACGCGGACCTGTGCCAAAGGCTGTGCCGACGTTTCCCGAACTGACGTGCCACTCGGTGGAAGACCTGCACACGCTGGACACACGTGAGCTGCAGTCGTACCACATCTCGCAGGAGGACATCGACACCTACGAGCGCGAGGTGATTCCCTACTGGAAAGGCAAGACGCAGCGTGAGCGCATCTTCAACCATGTTTCCAAGGAGTGGGAGGAAGCCTACCATGCAGGCGTGTTCACTGAGTTCATGGAACAGCGTGCAGCCGGACATACGGCCATGGATGGAAAAATGTACCATGAGGGTCTGCTCGACGTGAAACACCGTATCGAGGACCGCATCCGCCGGCTTGACTACATCTACGACCCCGAAGCCACCGACAAGCAGCAGGAACTGGAGGCCATGGCCATCTCGTGCGATGCCGCCATTCTCTTTGCCGAGCGCCATGCTGACTTGGCTGAGCAGATGATAGGGCAGATTGAACGTGGAGAATTGATTGTTGAGAATAAAGAACGCCGCATCAGCGAGCTCCGCAAAATTGCCGACGTGTGCCGATGGGTGCCTGCCCATGCGCCGCGCGACCTTTGGGAAGCCATCCAGATGTATTGGTTTGTCCATCTGGGTACCGTCACCGAACTCAACGGTTGGGACTCCATGAACCCAGGTCACATCGACCAGCACCTGTTCCCATTCTATGAGCAGGGCATCAACGAGGGTACGCTCACCCGCGACGAAGCAAAGGAACTGCTGTCATGCCTGTGGATTAAGTTCAACAACCAACCTGCACCGCCAAAAGTGGGCGTAACGGCATTGGAAAGTGGTACTTACAACGATTTCACGAACATCAATATCGGCGGCGTGGACCGCGAAGGACGTAGTGGAACCAACGAGTTGTCGTACATGATACTGGAGATTCAGGAGGAGTTGCACGAGCTGCAGCCAGGACTTTCCATCCACATCGCCGACGTAACGCCTGACGATTTCCTCATCGAAGGCATCAAGGTCATCCGTCAGGGACATGGCTATCCCTCGATTTTCAATCCCGACACGTACATCAAGGAACTCATGCGCGACGGCAAGACGCTCGAGGATGCCCGCGAGGGCGGCTGCTCGGGTTGCATCGAGGTGGGTGCATTTGGCAAGGAGGCCTATCTGCTCACGGGCTATCTGAACACGCCGAAGATTCTGGAGATAACGCTCAACAACGGCATCGACCCGGAGTCAGGCAAACAACTCGGCCTACAGACAGGCGACCCGCGTGAGTTCAAGTCGTTCGAAGAACTCTACAAGGCTTGGCACAAACAAATGGTGTACTTCGTCAACCTGAAACTCTCCGTCAACAACTACATTGAGCGCATGTTCTCGCTCTATGCTCCCGCAACATTCCTATCGCTCTACATCGACGACTGCATCGAGAAAGGACGCGACTACTACAGCGGCGGAGCACGATACAACACTACCTACATCCAATGCACAGGTTTAGGCACCATAACCGACTGCTTTACAACACTAAAGAAGCACGTTTTCGAGGACCAACGCTACACGATGGATGAGATTTTGCAGGCCTGTAAGAACAACTGGGGAGAGCCGACGGATGAATACTCACAGCTACCCTCCAGCAATCCAGACCTCCAGACTTCCAACAGAATCATGCGCCAATATATTCGCAACCATACACCGTTCTTCGGCAACGACGACGAATATGCCGATAAGATTGCCGTGCGCGTCTATGAAGACTTGGTGAAAGCCATCGACAACCGTCCGAACACCCGTGGAGGACGTACACGCCTGAACATGCTCTCCACTACCTGCCATAACTACTTCGGTTCGGTATGCGGAGCCACGCCAAATGGACGACTGGCACACTTCGCCATCAGCGACGGCACATCGCCTGCCCATGGCAGCGACTCGCATGGGCCTACAGCTGTCATCAAGTCGCTTGGCAAACTCGACCAGACGAAGTCAGGAGGCACGCTGCTCAACGTGCGTTTCGTGCCAAACCTGCTGCGCCGCGACCAAGATCTCAAGAAGTTTGCCTCACTCGTACGTACCTATTTCAAGTTTGGCGGTCACCATATACAATTCAACATCGTCGACACCGAGACGCTGCTCGACGCCCAGAAGCATCCCGAGAACTACCGCGACCTCCTCGTACGTGTTGCAGGCTACTCCGACTACTTCAACGACATGACCGAGCAGCTCCAAAACGAGATTATTGCCCGTACGGAGAACGACGAGATGTAGAACGTCAGTTATCGATTATTATACGGCACCCATGACGAGCCACGTCATGTAGCCAAAGAATAGAACCGTGAGCACGGCACCTTCCCACCGTGCCACGGTTAATTTTGTATAGGAGAAGAGCCAAAGCAGAAGCATGGAACCGCTCATCATGGAAAAGTCGACGGCGGTGATACCTTGCACCTGCATAGGACTAATCAGGCCGGCACCACCCAGGATGAGCAGGATGTTCATGACGTTGGACCCCAACACATTTCCGATGGCAATACCGCTATTGCCCTTGCGCGCAGCGACGACACTCGTGGCGAGTTCTGGCAGCGATGTACCTCCAGCTACGATGGTCAGACCGACAACGGCCTCGCTGACGCCAAGTGTCTGTGCCACACAGGCAGCACCCTCGACGAAGATGTTCGAGCCAACGACGAGGCAGGCCAAGCCGAGCATGAGCAATCCAAGCGACTTCAGCACCGAATAATCACGTGGTGCTGCCTGTTCCTGTTCGATGGCATGGCTACCCTTGGCACCACGCAACGTAATCCACATGAACAGGAGGAAACCGACGAAGAGCACCGCGGCATCGAGTCGTGAAATGTCACCGTCGAGTACCACCATGGCTGTAAGCACTACAGAAGAAATGAGTGCCACGGGTACGTCTTTTCTTATTGTTGAAGGAAGAATAGTCATTGGTGCCACCATGGCAGCCACGCCCACAATAAGCATAGTATTGAAGATGTTCGAACCAACGACATTACCCACGGCAAGGTCAGCGGTGCCACGCAATGCCGAAACCAGGCTCACGCAGAACTCTGGTGCCGATGTGCCGAGAGCAACTATGGTCAGTCCAATCACTATCTGCGGAATGTTCATTCGTTCTGCCAACGCCACAGCGCCGTCAGTCAGTCGGTCGGCACCCCAGAGTACGAGCACCACGCCTGCCACAATCATCAAAATGTTTAATATCATTATCTTGGTTTTTAAGGAATTCAGGAGTTTCAGGAGTTCAGGCGTTACTTCTTCTCAACGCCCTACCCCTTTGAGGAGGTTTGTTGGGCCCCTCTTCTCTGCCTCACTGCCTCATAGAGCAGAATGGCTGCGCTGACGGACACGTTCAGCGAGTCAGTAATGCCCAGCATTGGGATGCGAATATGTGCCGTAGCGGCCTTTCTCCATTGGTCGGTCAGTCCAGTTGCCTCAGTACCCATCACGATAGCCGTGGCGCGACGCATATCGGTATCGTAGTAGAGGCTTGAATCTTGCAGTTGGGCCGTGAGGATGGCGATGCCACGCGCCTTCAGGAAGTCGATACACTCCTCCGACGTGCAAGCCACCATGGGCATACTGAACACCGCACCTGTAGAAGCACGTACCACGTTGGGGTTATAGAGGTCGGTCAGCGGGTCGCAAACCACCACGGCATCGGCACCAGCGGCATCGGCACTACGCAGGATGGCACCCAGGTTACCAGGCTTCTCAACGCTTTCCAACACGATGATAAGCGGATTATCACTCAGCGGCAGGTCAGCAAGCTGCCATTGTCGGGTACGCACTTCGGCGATAACCCCTTCGGTACTTCCACGATAAGCCATGCGTTCGTAAACATCAGGCGACACCAAAAACCGCTCGTACGACCCTTGCGGCAAGGTAAGAGCGGCAGCAGGCGCGCAGAACAGCGTCGTCACCTCGAAACCTGCCTGCAGACAACGCTCTATTTCGCGGCGCCCTTCAACGATGAAGAGCCCCGTGCGGCGACGTTCTGCCGACTTCTGTTGCAGCATCAGCAGGCGTTTCACCTTCGGATTCTGTGCACTTGTAATGATGGTTTCGCTGTTCATGTTTACAAATTTCCGTGCAAAGATACGAATAAGTGAGTGAAATGCAAAGCAAAAAAAGTTTTTTTTGATTTCATTTCCGAGCGGAAGTATCTTCGACGGCACGTCAAAGATACAAAAAAGTTTAGAGTAGAGAGTTGATGGTAGCGAGGTTTTTTTTGTAATTTTAGCTTCGCTGAACTTACTCACGTTCGGAAATGAAAAAGAAAAATATGTTTTCTTTTTGCATTTCGCTCACTTATTTGTACTTTTGCAAATGATATGATAGGAACAATTGTCAACACCTGCACGATTGTGGCTGGAACGCTGGTGGGAGCACTGCTGCATCGCGGCATTAAAGAGAAGTATAAGAACGTGCTCTACAACGGGCTCGGCCTCGTCAGTCTGGCTATCGGCCTGAATGCCACCGTGCAAAATCTGCCCAAGAGCCAGTATCCCGTGCTGTTCATCGTGGCCATTGCCCTCGGTGGAATCGTCGGAACATGGATTGACATCGACGGATGGTTTAAGAGAATGGTAGCCCCACCCCAACCCTCCCCAAAAGGGGAGGGAGCCTTAGCCGATGGCCTTTCGACGGCTATCCTGCTCTATTGCATCGGACCATTGTCTATGCTTGGTCCCGTTATCTCGGCGTTACAGGGCGACAATACCTTCCTCTTTACCAATGCAACACTCGACTTTGTGTCGTCAACCATCTTTGCCTCCACCTACGGCCTCGGCATGGTGCTCGCCGCACCCGTACTGTTCTGCTGGCAGGGCATGTTCTACCTGGTGGCAAAGATTTCGAGCGAAGCCGTCAGCGATGCGCTCATGTCCGAGCTACTCATCGTAGGTGGACTGCTCATCACGGCCTCTGGTCTGTCGCTCCTGAAACTAAAGGACTGCAAGACGCTCAACCTGCTGCCAGCACTGCTCGTGCCCGTGCTGTGGTTCTTGGCTAAAGCGTTGTTTTGATTTGCACATCAACCATTTTAATTGACCGAACAATGAAACAAGGAAAAGCCATATGCGAGACACTGAAACAAATACGCCAGTGCGTGGCCGATGCCAACGGCATCAGCTATGCCCCCACGCCATGCAACCATAAGGGCGATTGTTTGGGTACGTGTCCTGTCTGTGAGGCCGAAGTGCGCTACATTGAGCGCGAACTGAATGTCCGACGACTTCTTGGCAAGGCAGTCATAGTGGCAGGCATAGCCGCAGGCCTGACATCGCTTACGTCCTGTAACCGGACAAAGGACGACCTCAAGCCATTAAGTGCCCCAGAAGAGATGACGGAAGGAATGGTTCAGACAACTGGAATGGTGGATTCAGATTCTGTACAAAAGATTAGGATCGACACGATAGATGGGGTTCCATTTACAGAGCCTATTCAACAACATGCCGAGATGGACTCCTGCGACGCTCAACGGTAAAAACGTGAACTGCCAACGAGACATTTCTGTGTCATTCAAGCGACCAAACCCTAACGAATAACAAGACTGCTCATCGGACTTCTTTCGCCCGTTTCATGCGCTTTGCCTTGCTATAGTGCCCATACACATCGTCGCCTGCGCGATTGCCGACGACTCCTGCCACTAGTTTTCAGCCAGCCTACTGCCGCTCTTTCAATGCCTGGCGCAGACGTTTCTCAGCCATTTCGCGAGCTTGCTTATTGATTTCGTCCTTATTGGTGCGTCGATAGTAGCTGCGCGATTCACCATCGCTGCTGAGCACCAGTGAGTCACCACGCAAATAGGTGATTTCGCAAGTATCTTGGCGATTGTTAATCACCTCAAAATCATCGCTATCGGGTTTCTTCTTGTACTCTCCTGACGTCATCACGAGTTGTCCATTCAGAATGTGCCATTCCGTGAAATAGAGCAAACGCGGATAGACAACGGGGCTTTCGTCCTCGAGTGCTGAGGCGGTGCGCACGTAGCCCACACTCTGTGCAGTCCATTGCCGACGCAAGGTAAATCCGTATTCACGTGGAATCATGAATTGTTCCTTCACCGAGTCAGGCATGTCTTTCATGATGCGCGCCTGCAGCTTTGGCGACATAGTGGCATAGTCCTTCAGCTTTGGCATGACCACATAGCACCACGTGCCTTTCAGCTCGTCGAGGTTCACCACGAAGTCAGCCACCGTCGAGTCTTCCTCGTTGGGCACTAGTCCAATCCAGTCGCCCACCTTCAACTTGCCCTGCACGCGATGGTTTTGGAAGGCATCGATGATATCGAAACGCACCGGGTCACTGCCGTCGTCCTTCAATAGCACTACTACAGAGTCGGTACAGCCCTCGCAGGCCAGTCCATAGATGGTCCGGTCGCCGCTGAGCAGCATTTCCTTGTTGGATTTTCCCTTCGTTTGAGGTTTAGCGAGGTTATCTTCAGCACCTTTTTGCATGCATCCTGCCAAAAAAATGGATGTCATGACTGTGAGGAATAGTGACCATTTTGTTCTCATTGCACGGTAATCTTTTGTCATTTCGGGTGCAAAGTTATGAAAATTTTTCAATAATGAGATATTTAATATGTGTAGAAAACTTAAAAAGTTTGGCTGCATAGTTTTTTTTGCCTAACTTTGCAGGCCGAAAGCGATGTGACTAGGAAAATAGTTAAATGACAAAAAAGTAAAGAAACAAAATATACAATGAAGAAAAAGATTCAATTCAGTCTCGTTTATCGCGACATGTGGCAGAGCTCAGGTAAGTTCCAGCCACGCAAGGACCAGTTGGAGCGCATCGCTCCGGTGATTATCGAGATGGGCTGCTTTGCCCGTGTGGAGACCAATGGCGGTGCCTTCGAACAGGTGAACCTGCTCGCTGGCGAGAACCCTAACGACGCTGTGCGTGCCTTTTGCCGTCCTTTCAACGAGGTAGGCATCAAGACTCATATGTTGGACCGTGGCTTGAATGCGCTTCGCATGTATCCTGTACCCGACGACGTGCGCGCACTTATGTATAAGGTAAAGCACGCCCAAGGTGTAGACATCCCCCGTATCTTCGACGGACTGAACGACACACGCAACATCATCCCCTCCATTCGCTGGGCGAAGGAGGCTGGCATGACACCACAGGCTACGCTTTGTATCACGACGAGTCCTGTGCACACGCTCGACTACTACATGGCCATCGCTGACGAGGTGATTGCAGCCGGTGCTGAGGAAATCTGCCTGAAGGATATGGCAGGTATCGGCCAGCCAGCCTTCCTCGGCAAACTCACGAAGATGATCAAGACAAAGTATCCCGAGGTCATCATCCAGTATCACGGCCACTCTGGTCCTGGTCTGTCAATGGCTTCTATCCTGGAAGTCTGTGAGAATGGTGCCGACATCATCGACACTGCCATCGAACCACTGTCGTGGGGTAAGGTGCATCCCGACGTAATCTCGGTGCAATCAATGCTTCGCAACGAAGGTTTCGATGTGCCCGACATCAATATGAAGGCTTACATGAAGGCTCGCTCACTGACACAGGAGTTCATCGACGATTGGTTGGGCTACTTTATCAATCCCGGCAACAAGCAGATGTCTTCGTTGCTGCTTGGCTGTGGTCTGCCTGGCGGCATGATGGGATCGATGATGGCTGACCTTGGTGGTATTCAGGGCGTCATCAACAACCTGCGTAAGAAGAAAAATGAGCCCGAACTCACAACTGACGATATGCTGGTTGCCTTGTTCAACGAGGTGGAATATGTCTGGCCGCGCGTGGGTTATCCCCCATTGGTGACGCCGTTCTCACAGTACGTGAAGAACATTGCACTCTTCAATCTCCTCACCATGGAGCAGGGCAAGGGCAGATATGTCATGATGGACGACTC
>JAEEGL011258708.1_pt1 | contig 15078 bp, 12 predicted proteins | sample 9134231 | NCBI WGS metagenome assembly JAEEGL01 (sample SAMN16246548, study PRJNA631951) | gut metagenome | biome: gut microbiome; feature: rumen; material: fiber-attached | host: Bos | place: Iran: Karaj | collected 2018-10 | reverse complement strand
TTTTCCTGATCCGGCTCCCAGTCCACATGCACCTCAACGGTTTCCAGCACACGTCCTGCAGCCGCGATGCACACTTCCTTCAGCTTCAGATCCAGCTTCTTTTCCAAAGCCTGTTTTACCTGGCTGATCGTATTGCCGACCGCAGCGATATCGTGGATCTGCCCGTCCAGCATCGCACGGGTCTCATGCTCCTTTACCTCCTGTGCGAGCACCGTAAAAACATCGCCTTCACGGTATCCCACCGTGCCGACGATACTTCTGGTACCGATATCCAGGCCGAAGACCGGCTTCTTCGAAGCAAGATTGACAGCTCTCTTAACAGAGCTCTTTGCCGCACTCTTAACGCCGCTCTTCTCTGTTTTCTTTTCGCTTTTCCTTACCGGTTTTTTCTCTGCTTTCTTCTCTGCCATGCTCATCCTCTGCCCGGTCTGCCCTTACGGCCCGGGTCCCATGCTCCCGTTCAAAATGCCGGCTCACGCCTCATTGTGCACTCCGTCCCTTCCGGGTAGCGGAAGCTGCCGGGATATTTATACTCGCGATCCTGATTGACTGCCGTTTCCGATCCATCGCCGCGGTATATGCAGTCCACGCAGAATGCCTGCCTTCGGCAGGCATTAACGTGAATTAGTATATCATAAACCGCCGTCACGTAAAAGATATTCTTTTTCGAACTCTTCCTCCGTCAGGATCTTTACGCCCAATGCCCGGGCGCTTTTATTCTTTGAGGAGGTGGACGCCGCATCATTATTGATCAGGCATTCGGTCTTCGCACTGACCGAACCTGCCACCTTCCCGCCGCCCGCTTCGATCAAGGCCTTCAGTTCGGCGCGGCTTGCATAATGCAGAAGCGATCCGGTGATCACAAAGCTTTTTCCGGCCAGCCGTTCATTCTGCTCCGAAACAGCAGCTTTCTCAAGCTCTACCTCGGACAGCAGATCCTCCAGGAGCTTTTTCTTTTCCTCATCCCGCATCCAGCCGTACAGGTCCTTTGCCATGACCGGCCCCACGCCGTCGATCGCGGAAAGCTCTTCGATCTCCGCATTACGGATCTTTTCGATCTCCTGATCGAAATGCATGACGATAAGGCGTGTATTGGCGGCGCCGACCCCGGGGATCCCCAGAGCATACAGAACCCTCTGCAGATTGGTCTTCCTGCTCTTTTCGACCGCCGCAAGCAGTTTGTCCGCGGACTTCTCCTGCACGCCTTCCAGTTCCAGCAGCTGCACGCGTTTCTCTTTCAGCCGGTAGATCTCCGCAAAGGAATGGATGAGTCCCGCGGCGATCAGCTTTTCCAGCGTTGCCTCGCTCAGGCCCTCAATGTTCATCGCGTCACGTTCCACAAAGTGAACAAAGGCTTTCAGACGCTTCGCGGGGCATTCGGGGTTTTCGCAGCGCAGCACCTCCGAATCCGCTTCCTTTACGATGCGCGTTTCGCCTCCGCAGACCGGGCAGTGCTCCGGTATGGGCAGGCTGTCCGAGCCTGTCAGGTTTTCGGAGATCTGCGGGATGATCATATTGGCCTTATAGACCAGGATACGGTCGCCGATGCCGAGTTTCAGCTGACGGATGATGCTGATGTTGTGGACGCTGGCCCTGGAAACGCTGGTACCTTCCAGTTCCACCGGCGTAAATACCGCCACCGGATTAATGAGCCCGGTACGCGAGGTGTTCCATTCCACTTCGTTCAGCGTGGTCTCCGCCATCTCGTCCGCCCATTTGAAGGCTATGGCTCCGCGCGGGAACTTGGCCGTACGTCCCAGCGATGCCGCATAGGCCAGATCATCATAGGAGAGCACCAGTCCGTCGGAAGGGATATCCTGGGTCTCAATATTCTTTTCAAAGCGTTCGATCGCAGCAGGCAGTGTCTGCGCATTCACACGCTCATGTTCCACCACGGTAAAGCCCTGCTCCTTCAGAAAAGCAAACTGCTTTTCCATGGAATTGTCAAAATCCTCCCCTTCCGCATTGACAAGGGAAAAGATGATCACGCGTACGTTCCGCTGTGCGGTCACGGCGCTGTCAAGCTGACGCACGGAGCCGCTGCACAGGTTCCGCGGATTCTTGTATTTAGCGCCTTCTTCGGGAAGATTTTTGTTGATCTCTTCAAAATCGCTGTATGTGATCACGGCCTCGCCGCGGATCAGCAGTTCGCCTTTAAACGGGATACGCAGCGGCAGATTTTTGAAGCAGCGCGCATTTGCCGTCACCACCTCGCCCACTTCGCCATTCCCGCGGGTGACACATTTTGCCAGTTCTCCGTTTTGGTAGGTCAGCACCACGGTCAGACCGTCTTCCTTCCAGGAAAGCAGTCCGTCATGATCGCCCAGCCACTCCCGCAGCTCCTCACGGCTCTTGGTCTTGGCCAGGGAGAGCATGGGCTGTGCATGCGCCTCCTTCGGCAGATAATCCACGGCTTCAAAGCCCACGTTCAGCGTAGGGCTTCCCGCCAGGACCGTCCCCGTTTCCTCTTCGAGACGCTGCAGTTCATCATAGAGGGCATCATAGGTCACGTTCGGCATCAGCTCGCGGTCCTCCGCATAATACACGCGGTTCGCCTCGTTCAGAAGCGCCGTCAGTTCCTCCATCCTTTTTTTCTTATCCATCATCCCTTCCCTGTCCTTTCATAGCACTGTCACGATCCCGTCCGCTCCGTATGCGCACAGCTTTACGGATCCGGTTAAACGCCGGCGCTCTGCCGGGCTTTCTCATTATTGTCTCCGTTCACGGAAAAGGGGCAGCAGCGCCGCCCCCGTTTCTTGCTCTTGCGCGAACGTTTCCTTCCGTTTCAGCCCAATGCCGTATTCAGCATCTTTACCGCCTCATCCATGGTGATCGAAAAGGCTACCGCCAGCTCGCTGATCACGATGCGCTCCGCATATGTCAGCAGCTTCGCGTCGGAAATGTTCAGACCTTTATGGTTCTTTTTGTTCTGCGCACGCACATATCGAAGCTGACGGATCAGATTGGTCACTTCGATGCTGTCGGCGCTCTGCAGGATGCTGTCGCAGGTTTCCCGGTCGGGCAGATCACCCTGCATCTTTCCGTCCTCGATCTGCCGGACGATATCCTGCGCCTTCTTTTTCCCGATCACCTTTCTGGCGATCTCGTCTTCCTTGCTCACCGGCACATAGATCGTATCCCGCGCATCATATACGGGCTTCAGTGAATAATAGATCTTATCCGGGCCGGCAAACTCCAGTGTCCCGATCTCTACGATCTCGCAGGCTCCGGAGACTCCATACATCACGTGGTCGCCGATCTTGTATTTCTGCATATAACCTCCATTTCAGCCTGGTAACCCGAAAATACACTATTATTATAGCAGAAAACACCCCTTTCTTCCAGTAGATTTTTCAAAAAAAAGTCACAAATTCCATGCTGTTTCAGCAGGAAAAAAGCTCATTTACCAGCTCATGACCGGTTCGTAGGTAAAGGATTCGATCTCGTATCCGAAATCATTTACCGCCGGGATCAGATACAGATTCAGATAACCGTTGGTATGCGTATCCCCTCCGTAACAATCCTGACAGTTGAAAAGCAGTTCCTGTTTTCCGTTCAGATTCTTGCACTGTACATAATCTACCGTAACCACGTATTCACCATATATCTCCAGTGAAAAGAGCTTTCCGTCATCATAAACACAGCTTTTATTGGTCGTGCCTGTATTACCATAGGGATCCTTCTGATCGTCCCATCCACTAAAGTTTTTCTCAAATGCATCCGGCGACGGAAGATCCGTCCGGAGATCCAGCTCCACCGCAAACAGCTCTTCAAGCCTCTTTTCCGCCTCATCAAGTTCATATTCGCTTATTTTTTTCCCCATAGAATTATCATCAAAGACTTCTTCCACACTGAGAGCTTCCATATCACTTTCGCAGTAAAAGGCGGAGATCACGCCAGTCTGTTTCTTTACCAGCGTTTTCAGCATCCTGTTATCATAGATACTCACTTTTCCGACCTCTGCCGCCGAGCATTCAAAAAGCACCTCAGCCATGGCCGTCAGCATCCTTCTGTCCCTTTTTCCCAGTTCGATACCGCTGTCATTCTCGATCCCCGGATATATCCTGGCATATTCGCCGCTGTCATAGATGTATCGATCTTCTTTTATCACCTTCCCCTTGGAACAGTCACAGGGATTCCACAGTGCCGCATTTTCCTCCGGGTTCGCCCTGATATGGAATATGCGTCCCTGTGAAGAAAAAACGGACAGGTCCGCGCCTTCCTTCTCCATCGCCGAGAGGATCCCGTTCTGATATGCCGAAGTGTCCAGCACATAAACAAGCTTCAGAGGATCACTGTCCCCATAGTACGAAAATTCCATCACCTCGAAGCAATCGGCCGGTCCGTTGTCTCCGGTCAGGTACATTCCCTCTCCCCAGAGCCCGGTAGCATTGACACAGGCCGATGTGGCTGTATCATATCCGCAAAGGTCGAGATCCCGGCTGCCCTGCCATTCAAGCAGCATATACATTTTGTCGTCATTGATCTGGGGAAGCATAACGATCTTTCTCTCCACATACTCCGAAGCGAGCTCCATTTCGATCTCTCTTCCCATGTGCGATGCCTCCTCGAGAATGAGCGTATAGCTTTCCGCCTTCGGATATTCCATACCGACCCGGCCGTTATCAATGCTCACGGTTTCCGCAAGGATATTCCCCTGCACATCCTTAAGAACTGCCTTCACACCGGAGATCGGCTCTTTTGCATAATCAATGATCTGAAGATCGAGAAAACCCGGTACGGAAGGCAGTTCCTCTTCCTCTTCCGGGATCGCGTCCTCCTCCCCTTCCGTCGCGGCTTTCTCCTTATCGTCTGCTTTAACAAGCTTTTCCTGTATCTTTTCCTTCTTCGATCGCAGCCGCCGGATCCCGCTCACTTCATAGCCTTCCTCGAGGATATCGACAGCCGCTTCGCTGTCCTCCATGGCAAGATAAACATCTGCAAGGCCAAGGTAAGCATCTTCTCTCATACTATCGATCGCGATGGCTGCTTCATATGCCGCAATGGCTTTATCGTAATCCATTTCATCAAGATAGCGTTCCGCAAGTCTGAGCTGCTTCTCATAGCGTCTTTCCGTACTTCCGAAAACAAAGACCGCAATGAGGATCACGGCCAGCAGGAGCACAGATGCCACGGCTATAAGCCAGGGCAGGATCTTCTTTTTCTTTCTCTTTACTGCCTCTCCGCTATCCTCCATTCCCGCAGCTGTTCCGCAATATGCGCAGAAACGCTCATCTTCCCCTATCTCATTACCGCATTTCCTGCAATACAAATCCCGTTCCTCCTTTTATCCGAAGAATAACATCTGATTTGCCGGCATCGTATACCGCTTCCGTTTTCCACCGGATCTCAGCAGTCTCTTTCTCTTCTGCCATGTACATAATATTTTATACTCTCCGCAAGTTTGAGGTCAAGCTTCTATGCGGAAACCGTAGTCCGTTTTACGGCGCCCGCCGGACAGCCATATCCGCAGACGCTTATGAAAAACAGGCGCAAAAATTGAATAAGAGAAGATGAAATCGCCCCCTACCCTCCCCGCGAACTGCCACCCGGCTTTAGCTGACATCTTCATTTCGCCGGCTCTGCGAAATAAAAAAGACAGAGGATTCTTCCTCTGTCTTTTTTATACCCTTACGGTATCGGAATACTTATTTCTTCTTTGCACCGTTAACGGCATCCTTGAAAGCCTTGCCTGCCTTGAACTTGGGAGCCTTGGTAGCTTTGATCTTGATGGTCTCGCCGGTGGACGGATTGCGGCCGGTACGTGCCTTTCTCTCGGAAACTTCGAAGGTACCGAAGCCTACCAGCTGAACCTTTCTGTCACCCTTCTTGTTAGCAAGCTCTTTCTTCACCACTTCGATGAAGGCATTGAGTCCGGCTTCTGCAGCTTTCTTTTCGATCTTTGCGCTCTTGGCCATAGCTTCAACTAATTCTGCCTTGTTCATTTTTCTCTCCTCTCAAAATGATTGTTTTACGGCATCTTCAGTACTGCCGATTTAAAGATTACCACTGTTTATGGGAAATTGCAATAGAAAAACACAATTTTTGACGATAAAATCACTATATCTTGTGGTTTTTTCCGCTTTACCCGGGCAAAAAAACTCATCACTGCCCGCTGAGTTTTTTCAGACGGTCTCTCTCCAGTTCAAAAATGAAACGGACGAACTCTTCCCGCGCTTCCTGCCTCATATCCACGAACTGCATACGGTGGTCAAAATGCCCCCGCTGATCGTTCAGAAGCCCCGTGCGGATCAGCTTTCCCAGGAATATATAATTCTTTATCTGTCCCCCCGGATTCTCCGCGACCAGATGCGTGATCACCATGCCGCCGACGGGTATCTCATCCGTAGATGTAAAGCGTATCCCGCCGCCGCTGATATCAATGGTGGTCCCCATACGGAATCCGTCCATCGTCAAAAGCGTCCCGTTCTTTGTCGCCTCTTTGAAGGCGGCAGCGTTTTCGGCCGTCAGCACCAGATAACGTACAGGGATACTGGTCTCCAGGCGGAAATAGGCCCGCCGCTCATATTTCTGCAGCGAACCGGTCAGCTCTGCCTTCACCACGCGGATATTCCCCTCCGAAAGGTTGGAAATGATCCTTATGGGTGCATTATAGATCTTGCTGGCAAAGAAATAGGCTTCCAGGCGCTCGCCCGAATGCATGGGGATCAGACGCGCCTTGATCACGGGATTGGTCAGGAGTATGGTCTTCCCGTCGATCACGTCATGGATCGAACTGGCCATCTTTTTTTCCTGCGCTTCGGGTGCATCCAGCCCCAATCCGCGTCCCACGAGTTCCAGCGGGACGCCGGGTTTTAAGACTTTTTCCATACCGGAATATCCTTATTATCTGTTGCTTTCCAGGAGTTTTTCAACGCTTACGAGCTTTACGCAGAGCACAAACAGTTCCGTCGCCGTCTTCAGTTCCGCTACGGGCGGCAGCGTGGGGGCGATACGGATGTTGGAATCCTTCGGATCCTTTCCGTAAGGCCAGGTAGCACCGGCTCCGGTCATGACCACACCTGCTTTCTTTGCCTTGCCGACGATCTCTTTCGCGCAGCCTTCCATGGCATCAAAGCTGATGAAGTATCCGCCCTTCGGTTTGGTCCATTCCCCGATACCGAGTCCGCTTAAACCTTCGTCGAGCATCTGCTCCACCATCTCGAATTTCGGACGTATGATGTCCGCATGTTTTCTCATATGCTCCGTGATCCCGTGGATATCCTTGAAGAAACGTACATGCCTCAGCTGGTTCACCTTATCATGACCGATGGTCTGGTTCTTCAGCTGCTTCTTGATATCCTCGAGGTTGTTGAGGGATGTGGCCAGCGCCGCGATCCCGCTCCCCGGGAAGGTGATCTTGGAGGTAGACGCAAACTTATAGACCAGATCGGGATTGCCGGCTCTCTTGCATTCCGCAAGGATCTCGACAAGATAATCCTGATCCGTATCATACAGGTGATGTACACCGTAGGCATTATCCCAGAAAATACGGAAATCCGTCGCAGCGGGCCTCAGTCTTGCAAAACGCTGTACCGTCCGGTCCGAATAGGAATAGCCCTGGGGATTGGAATACTTCGGCACACACCAGATGCCCTTCACAGCCGGATCGCTGCTCACCAGTTCTTCCACCATATCCATATCCGGTCCTTCCGGGCTCATGGGTACCGGGATCATCTCGATCCCGAAATATTCGGTGATGGCAAAATGCCGGTCATAACCGGGAACCGGGCAGAGGAATTTCACCTTGTCCAGTCTGCACCAGGGCGTATTGCCCATGATCCCGTGAGTCATGGCGCGGGCCACGGTATCGTACATCACGTTCAACGAAGAATTTCCGTAAATGATGATATTGTCGGGATGATTTTCCATCATATCCCCGAGCAGCTGCTTAGCTTCGGGTATACCATCCAGGCAGCCGTAATTACGGCAGTCCGTGCCGTCCTCACAGCGCAGGTCCACCTGGGAGTTCAGCACATCCATCATGCCCATGGAAATATCCAGCTGCTCCTTGCAGGGCTTTCCGCGGCTCATGTCCAGATGCAGGTTCATCGCCTGGAATCTGCCGTATTCCTCACTTAAAATCTCATGCTCTTTTGCAAGCTCTTCCTTTGTCATCTCCAGATAGCTTTTCATAACGCTCCCTCCGAATCCCATATTCCTGGAAGCCCCGCTCTCCGCAAAGCTCCAATATATCATTATAAAAATATCCGCCTCAAATTTCAAGCCCCCTGCTTGTCTGATTCCTCGGACTCACATGTCATTCTTATGCAACGCTTGCGACATTTTCATGCGTTCCCGCCGTAGCAGAAAAACACAGTTCCCTTGCTGTTGCCTACGCACTATGCTCATGCATCGCGCCCGGCGCAGACGCATCCGCACTCGCCGTCCCGCTCCTTCCTTCGTCACATCTGTTCCCCGGGCGTTGCAGAGTTTTGCGGGAATGAGACGCCGCGCAAGGATGATATCCGGATCCCGGACAGATCAAGGCGCGCTTTTAGCGGCAGGCGGAATCCGGCGCTTACAGGCGCGGCTTTCGCACAAAACCTTCCGCAATGCGCGGAAACAGTTACTGCTCCTCCACAGCCTCCGCCTCTTCCGAAACCTCTTCCTCCGCGCGCCCCTGGGTCAGGTAGCGCTCGTACGCATTGATGGTTGCCGGGGTGGAAGCGTGAAATGCATTATTGGCAAAGAGCACGTCGGTGATCCCGTACTCTTCGATATAATCCTGAATGTTTCTGGTGAAGTAGCGCGAATCGATCACATGCACCTCTTCATAAGTTCCGAAGAGATAGCCTGGGATCGCGTTTCCGAAACTGTCCTTCAGGATGATCAGTTTACGTCCGTTCTTCGTATCCGTGACTACGCGGGTGATCTTGGCATCTCCGCCCATGAAGGTGCAGTATGCCCCGCCGCTGCCGTCGGGGTATTGCAGGAAGAACGGTCCCTCTTTCTGCTCCGCCTCGCCTGCCACGCTCCAGTCGGCGCCGAGTATATAATTCACATAATAGGTCTTATACTGCACTTTACGGGGAGTATAGTATACAAAATCTTCCGGATTCTGGCTCACGCGGATGTCCTCGGAATACATATACATACTGCCCACATAGCCGTGGACCACATGTTCGTCATACTCGGAGATATCAAGGAAGGGCAGTCCTGCCGCCTCCGCGATCTTGGATGCCGCATAATAGGCGCCGAGAGGTGCCCAGTGATGATCCGTTCTGAGATAGATTGGCTCGTCACGGTGTTCTCCCAGGATCGAATAGATATTAATACCGATCACATCATCACGGAGATGCTCGATGACATTATTGATCTGGACAAGCTGGCTTCCCGAGTAGGCGGCCGCCCCTTCCGGGCAGTAATAGGAAACCGCCGTGGGAATGACGCAGACCATGACATTCAGCTCCGGCATCAGTTCCTTATAGTGGTTGGCAACCCCGGCATAATTGGCCGTAACGGTTTTGTTCCCGCCGTAGAGCATGATCGCTCTTGTGGTCTCTCCGCTTCCGGTCACGATGATACCGTTGGAAGCCGCGGTAAAATCTTCGGCAACGGGGGCAAAGTTTTCCGAGATCGTCGTATTCTCATGCGCAGGTGCCGCTTCCACTTCGCGTTTCGACTTTTCCTCTGCTGTGGGTGTGGCGGAAGGTTTGGACGCATCCTCTTTTTCGGGATCCTGATCTTCGGATGCCGGCGCTTTGGGTGTCGGGCTCGGAGCCCGGGTCGGCGCAGGCTTGTCCGCCTTCTCCTTTTCCGCCTGCTGTAAAGGCTCTTCCTCTGTTTCCTCATCATTCATGGCCAGGGTACCCACATTATGAAAACTGATCTCCTCTTCCCCGTCCTTCATGCGTACGCCCCTCATATCCGCAAGCGCAAGGGCCGTCGTCGTGATATCGTCCCGAAAGGGCACCGTATCGGTAAACCAGCTGTCGATCGCAGCGGTATAGCTGCCGTCCATCCATGAATCCGTGTCAAACGCCGGAAATACCGCCAGCTCGCGCCGTTCCACCTCCGAATAGGTTTTGCGCGGTCCGAAAGCAAGAAATGCCGTTATCGCAGCAAAAACCAGTACCATGATGATGATATAGAACCTTGACCATTTCATGATCTTTAAAACCTCGTATAAAGAAAAGGATGATTGCTGGCACCGACCAGAAGTATCGTCGATGCCACAAGAAACGCTGTTGTCCAGACCGCACGCAATACGGTAACACCCCGCCTATCCGTCTTGGGAAATTTAAAGCACAGCAAAAGTGCCGCAGCGAGAAGCAGCGCATTCTGCGAAAGTGTACTCTTCAGCAAATAATCGCCGGATACCGGAACGGCATTGGCACCGAAAAGCACCGCAAAAAAGCGCCGCATCTTTCCGAAATCCTCAAAATAGAAGATCCCCCAGCCAAGCACAACAAACGCAAGACCCGTGATACGCCGGAAGAGCGCTGTGACTCCGTGGCATTCGCCCTGTCCTTTCCGATAATACAGCGCATGCTCCAGCAGCAGGAGCAGCCCGAAATAAAGCCCCCAGAGCAGATAATTCCAGCTCGCGCCGTGCCAGAATCCCGTCAGTGCCCAGACGATCAGGATATTCCGTATCCATTTGATCTTTGAACAGCGGTTTCCGCCCAGCGGGATATAGACGTAATCCCGGAAGAAACTGCCCAGCGAGATATGCCAGCGTCTCCAGAAATCCGTGACCGATGCACACATATAGGGATGATCGAAATTCTCCGGGAATTGGAAACCCATGCATTTTCCCATGCCGATGGCCATATCCGAATAGCCCGAAAAATCATAATAGATCTGAAGCGAAAATGCGATCAGTCCAAGCCAGGCCATGCCGGTCGACAGCGAGGAAAGCTCCGCCCCCATGGTCTGTTTCACGATCTCCCCGAGCTGGTCGGCAAGCAGTACCTTTTTTCCGAGGCCGTATACAAAACGCCTTATGCCGTCCGCGATATCATTCTCCGTCGTTTTCCGCGCATCCATAGCCGATGCGACCGCGGTATAGCGGACAATGGGGCCGGCGATCAGCTGCGGGAACATGGAGATATAGAGCAGCAGTCGCGGAAAACTCTTCTGCGGCTCACATTTCTTTGCCCGTACATCCGCCAGATAGGAAATGGACTGGAAGGTATAAAAACTGATGCCGATGGGCAGACGTATATCGACTTCCGGCACATCCGCTCCCGCAGCTTTTACGGTGGCAAGGATCAGATTTCCGTATTTGAATACCGCCAGCAGCAGAAGATGCAGGACGATGCCCGCGATCTCCTTATGTGTCCTGCCGCAGATATGGTCGATGATCACGCCGAGAAGGAGCAGCAGGATATAGACAGGCTCCCCCCACACATAAAAGATCAGCGAAAAAAGCACCAGCACGCTGTTTCGGAGAAGCGTCTTCTCCTTTTTCTTCTCGATCAGATATGCCGCCGCATAAAGTATTGCGAAGGCAGGTATAAAAACATAAATAAAGAACAGATCCGCAAAAACCATTTTCTACATCCTGTAAGGGTTCCTGATATTTCCGCTTGAATATACGTGGGTATTCTGATAAAACCAGCGGTTGATCCTTACGATGCCCCAGCTGTAATACAGACTGCAGGTAATAAAATTCAGAAGACCGATCAGGCAGTTTTCTCCCCAGTAACCTGCTCCGTCCCCGTTAAAGACCAGCCGGTCACCGTTGATCACGCTGTGCGCCATATCATACCTGTGTATGCGGACGATCGCCCAGGGAGTTGCGATACCGCAGCTGAAGAAGACCATAAGGCCGGCAACCAGCGATTCCCCAAGCCGTGTTCCGACCTCCCCGTCATAAAAAGAGTCCTCAAAAGTCTGGCCCATGACCGGGTTCATATCGGCATAACAGGTATGGGCCATCTCCCACTGGTGCATGCGTACGCTCACCCAGAAACCATAGATCCCGCATGTCACAAGGCAAAGAAGCCACCAGATGATCCAGTTGGCAAAGAGCTCGCCTGCAGTACCGGTAAATGCAAGTCTCCGACCGTTAATGATCGTATGATGCTTACGCCAGTGAAGATTCCGGCAATATACCCAGGGATAGGCGATCCCAAGGGTAAAAAACAATACCAGGGCATTGATAATGTAGATCCCCAGATATTCTGCTCCTTCGCCGTCAAAACCACTGGGGGCACCAAATCCGTCATAGGCGGTACCGTAAACGATATTCGGATTACCGGCTCCGGTATATACGTTCCTGTAGCCCATATTCGGACCACCGCCCATATTTCCGCCGCCGTACATGTTCGGACCGCTGCCCATGTTTCCGCCGCCGTACATGTTCGGACCGCCGCCGCCCATGTTCCCGCCACCGCACATATTCGGACCGCTGCCCATATTTCCGCCGCCGTACATATTCGGGCCGCCGCCCATATTTCCACCGCCGTAGCCCGCATTCTGTCGCCCGGGATCCGTATAACTGTTACGATAGCCCATATTGGGGCTTCCGTTTCCCACGCTTCCGTTTCCCTGCAGCGGTGCGCCGCAGTTCATGCAGAATCTGGAATTACCGCCTTCATTTCCGCATTTCGAACAGAACATCTGAATATCCTCCGGTATCACTTATTAACGATAATGATCACAAAAATAAATCCCGCTCGTGCCGCCTGATACGCCCACGAAAGGATCAAAGTACAACGCCCAGATTCCTGAGGATCGCATATGCGAGAGCCCCATATGCGGAAATGCCCAGAAGGATCTTTTCCGCGAGATTAAAACGCCGTTCACCTGTCCGGATATAACGCAGTTCATATACCGCCAGGATGACCAGCAAAAGCGGCACCACCGTGAGTGCAAGCAGGTTGCTCTCGACCGCTCCCGTAAAGTCCAGCTTCAGCGCAGCCAAGGCCGCATGCGTCATGCCGCAGCCGGGACACTTTACATGAAGAAATGTATAAAAAGGACAGGGTATCCCCAGATGCGTAAAATGCACCCAGAGCGCATAGGAAAGGCCGAGAGCCAGAAGCAGTGCCAGTTTTTTCAGCTCTTTCCGAAGCCTTTCCGCAGCACTGCCCGGCTCCCGGGCATCCGGCAATGACTCAGTCCTTACCCCGGTCATCTTACAACAGCTTTCCGCGCAGCTCCTCAGCACTCTTTGCGCTCAGATAAGCCGGCGCGATATCAAATACGGTCTTGCAGCCGCTAGCTCCCTCGGAAGCAAGACGGAAGGCTGCCCTGGCGTAGGCTGCCAGCACCGAACCCGTAAACTCGGGATTAGAATCCAGCTTCAGGCTGTATTCGATGATATGTTTATGCTCCTTTTCCATGCCGCTCACGCCGCTGCGGATCACAAAACCGCCGTGAGGCAGGCCGGCGTGGTCACGCTGAAGCTCTTCCTTTGTGATGAAATGCACCGTGGTATCATAATCGGCGAAATAATTGGGCATCTCTTTGATCTCTTTTTCGATCCGCGCTTTATCCGCGCCTTCCTTTGCCACCACGAAGCATTCTCTCGTATGCATCTGTCTGGTGGTAAACTCGGGATTTTCGCCGGCGCGCACTTTTTCCACAGCCGATTCCACCGGTACCGTGTACTGTCTGGCATCTTCCACGCCTTCGATCCGGCGGATCGCATCGGAATGTCCCTGGCTCACGCCACGGCCCCAGAAGGTATAATGCTTTCCTTCCGGAAGTACCGCATCCCCGATCATACGCATCAGTGAAAACATCCCGGGATCCCAGCCTACGGAAATGATCGCCACATGGCCGCCCTTCTTTGCCGCCGCATCCACATTGGCAAAATGCTCGCCGATGCGTGCATGGGTATCAAAACTGTCGATCACATTAAAAAACTCCGCATATTTGGGCGTCTGTACCGGCAGATCCGTTGCGCTGCCGCCGCCGAGTACGAGCACGTCGATCTTATCCTTCCAGTCCAAAAGCTCACTCTCTGCCAGCACCGGCACTCCCGCCGTGCGTACCTTTACACTTGCCGGATCCCTGCGGGTAAATACCGCCGCAAGTTCCAGATCCGAATTCTGGGCGATCGCGCTCTCCACACCGCGTGAAAGGTTTCCGTAACCAAGTATTCCGATCCTGATACTCATATCATTTCCTCCGTTTTCTATAGATTCCGCTGAATGGCTGTCCGGTCCGGATCTGAGCATATATCAGTATACGGTCCTTCAGAGTAATCCTATGCTTACAAACGTTCGGAACAGCAAACAGTATAATACCACAAAGGCGGCAGCCTGAAAAGGCTGCCGGAACAAAAAAATTTGCATCCGAAGGGTTCAGCCTATATAATCAGATCAGTATAAGCAGAAATAAATCATGTTTGCAGGGGTGATAAAAATGGGATCTGAAGAATTTGATATCCGACAGCTTGAAGGCAGCTGGTACGAACAATGCGAAAACGGAGACGTGATCACGATCAAAGATGAGTGGATCAGGCTTGAGCGAAAGGGTACGGTCAAAGAGCTGCGCTTCCGTGTGAAAAAAAGCGAGAGCTCCGACTGCGAATGGGATATTCTGTGCGGAGAGCTTTTCCCCATGGAACGTCTCTGCTGGATTGATTTCGGTGCCCCCTCGGAACCCTTTCTCCAGACCCGTCTGTCGATGGAGATCATGGATTATCACTTTAACCCGCGGACATTTAAACGCAATCCTTATGAAGCGCCGAAATACGGCGAGATCCATATCAATACCAATGAAAAAGCGATCAAATGGTTCCAGGATTACCGCGTACGCAGGCTTTCCCTGAAGATTCAGGAACCGCAGCGGGAAAGCGGCATGATGGCCCCCCAGCCTCCCTATGCCGGTTTCTATACCTACGAGATCGAACGCACGGCGGATGACGGCGGCGTGATCCGCGCCACGATACAGAACGGCCACGGCTGCCTGGGCTTCAGCCAGACTTTTACCGTTCCCGAAGTAAAGATGAGTCCGAAAGAGATGAACGAACTGGCTCTCGTCATCGCCAACGGGAAGCTGGACCGCTTAAACGGTCTTGACGCCTGGCAGGACGGCGTTCCCTCCTATTTTGAAAGCTTTGATCTGAGCATACAGTTCTATAAGGAAGACTATCATGCCAGAGCCAATCATTGCTTT
>JAEEGL012272434.1_pt1 | contig 15079 bp, 10 predicted proteins | sample 9134231 | NCBI WGS metagenome assembly JAEEGL01 (sample SAMN16246548, study PRJNA631951) | gut metagenome | biome: gut microbiome; feature: rumen; material: fiber-attached | host: Bos | place: Iran: Karaj | collected 2018-10 | reverse complement strand
GGTGCCAAGATCCTTGGCTGATACGTTAACAATACCGTTTGCATCGATATCGAATGTAACCGCAATCTGTGGTACACCTCTCATTGCTGGTGGGATACCATCAAGTCTAAACTGTCCAAGTGACTTGTTATCCTTAGCGAACTGACGCTCACCCTGAACTACGTTGATATCTACTGCTGTCTGGTTATCTTCTGCTGTAGAGAATACCTGAGACTTCTTGGTAGGAATTGTAGTATTTCTTTCAATCAATCTGGTTGCAACACCACCCATGGTTTCAATAGAAAGTGAAAGAGGTGTTACATCAAGAAGTAAAATTTCACCTGCACCGGCATCACCAGCAAGCTTACCACCCTGGATAGAAGCACCTAAAGCTACACATTCATCAGGGTTCAAAGTCTTAGAAGGTTCATGTCCTGTTAAAGCCTTAACCTTATCCTGTACTGCAGGGATACGTGTAGAACCACCTACTAACAATACCTTAGAAAGGTCAGATGCATTTAAGCCAGCATCCTTTAATGCGTTCTGTACAGGCACTGCAGTTCTTTCTACTAAGTCATGTGTTAACTCATCAAATTTTGCACGAGTCAAATCCATATCAAAGTGCTTAGGGCCTTCTGCTGTTGCAGTAATGAAAGGAAGGTTGATGTTTGTAGTTGTAGCTGCAGACAATTCCTTCTTAGCCTTTTCAGCTGCTTCTTTCAATCTCTGAAGAGCCATCTTATCACCGGATAAGTCAACACCTTCTTTTGCCTTAAATTCAGCTAACATCCAATCAGTAATCTTCTGATCGAAGTCATCACCACCAAGGCGGTTATCACCAGAAGTAGACAATACTTCGATAACGCCGTCACCGATTTCAATGATAGAAACATCGAATGTACCACCACCTAAATCGTATACCATAATCTTCTGCTCATTTTCATTATCAAGACCATAAGCCAAAGCTGCTGCTGTAGGCTCGTTGATAATACGCTTTACATCAAGTCCGGCAATCTTTCCGGCATCCTTTGTAGCCTGACGCTGAGCATCGTTGAAGTATGCAGGAACAGTAATAACTGCTTCTGATACGCTTTCACCTAAATAGTTTTCTGCATCAGATTTTAATTTCTGAAGAATCATAGCAGAAATCTGCTGAGGAGAGTAATTCTTTCCATCGATCGTACGTCCGTTGGATGTACCCATATCTCTCTTAATAGATGCAATTGTGTTTTCTGCATTCGTAACAGCCTGACGTTTTGCGGGTTCACCGATTAATCGCTCTCCGTTCTTTGTAAATGCAACGATAGAAGGTGTTGTTCTAGAACCTTCCTGATTTGCGATAACGGTGGGTTTTCCACCTTCCATAACAGCTACACAGCTGTTGGTTGTTCCTAAGTCGATACCAATAATCTTACCCATGATTTCTTCCTCCATAAAATGTATTAATTGATATGTTATTTTTATATAAGTCTAATGATTTATGCTGATATATATGATTCCCGAAGTGACAGTGCGGAGCGTTCCGAATACACTGCGTATTTCTGTTGGACCGGCGACTTTAGAAGCCGGGACTTTACAGAAATTCGCCGGGATGAGGTAGAGCGTAGACACTGCCGAGGGAATTATATATATCAACATAAATCATTTATATAAATATATTTACTGCACTACGGCTACCATTGAATGGCGAACCACGGTGTCGCGGTACATATAACCTTTTTGCAATTCCTGAGCAACAACTCCGGATTCATATTCTTCGGATTCTACCTGCATTACTGCGTTGTGGAATTCAGGGTTGAACTCCTGTCCTACTGCTTCAATAGGTGTAACGCCTGCTTCTTCCAAAGCGGTCATCATCTGTTTGTAAACCATCTTCATACCTTCGCCAAAGGCATCTCCTTCTTCCACTCCGGCCAAACCTCTTTCGAAGTTGTCCACTACAGGGAGAATCTTTTCAACGATGGTTTTTGCACCCATATCAAACATCTGAGCTTTTTCTTTCTCAGAACGGGTTCTAAAGTTTTCAAACTCAGCCAACTGACGTTTTACCTTATCGGTCAACTCTTCAATTTGCTCATCACGTTTGTCTTTTTTCTTACCAAATTTCTTTTTCGGTTTTTCTGTTTCTTCCTTTTCAGAAGCTTCTTCTTTTGTTTCTTCTTTTGTTTCTTCTTTGGAATCTACTGTTTCTTCCTTTATTTCTTCGGAAGTCTCTTTCTTAGTTTCTTCCGCCTTTACTTCTTCTGTATCGAAGTTCTCTTTCTTTTCAGCCACGACTTCGCCACCTTTCTTTTCTATTGATACTAGGTCTCATCTGCCTTTTTCAGCATCTGATCCAACTGACTTTTCAAATGTGTTAAGTTGTCCATAACGTTTTTGTAATCCATACGTTTCGGACCGATAATACCAATGGTTCCTTTTACGCCTTCCCCTAATTCATAGGTAGCTGTAACAACGGAACAATCTTTCATGGTCTGAATCGGAGATTCATCACCAATGTACACCTGAATGCCCGTTCCTGTTTTTTCTCCATCGGTTTCTATATCTGAAATCAAATTCCGCAACTCTTCTTTTTCTTCGAAGGCGGAAATGAATTCACTGGCTTTTTGTGTATCTGCCAATTCCGGATACTTGAAGATGTTGGTTGCACCGGAGGTATAAATCTCCATCTCTTCGTCCCCAATGGTTTCTGCCACGGTTTGAAGCACCTGCTCAATAATCTCTTCAAATTCACCGGCTTGAGCTTTCATTCTGGATATTAATGCAAGATTAATATCGGAAACCGTCAATCCATTTAAATTGGTGTTTAAAAGCATGTTCAGCTTTAACATGTTTTCACTGTTTAACGGTTCATCCACATCAATGAGCTTATTCTTTACAATATTTCCACTCATCATAACCACGGAAAGTATCTGATTCTCATTTACCTGAGAAAGCTGAACAAACTTTACCTTGGTACCGGATAGTGCCGGTGCGGAAATCATAGTTGCATATTGGGTATTGTTTGCCAACACCTTTACAACCTGCTTCAGCATCTTTTCCATCTTTTCGGTTTTTTCAATCATCAAATCCTTAATATCGGAAATCTCTTCATCCTTTTCCGCAATTAAGTGATCCACATAAAACCGATAACCTTTATCGGAAGGAATACGTCCTGCCGAGGTGTGAGGTTGAACAATATAGCCAAGTTCTTCCAAATCACTCATTTCATTTCGAATGGTTGCAGAAGATAAATTCAAATCGGAACTCTTGGAGATGGTACGACTTCCTACCGGTTCTCCAGTCTCCATATAATTTTGAATAATGGCATTTAAGATTTTTACTTTTCTTTCATCTAATTCTTCCATCAAAAACCTTTTCCCTTTGTCACTTCCCTCTGTTAGCACTCATAAAAAAAGAGTGCTAATATCTTCAAAAGATAATTTAGCACCCTAATTCTGCTTTGTCAACTGTTTTCGTGAGTATTCGTTATTTAATCCAACAGGAATTCCGACATCACCTGATTGGCCACATCCATTCCTTTGTCAGTTAAAAAGATGCGACCCTCTGCTGCTTTCAAAAGGCCTAAAGCCTCATTCTTTTTAATAACCTTTCCAAAGACAGCTTCCACTGTAATTTGGAACACATCAAAGAATTCCTGACGAACCACACCTTGGTTCATGCGTAGTCCCAGATACATATATTCGGACATAGCATCCCGTTTGGAGAGCTCAATTTCTTCCACGCGAACAGATTCATCTGTTTCACACTTTTCAATATAGGTAGAAATATCCCTTACATTGGTGTAGCGCACTTCATCAATTAAAGATGCAGCACCAAGTCCCACGCCAAGATATGGAGTCCGTTTCCAATAACCGATATTATGGCGACACTCTTTTCCATCCAAGGCATAATTGGAAATCTCATACTGATGGTAGCCCTTCTCCTCCAGTAACTGCTGCGCCCTTTTATAAAGGTCGTATTCTGTATCCAAATCCGGAAGTGCTTCCGTCTCCAAATCTTTTTCCCGTCGCTCTACATCCTCCTTGTAAGTATCATAAAAAGGTGTGCCCTCTTCGATGATTAAGGAATAGCAGGAAATATGCTCCGGCTTTAAATAGGTTACTTTTTTAATGGTATTGGAAAGCTTATTCCAGGTTTGGAAAGGAAGGCCAGTCATAATATCCACATTAATATTATCAAAGCCTGCCAGTCTCGCTTCCCGATAGGTGGTTTCAAACTTATCAAAGGTATGAATCCGTCCCAAAAGTTCTAATTCATCCTCATTGGCTGATTGTAGCCCAATGGAAAGGCGATTCACTCCCATATGGCGGTAAATCTTAAAGGCTTCCAAACTTCCGGTACCGGGGTTGCATTCCATGGAAATTTCCGCATCCTCTGCCACATGAAAGTTTTGAAAAATCGCATCAAAGATACGTTGCATAAATACCACTTCCAAAAAAGTGGGCGTGCCACCTCCTATATAAATAGAAGTAATGGTCTCCTCCGAAAATCTTTCTTTGTAGCTTTCAATCTCCGAAATCAAAGCGTAGGTATAACGCTCCCGTAGTTTCACATCATAATTTCCGGATAAAAAATCGCAATATTTACACTTTTGAACACAAAACGGAATATGTACATATAATTCCATTTCTGACCTCCCCCATATGATCTAATCTTCATCCAGCTTTAAGACAGACATAAATGCTTCCTGTGGAATCTCCACATTTCCCACCTGACGCATTCTCTTCTTTCCTTCTTTTTGCTTTTCCAAAAGCTTCTTCTTTCGGCTGATATCACCACCGTAACATTTGGCAAGTACGTCTTTACGCATAGCCTTAACGGTTTCTCTGGCAATAATTTTGGAACCAACCGCTGCCTGAATGGGGATTTCAAATAAGTGGCGGGGAATTTCCTGTTTTAATTTCTCGCACATCTTTCTTCCTCTTTCGTAGGCAGTATCCTTAAATACGATAAAGGAAAGCGCATCCACCATTTCATGGTTGATTAAAATATCCAACTTCACAAGTTCACTGCGCTCGTATCCCTTCATCTCATAGTCAAAGGATGCATATCCTCTGGAGCGGGATTTTAAAGCGTCAAAGAAGTCATAAATAATCTCGTTTAACGGAAGTACGTACTTCAGCAACGCACGGGACTCTTCCATGTATTCCATGGAAACATAAATACCACGGCGTTCCTGACAAAGATCCATAATGGCACCAATATAATCCTTGGTTACCATGATTTCCGCATCTACCATAGGTTCTTCCATGTATTCAATCTCAGAAGGATCCGGTAAGTTAGAAGGATTGGTTAACTCAATCATTTCTCCGTCTGTTTTATGGACACGGTAAACTACTCCCGGTGCGGTGGTTACCAAATCCAGGTTGTACTCTCGCTCCAAACGTTCCTGAATTACATCCAAATGCAACAGTCCCAAGAAACCGCATCGGAAACCAAATCCCAATGCAACGGATGTCTCCGGTTCATACTGAAGCGCTGCATCATTTAACTGAAGTTTTTCCAAGGCATCTCTTAAATCCGGATACTTTGCTCCATCTGCAGGATACATACCACAGTACACCATAGGATTTACCTTTTTATATCCGGGAAGGGCCTCTTTGCAAGGATTGGTAGCTGAAGTAATAGTATCACCCACACGGGTGTCTCTTACGTTTTTAATGGAAGCTGTCATATAGCCTACCATGCCGGCAGAAAGCTCATCACAAGGGATAAACTGTCCCGCACCGAAATACCCTACTTCCACAAGTTCAAACTCTGCTCCGGTGGCCATCATCTTTACCTTGTCACCGGCCTTCATAGTTCCCTCTTTTACACGGCAGAAAACAATAACACCTACATAGGGATCGTACAAAGAGTCGAAAATCAACGCCTGTAACGGTGCGGATGCATCACCTGTGGGAGCAGGAAGTTCTGTAATGATTTGTTCCAAAACAGAATCAATATTCAACCCCGTCTTTGCTGAAATCTGAGGAGCATCCTCCGCAGGAAGACCAATCACATCTTCGATTTCTTCAATTACCCTTTGAGGGTCCGCACTGGGCAAATCAATTTTATTGATTACCGGAAGCACTTCCAAATCATGGTCAAGGGCCAAATACACATTGGCCAGGGTCTGTGCTTCAATTCCCTGGGCTGCATCCACAACCAAGATGGCACCGTCACACGCTGCCAAGCTTCGGGATACTTCATAGTTAAAATCCACGTGGCCAGGAGTATCAATCAAGTTTAAGATATACTCCTCACCATCATTTGCCTTATAAATCAAACGCACCGCCTGGGATTTAATGGTAATCCCTCTCTCACGTTCCAAATCCATATTATCCAAAACCTGAGACTGCATTTCACGCTCTGTTAAAAGACCGGTACGCTCAATCAAGCGATCCGCCAAGGTGGATTTACCATGGTCAATATGTGCTACAATACAAAAATTTCTGATTTTACTCTGGTCAACGGCCATTTTATTACCTTTCAATTACGCATTTAAAAACGCAATCATTGCCTCTCTAATATAAGTATAGTCTTTGATTCCCATACACTCTCTTGCGGAATGCATTGATAAAATCGGCACTCCCATATCTACGGTAAGCATGGGAAGCTGTGAAGAAACAAACGCCCCTAAGGTACGTCCTCCCGGAATATCGGAACGATTTGCATAGGTCTGATATGCAATCTTGTTTTCGTCGCAAATGCTCTTTAAAATCGCAATTGCACGGGAGTCTGTTGTATAAGACTGAGACGATGCTTCCTTGATTGCAAATCCACGTCCAAGCATAGGCTGGTTCGTCAAATCTGCTTTGTCGGTGTAATTTGGATGATAACCGTGTGCCACATCCACAGACAATGCCATACCGCCGTAAATTGCTCGGATTCGGTCATCATCGCTAAATCCCAAAGAAGCATAAATCTTTACCAACAAATCTGCCAAAAGGTGGGACTTGGCTCCCTGCTTTGTTTCACTTCCGATTTCTTCATGATCGTAGAAAGCGGAAATCTCCAAACTCTTTGGTGCATCCTTTCGAATCATTGCTTCCAAAGAAGCAGCCACAGAAGAAAGATTGTCAATCTTGGATGCAGATAAAATATCCAAATCCATTCCAATTACTTCCGGTGCTTCGGCATTGTATAAGCCAAGTTCAAATCCCAAGATATCTTCTTTTGAAACCTTTAATTCCTGTGCCAAAAATTCCATAAAGCCCTTGTTATCATCACTTAAGCTTCCCACAGGAATCAACTGTGTCTGAGGGTTAAATGCCTTTCCCTTGTTTGTTTCTCTGTCCATATGAATAGCCAAAGAAGGAACAATAAACAAAGGACGCTTGCTGTCATAGTATACTTCCTTTGGTACAAAAGGAGTCTCACCTCTTAAAGAAACACGACCGGACACACCCAAAGGTCGATCCAACCATGTAGAATGAATGGCTCCACCGTATACTTCCGTATTAATCTTTGCATAGATTTTTTCCTTCATATCAGGATTGGACTTAATGCGAAGATTAGGATAATCTGTATGAGATGCCATAATTCGAATGGTAGGATTTGCATCCTTGTCCGTAGGAACCATCTCCTTTTTTTGAGGAATTCGAAATGCAACTACTGTTGTGCCATAGGCTTCCACAAAATAGCTTTTACCAAATTCCAAATCCCATTTTTCTTCCATAAACAATGGCTCAAAATGGTTTTCTTTTAAAACACCCTCAGTAAACAAAATGGTATGATAAGGAGAAGTTCCCTCCTTTAAAAGGTCTAAAAACAGTTTTTCATCATTTGTTTTGTTCATCGTTTTCAATCTCACTTTTCTTTTTTCGTTTTTCTTCATACATGCGGTCATCCGCAATTTTAATAATCTCATCCTCTGTAAAATTATCTTCAGGTGAAATATCCAAAACGCCAACAGAAATCTTAATATCGAAAGGATACTGCCGAAGCATGTTCATCTTTCCAACTTCCTGATTCAATAATTTTGCAAAAGAAGTTTTTTTCTTTTCGCACACAATAATAAACTCATCTCCACCGAAACGCATCGCAGTGAAGTTGTCGTCTTTATAGTGTTCCCGGTAAGAAATATCCATAATGGTTTTTGCCAAAGTAACCAGGCACTGATCTCCGGCACCATGTCCGTAATTATCATTAATCTGTTTCATCTCATCCACATCAATGAATAAAAATTCTAAAATGTTATTGTTGTTTAACACATACTCTTTTACCGGAAGTGCATGGGCAGAAAAACCATAGCGGTTAAACAGACCGGTCAAAGGATCCCTGTCCGCCTTTTCTCCCAGTGCCTTATTCATTTTTTCAAGACGAATCTTTTGTCTAAGATTATCCATAGCCATAGCAAAAATATTTAGCGGTCGGCGAATCTGACGTCGACAAATCGACGGCTCAAAGTTTTTCAATGCAACATACCCAATGGGTTCTTCCATAAAATGAATGGGATAGAACAACCATACCCGAGAGGTTTCATGAATGTCCTTTGGAATCAACTCATTCATCTCAAAAGTTTTATAGATATGTTCCTTTTCATCCACGAAGGGACGGTTCTCGTGACAGGCAATCAAATCAACCAGATGAAATGCCTGAGGCTGCATCGCAGGATTTCCATCTAAAATAGAAGAAAAATACTGATGATACACAAATACATAAATATCCTCCACGCCAAAGGCGCTGGAATATTTTTCTACGTTGTCAAAGAGACGATATGCGCAATTGGAACCAAAGAACTCTCCGGTCATTTTGTCTAATTCAAACTCAACCTCTGACAATCGGCGATTCATAGAGGTATAGCGACGACGGAACATTTTTACACCCTCGTCCGAATGTTCTTTACAGCCGCAAGACTCCCGAAGCATCAACTGATGGTCACAGAACAACACCTTTTGATGGGGCTTTTTCTCAATCTCCGCAAGAACATTTTCCATAGCATCTAAAATCATTTTGTTGTAGTCTCGGGATACGGTAGTAATGGAAGGAGAAAAAACTCTGGAACTTTCATTATCATCAAAACCGGTAATAATCAAATCCTCCGGAATATGCACACCGGACAATTCCAACCGTTCAGCACAACCAATGGCCATATCATCATTGGCACAAACCACAGCATCAGGAAGATGAGCCCTGTCTAAAAGAATCTTTTCCGCACAACGGGTTCCGGACTTCATGCTCCAATCCCCTTTGAAGAAAGAAACACTATCATGTAAATCGTAGCGACTGATGGTATCAATAAATGCCTGCTTACGAATGTCCGCCTCATATCCTCTTGGGCCTTCCAACAGCATAATATTTTGTGCATGATGTTCGCAGATAACGTGCTCCACCATCTGACAAAAAGAATGATAGTTGTCCGTTCCTACCTGAATGGTATTTTCCAAAGGAACGTTGATACTTACCACAGGTATATTTGCATCTCGGGTAAGGGCCACAACTCTGTCTCTTGCTGTTTCCGCATGAATTTGGGATGCCATAACCAAAACACCGTCATAATCCTTAAAATTCGGAAGCTTGTAAATATCATATTCGCCAATGATATTTCCCTCTTCTACCATGCCACCGAAGCAGGAGAAAATATCCATGGAAAAATCCAATCGATCTGCTGCTTCATAAATAGCATTATATACCTTTTCCGCGATTTCCGGATTCCAGTCCGCGGTTAAAAACATGATTTTTTTCATTTAAATTTATCCCCTAAATAAAAAAATTCTCACAGTAATGTTACCCATTTCAGTAATGGCATGTCAAGACCATTTGTGATAACATTAAGACCATGAGTAATATAAATGCAGATATCAAATCAGGACAATTAAAACACGTCTATCTCATCTATGGTGAGGAGGCTTATTTACGAAAGCAAATGACCCAAAATCTTATCAAAGCCTTAGGTGTTGACGAAAACGATATGAACTTTACCGTATATAAAGAAGAAAAGCCCGACCCTCAAGGTGTTGCAAATACCATTCAAACGGTGCCTTTCTTATCCGACAAACGTGTTACCGTTTTATATGACAGTGGCTTCTGTGCATCTCCCAATGATGTCATTGCCGACTGTATTAAAAATATACCGGAAAGTTCTTACGTTATTTTCAACGAAAGTTCTGTCAAGAAAACCACCGGCGTATTTAAAGCCATCCAAAAAGCAGACGGTCTGGTAGAGTGTAACATGCCCTCTGAGCGTGACCTCCAGATTTGGATTGTAAATCGTGCCAAAAGCTACAATAAAAACATGACAAACGGTGCCTGGCAGGCATTTAGCGAGGCTACATACTCCAACAAAGATATTCGAAACATGGAGTATATGAACAACGAAATCGAAAAAATCATCTCCTACTGCTGGGATAAGGATACCATTACAGAAGAAGATGTTTTAGCCATTGCTTCTCCTACCTATCAGGATCACATCTTTGACATGATCAACGCCATTGGTAACAAAGACAGTGCCACCGTCCTTCGCCTTTACGAAGAACTATTGGTATCAAAGGTTCCACCTATGATGATTATGTCCAACATTATTCGACAGTTTAAACATCTTTTGGCTTTGGACGAACTTTTAGATAACGGATACAATCCCGCCACCGCAGCCAAGGAATTAAATCTTTATCCATTTGTGGTACAAAAATACTTAAAAATGGGTATGTTAAAATTCTTTTCAAAAGAAGACATCACTTCTTTATTGGATGATGCTGCTTCCACCATTACCGAAATCCGTTCCGGTAAAATGAGTGAAAAAATCGGCGTAGAACTTCTTATGATGAAATATAGTCAAAGATAAAAAACAAACAAAAAAACCTTCGGCTGACGGAACCGAAGGTTTTTATTTATTCTTAAAAGATTAAGCCATTTTGTTAACGGCTTTTGCAAGACGGGAAACTTTACGAGAAGCGTTGTTCTTGTGGTAAACGCCCTTGGTTGTAGCCTTGTCGATATCAACAGTAGCATTCTTAAGTGCTTCTAAAGCTGCATCCTTGTTTCCTTCAGCAACAGCTGCTTCTACCTTTTTAATAGAAGTCTTAACCTTAGACTTGATTGCTTTATTTCTTTCAGTCTTAGTAGCTGTAACTAATACTCTCTTCTTTGCTGATTTAATATTAGCCAATTCCTACACCTCCAATGTAATGTGTAATTCATATAAATAATTGATTACATTGTAGCCTGGACACGGACAGTTCAATGTAAACGTACTTTGTTATTTTATATGGGCAAAAAGAGATTGTCAACCGTTTTTTCTTAATTTTTCTCTATTTCATCCAAAAAAATATCCAGGGTAAAATCACCGTCCTTTTGGGGCTGAAGTTTGATTTGTCCAGAGTCCATGGTACACAAATAATAAATCCCTTCCTGCTCCATTCGCTCCAGCGTTTCCTTTGAAGGATGGCCATATAGATTATTCTTGCCTGCGGAGATCACACAAAGTTTTGGCTGCAGCATTTCCAACCACAACGTACTGTTGGAATTCTTTGAACCGTGATGGGCAGATTTTAAAACTTCAATATCTACAAAGGCACTGTTTTTCTCATAAGCATAGGTTTCTAGCAACCTTTTTTCCTGCTCGCTTCCAACATCCCCGGTAAATATCATATCAAACTTCCCATAAGTCATTTTTAGCACCATACTGTTTTCATTGGTTCCCTCAAAATCCGAAGGCTGTTTTGGTGCCAAACAGGTAAAGCTAAGACTTTTTGTTCCCAATTTTTCTCCTTCTTCTATGTAAATAATCTTCGTATGATTTTTTTCACATAATTCCACCAAAGACTTATAGTGACTTTTGGCCGTTTCATCCTCTTCCGTCTTTACGGTACTGGTAAGCACCAAATTTTTTATTTCAAATCCCGATTCCAATAACTCCATACACCCTGAAATATGATCACTGTCCATATGGGAAAGCATCCAATAATCCACTTCGTTCACACCATGATACAGTAAAAATGGTTCCAATACATATTTTCCCAATTCTTTTTTGGAAGAACTGCCTCCATCCACAAAAAAGACTACACCCTCTTTTGAACAAATAAAGATGCCGTCTCCCTGCCCCACAGAAAGCATATCAATCTCGCAAGGACGTCCAGGATGAAAAGACAGCAAAAACAAACAAAACACCCCTGTCAAAAACGAAGCCCCCACATAGTGCCTTGGATTCAAAAAACCTTCCATTTCCAATTTATTTTTTAAAAAAAGAACCACCTGTCTCCCCCATACAAAGGAAAACAAAACTATATAGTAAATAATTATTTTCCAGACCGAGGGTTTTCCTGTAACCACTTGGGCAAAAGGAAGTTGCAAACTTAAATCGGAACACTGCTCATAAAAGTATAAAACCACATGACATAGACAAAGAAAAAGGCGTCCCATATTTGACAAAATCCACCCTAGAAAGGTGACAAGCACATAAGACGAAGAAAGAAGTGTGCTCCCAAAAACGCCGATCAAGCCTCCCAAAAGACCGCAACCAATTACAGCCCCTAGGATTGGAAGCATAATCACATTTAATCCCACAACATACACCGGGACCCGATAGTAAAAACACGCTACCATAGGTAAGGTAAAAAGTTGCACTCCCAAGGAAAATAAAATAGACGTAACCAGTTTTTCTTTTAAGCTTTTTCGATAGTTCATTCCTTTTCGATAACGAAGGGTGTGTTCAAATCGCTTTTTACATCTTTTCTCATAACTATTCATCATTGGATTTGCTACGGCTATAATTCCAAAAATCGCACCAAAGGAAAATACAAAGCCACTATTCACGAAAGACAATGGTTGAATACTTAGCACCAACATCAATGCCAGAGAAAAGGACGACAACATATCGTATTTTTCTCCCAATACCTGTCCTAGCATAAACACTCCAAACATAATGGAAGCCCGAAGGGAAGACACTCCAAATCCCGTAATAATGCAATAGAGTATTACTGCCAAAAAAGAAAGACTTCCGGAAACGCCAAATGGCAGCCCCCTTTTTCGCAAGAATCCATAAAGTCCCATACCTACAATAGAAATATGAAGACCGGATATAGCTAAAATATGAGAAAGCCCCGCATGAGAAAACAACGTCTTTACTTCTTCATCCAAACTGTTTTTGTCTCCCAATGTCATAGCAGCCAAAAGTCCACTTTCCTCCCCAGGCAAACACAACTCATAAAATTCCTTTAGGGACTTTTTCAATTGATACATAAACTCCAAAAAAGCAGAAACTTTTGAAGTCTCGCAAGAATAAATCTTTAGCAATTCCACACGAAGAAAAATTCCCTGCCCTAAAGCATATTTTTTTTCATCAAAAGAGCCCTCGTTTTCCGCTATTGAAAACGAAGCTATCCTTCCATAAATATGTAATTTTGAACCTAATGGAAATTCATCCGATTCCGCAACCAGAATCGTCCTTCCCGGAAAGGAAGTTTTGGAAATGTACAAGTTTTTTAAATAGATTTTGCAGGAATTGTTTTTTACTTCTTTTTTGTAAACAATCCCCCTTACGTCAACAGTTTGCCCATCATCATAATAAGAAAAGGCCGCATCGGCCAGCTGATATTGCCTTCGAAACACAAAGGGAAATATCAGCATATAAAAAGCCAACACGATTACCATGGGACGATAGGGCAACCTCTTTAAAAGTGCCATAACATCCTCCCAATAATTTTTATAAAAGCTACTCTACCACCAAATCATAGTTTGCGGAGTATGTACCGCTTACCATATCATTTCCCAGCAAAGAAGCATCGGATTCACTGTTTACAATAATCTGAACTTTAGAAACCGTATCCAATTCACAAAGGGAATTTACCAAAGAATAAATCGCTACATCTCGAGATTCCCCTTCCGGCAAATTCAAAATACCTGTATCCAAAGTCACATAACAAATACCTTCATTGATCACAACGGAAAGGACCTTTGTTCCCTCCGGAATCGCTGACATTACTCCCTCTTTTTCCGGAGTCTGCATCAAACAATTTAACACCACCTGTTCCAAAGGGATGGTGGCACTGTAATGAGCCGTCTGGGTCATAGCTTTCAAATTGTTTCCATCTTCCGTTGCATAATACAGGGTTAAAACCTTTGACTCCGATTGGCTTTGTGCCTTTCCGTAGTCATATAAAAAGCTATCGTCAGTCATAGCTCCCACTGCAGTGTCATGGGAATCAAGCAAAGGATAGTTGCCAATGTAAAAACTAACATTATCAACCCCTTCCACCTGAATCACGGTTTTTACCACCGCTGCGCGAAGCAAGGCTTCATTGGTATCCGTCAATGTTTCATATTCTTCGTTGAAATGTAGGGCAAGTGCCCCATCATTTAATTCATAAGAAGTCACTTCAATCCCGTCGGAAATGGGATTGTGATAATCCACATCCACCACGTCCTCAGACAAAGCCTCCAGTAATTCTCCTACTCTGTCATATGCGGAATCGCCTTTATATTCATAGGGAATGGTAATCAATCCCGTTCCCTCATTATTGAAAAAATACAAATAATTTCCGACTGTCTCTTCTTTGTTTTTGCAAGCCACCAGATTAAGAAGAAGAAAGGCACACAAACAAACAAGGTATAATTTCTTTTTCATAACTTATGCCTCCTCCTTTATATAGCTTAAAGGTACTCTCACATCAAAGGTGGTTCCCTCTCCTAAGGTACTGGCCACTTTAATCTCTCCATGATGCATGCGAATTGCATTTTGAGTAATGGCAAGGCCAAGACCGGTACCGCCAATTTCCCGGCTGTGAGACTTATCCGCGCGATAGAATCGTTCAAAAATATGGTCCAGAGAATCCTCCGGAATACCCAATCCGGAATCTTCCACACGAATATAACAATACTTATGATCCGCATTTAAGGATACATGGACATATCCTCCCGGCTCATTATATTTAATACCGTTTTCAATTAAGTTGGAAAGAGCCAAAGAGAACTTTACCTCATCCATTTCCACTGTAACCGGGCGAAAACTTTCCATCACCAATTCAATTTGCTGCTTTTCCGCAATGGGTTTCAATCGACGCATAATAATCTCAATCAACTCATTCATATTCACCGGAGAAACATCCATAGTGGCATCCGTCTTATCCATTTTTACGAGAGACAATAAGTCATTTACGATCTTAGTTTCCCTGTCAAT
>JAEEGL012050159.1_pt1 | contig 15079 bp, 15 predicted proteins | sample 9134231 | NCBI WGS metagenome assembly JAEEGL01 (sample SAMN16246548, study PRJNA631951) | gut metagenome | biome: gut microbiome; feature: rumen; material: fiber-attached | host: Bos | place: Iran: Karaj | collected 2018-10 | reverse complement strand
CTCCTTGAAGACTTCGGCAAGTTTTGCGTTGTCCTTTATGTCAAGCTCATAGAGCTTCACAGATTTGCCTGTTATCTTCTCCACGCGCCTGATAGATTCCGGGCAGCTGTTTGAGTAGTTGTCGGCAACAACTACGTCGTAACCTGCGTTCAGGAGCTCAACAGCGGTGTGTGAGCCTATATATCCGGCTCCGCCGGCTAATAATACTATTGGCATATTTTTCCTCTTTTCATGTTCATATTTTTAAATGCAAAAGCTGTCCCGAAGGACAGCTTCACATAATTCTATTAATCTCTTCTGAACAAATCTCTTGTATAAACCTTCTCCTGAACATCATCAAGACAAGAATCATATCTATTAGCAATAACAGCATCAGCCTGTGACTTGAACTTCTCCAAATCATTTACAACAAGACTTCCAAAGAAGGTATCACCATCATTAAGTGTCGGCTCATAAATAATAACCTTAGCGCCCTTAGCTTTAACACGCTTCATTACGCCCTGAATTGAACTCTGACGGAAGTTATCACTATTAGACTTCATTGTGAGCCTGTAAACGCCAATAGTAACTTCCTTTTCCTTGCTCTTATCGTAGTCAGAATTATCACCATATGCATAATACCCAGCAAGCTGAAGTACTCTATCAGCAATATAGTCCTTACGTGTACTATTTGAAGCAACAATTGCGGACATCATATTCTGAGGAACATCTGCATAGTTTGCAAGAAGCTGCTTTGTGTCCTTAGGCAGGCAATAACCACCATAACCAAACGAAGGATTATTGTAATGAGTGCCTATACGAGGATCGAGGCATACGCCGTTGATTATCTGCTGTGTATCAAGCCCCTTCATCTCTGCATATGTGTCAAGCTCGTTGAAGTAGCTTACACGAAGCGCAAGATAGGTATTAGCGAAGAGCTTAACAGCCTCTGCTTCAGTGAAGCCCATAAATAAAGTGTCAATATCTTCTTTGATAGCTCCCTGCTGAAGAAGTCCTGCAAATACATGAGCAGCTTCTACAAGTCTGTCATCGTTCATATCTGTTCCAACAATAATTCGGCTCGGATAGAGATTGTCATAAAGAGCCTTTGACTCACGAAGAAACTCAGGGCTGAAAATGATATTCTTGCTTCCAGTCTTCTCACGAATTGATTTTGTATATCCAACGGGGATAGTAGACTTGATGACCATTATCGCATTAGGATTATACTTCATTACTAGGTCGATAACAGCTTCGACTGCACTTGTGTCGAAGAAGTTTTTCTTGCTGTCATAATTAGTAGGAGCTGCAATAACTACAAAATCCGCATCCTTATAAGCTGATTCGGCATCAAGGGTTGCTGTAAGATCAAGCTCCTTTTCAGAAAGGTATTTTTCAATGTAATCATCCTGTATAGGTGACTTCTTGTTATTTATAAGCTCAACTTTCTCGGGAATGATATCTACTGCTGTTACATTATTATGCTGTGCAAGTAATGTTGCTATTGAAAGCCCAACATATCCTGTTCCTGCTACTGCTATTTTCATTTCTTACGTCCTCCTCAAACTTTATAGAATTCTTTATACCACTCCGCAAATTTACGAAGTCCGGTTCTTAAATCAATCTCTGGTCTGTATCCAAAATCACGTTCAAGAGCTGTTGTATCTGCATATGTTACAGGCACATCTCCGGGCTGCATGGGAACAAGTTCCTTATGAGCTTCAAAGTCATAATCTGAAGGCAAGACACCTGCTCGAACTAATTCTTCCTGAAGTATGCTAACAAAATCAAGAAGGTTTTCAGGATGCCCACCTCCAATGTTATATACAGCATATGGAGGTAACGGTAAACCATCCTCACCAATTTTCTTCTCCGGTGCCTTCTGCATAACCCTGTAGATACCTTCAACGATATCATCTACATATGTAAAATCACGCTTGCAGTTTCCATAATTGAAAATTTTAATAGTCTCATTGTTTATCAGCTTATTGGTAAAGCCAAAATACGCCATATCAGGACGCCCTGCCGGACCGTACACTGTAAAGAATCTTAAACCAGTTGATGGAATATTATAAAGCTTTGAATAAGCGTGAGCAAGCAACTCATTGCTCTTTTTTGTTGCAGCATAAAGTGATACAGGATTATCCACTTTATCATCTGTACTGAAAGGGATTTTTTTGTTTCCACCATAAACAGATGATGAAGATGCATAAACTAAATGCTCAACAGGATTATTGCGGCAAGCTTCAAGTATGTTATAGAAGCCTATGATATTTGAATTAATGTATGCATCCGGATTAGTAATCGAATAACGAACACCTGCCTGAGCTGCAAGATTCACAACAATGTCAGGTTTGTATTCAGCAAATATGCTGTCAATAAGGGCTTTATCAGCCAAATCTCCAACAATGTTTGTCCACTTGCATTTTGAAGTCTTTGCAAGCTTTTCAATCTCAGAAACTCTATACTCTTTCAAAGATACATCATAATAGTCATTCATATTATCAAGGCCAATAATATGTAGTTTTTCTTCTGAAGATAACAATCGCATCACAAGGTTGCTGCCTATAAAGCCTGATGAACCAGTGACTATAACTTTTTTATTTTTCATACTTATCTCTTTTCAAAATTTAAAAGTATCCTTGAAACCAAGCCACTTCTGATCTTTGTCAGAAAGTTTAATCTTAGTCCCATCTTCAAGAGCATATCCCTCAGCGGTTGCCGTGCCGTTGTACTCACCTTTAAGTCCGACACCTGCCCAGTCGATACCTATCTTAGGATCATTCCAAGCAAGTCCACCTTCATCATTTGGATGCCAGAAATCATCACACTTATAGCAAAACTCCGCAATATCACTAAGCACAAGGAACCCATGTGCAAAGCCTTTGGGAATAAGGAACTGCTTCTTGTTTGCCTCAGTTAGCTCTACACCGTACCACTTACCATAAGTTTGGCTGTCAGTTCTGAGATCAACTGCTACATCAAATACACAGCCCTTTATTACGCGAACGAGCTTTGTCTGTGGAAACTGCTTTTGGAAATGAAGCCCTCTTAGAACTCCCTTTGTAGAACAGGACTGGTTATCCTGTACGAATACGATATTTATCCCGGCTTCTACCATATCACGCTGGCTATACGTCTCCATGAAATAACCTCTGTTATCGCCGTGAACAGCGGGAGTTATAATGCAAAGTCCTTCGATTCCGCCAACGTTTTTCTCAACTGTTATCTGTCCCATTTTTATTCATCTCACTTTTCGATTTATCCATTATCTGAGCAATTTTTGAACCATCAGCCCATACCGCTTTTGAATCATATGGTCTGTCAGGAAACGCTCCATATTTCAATTTGATTTTATAGCCGTTTTCTTTTATAAACCGTTCAACTCTATCTGCAAGCTTTTCAGGATGACCAGAACAAATATTGATTATGCCGAGAATCTTATCCTGCGTTACTGCTCTTGCAACCTGCTCGCAAAAGTCCTCATAATCAATGAAATCGAACTGATTCTGTCCCATTGTAAAAGGGAATTCCTCTTTGCCTTCCATTGCAGCGGCAGTTATTTTAGAGAATATCGAATTACCGAACTTACTATTGCCAACTATGTAATATCCCCTTAGCCACATAAACTGCTTGTTTTTCTGATTACACAACATCTGTGTTAAACATCTAAGGGCATTCTTACTGATTCCATATGGTGTTGTCGGATTACAAGGAGTATTTTCATTTATACTACCTTCATAGAAGCCTATTTCATGCATACTTCCCATAACTGCAATAGTTTTAACGTCTGATTCAGCAAATTTTTTCATGAAGTTATAATGATTGGATAAATCATTGATATGTGCATCTGAGTAATGAACAAATCCATCTTGCCAAGCAAGGTGCAACAGAACGTCAGGTTCACCAAAATAAGGGTATGGATCTTCAATTTCAAACAGATTACATGCTACCTTATCTGCTCTTTCATCAACATTGTCAACGGAAAAATCAACAGCAGTTACTTTATTTCCGGTATCAAGTATCTGCCTTACTATACCTTGTCCCAAATAACCATTTGCTCCAGTAACAAGTATTCTCATATTATCACCTCAAATTAGACTTCTACACGATTACCATACATTTTCTCATAGTAATTCTGATACTCGCCGCTGATGATAGTCTCCCACCACTCACGATTCTCAAGATACCACTTGATTGTTTTCTTTATGCCGTCCTCAAACTTTGTCTCGGGAAGCCAGCCAAGCTCATTGTGAATCTTTGTAGGATCGATAGCGTAACGCATATCATGTCCCTTTCTGTCCTCAACGTGTGTGATAAGGCTCTCGGGCTTGCCAAGCTCCTTGCAGATGAGCTTAACGATGTCGATATTCTTCATCTCGTTGTGACCGCCAACATTGTAAACCTCGCCGACCTTGCCCTTGTGGATAATGAGGTCGATAGCTCGGCAGTGATCCTCGACATAGAGCCAGTCACGAACATTCAGACCTTCACCGTAAACAGGGAGAGGCTTGTCTGCGAGCGCATTAGCGATCATCAGAGGAATAAGCTTCTCGGGGAAGTGATACGGACCGTAGTTGTTCGAGCAGCGCGAGATAGTCACAGGCAGACCGTAAGTCCTGTGATAAGCCATAACGAGAAGATCTGCTCCAGCCTTCGACGAACTATACGGAGACGATGTGTGGATTGGTGTCTCCTCTGTGAAGAAAAGGTCAGGACGATCAAGAGGAAGGTCGCCGTAAACCTCATCTGTGGAAACCTGATGATATCTCTGAACACCATACTTGCGGCAAGCATCCATAAGCACCTGCGTGCCAAGAATATTCGTCTGAAGGAATATCTCGGGATTATCGATAGAACGGTCTACGTGAGACTCCGCTGCAAAGTTAACAACAATGTCGGGCTTCTCCGCATCGAAAAGCTTGTACACACCCCCTCGGTCGCAGATATCGAGCTTCACGAAGCGGAAGTTCGCGTTATCTATTACAGGAGCAAGTGTGGAAAGATTGCCTGCATATGTAAGTTTATCAAGACACACGATTCTGTAGTCAGGATATGTATCAAGCATATGGAATACGAAATTTGAGCCGATGAAGCCGGCTCCACCGGTAACTAGTATTGTCATAAATCTATCCTCCATTTAGAAAAAGTATTTGCCGTCTGCTACGTTCTTTAAATGCTGTCCATATGGGGATTTACCATACTTTTCAGCAGATTTAAGCAATTCTTCTTTTGTAATCCATTCATTCTTAAATGCTATTTCTTCCGGAGCTGAAATAACAATTCCTTGCCTATTCTGAACCATTTGAACAAAATCACAAGCATCTAACAAACTATCCATTGTTCCGGTATCTAACCAAGCAAAACCTCTTCCTAAAGTTTCAACATCAAGACGCTCCTCTTCAAGATACATTTCATTTAAAGAAGTGATTTCTAACTCTCCGCGTGCTGATGGAACAACCTTTTCTGCTTTTTGGCACATACCAGAAGGATAAAAATACAACCCTGTGATGGCGTAATTACTCTTTGGATGTATCGGCTTTTCTTCTACTGAAAGAACCTTTTTGTTTTCATCAAACTCCACAATTCCAAATCTTTCAGGATCATTTACATAGTATCCGAAAATTGTCGTTCTATTATTTATTTCAGCATTATCTTTTGCAGAGCATAACATCTTCTTGAATCCATTTCCATAAAAAATGTTATCTCCAAGAACTAAAGCACAAGCATCGTTACCTACAAATTCTTTACCGATAATAAATGCCTGAGCCAGCCCGTCAGGGCTGGGCTGCACTTTATAACTAAGATTGATACCATACTGAGAACCATCTCCAAGAAGTCTCTCGAAATTCTTAAGATCAGTTGGAGTGGATATTATAAGGATATCCTTGATTCTCGCCAACATAAGTGTTGACAACGGATAATATACCATTGGCTTATCATATACAGGAAGCAACTGCTTCGATGTTACCATTGTCAATGGATAAAGCCTTGTACCAGAACCTCCGGCAAGAATAATACCTTTCATAAATATACCCTCCTCCAGTTAATTTTGTATTAAACAGATATGGCTCTGCGTATTCATGTTCGGTTCAAATCTGCTCGCATCCTCTGGATAAATCTATCCAATGAGAAAAAAGATTTACCACTTTCATTATAATTGACTTGATCCCAGTTCTCAAAAAAATCCGGTTTGATATCATCCGCATCACGGATAACAAGGATATACCGATCGTCGTAAAATGGCATTTGCTTGATGTTTTGATTGGTGGTAATCAACAGTTTATTATAGAATATCGCTTCACAGACTTTAATCGTAAAGCCTGAAGAATTACCCTGAATAATATCTAGCACACATGATGACTGCTGAATACTCCGTACACACGTCTTATACGGGAGCAATTGATTATAAACAATGTCATGTGCTTCAATTTGATTGCCGGTGTCCACACCAAACACAAAAAAACTCTTGGGAATGCTCAACTCCTCAAGCTTTCGGAATACTGAGATCAGCATGGGATAGCGGTCTTTTGCTTTGCCAACGTAAAAGACCTTGTTTTCGGGTTTGACTTCCATTGGATTTGCTGAATAGATTAGTGGGGAATACTGAAATCCTTTTTCATCCGAATCCATTGGATCAAAAGCATACACAGCATCGTAATAATGTTTAAGATCGTCAATGAAGCCGTTTTCTCCTGCGCCGCTGAGTCTGATTATATTTGTGAATACATACACAAGCTTGACATTTTTTTTATGGTTGCGAACATATTGCAGAAACTCCTTGTTGTTTGCAAGAATATTCCTGTCATATATCATCAGTATACCAGGTTCGTCTGTCGGAAACATTTTTTTGCAAAATCCGGAATAGCACATTCCGTGCAATGGCAGCCGAACCTTTTTATTCAAAGCCGGAGAAAGCAGAACGCGAGCGGTTTTATACTGAAGACTACTACTTTCACAGGGATAATTGAAATTATAGAAAGAGATATTGCTGTACTTCTTTCTGTCTGCGAGGGCAAGATCACACCATTCAGTTTTGTTTCCTAAAATTACAATTTGTTCCATAGTGCCTCCTCCTTTATTTGTTTTTGAAACGCAGAATGATTTTATGAACAATGGATAATGCCAAATCATCTCGAGTGATAAGCAGCAATCCCATATAGATTACAGTGCCAGAACCAATCATAATAAAGGAATGGATTGCACTCGGAGTAAGATACATAGACATAATCAAAAGCAAACTAAACATCGCAGCACTGGCGACCACATATCTCCAAGAATTATACACAATATCCCCAATACCGAATTCTTTGAGAACACAAGTGATATATATAATTTGTACAGCTGCAACAACAATTTCTGCAATAACTGATGCTATTGCAGCTCCAGTCGAGAATAATCTTGGAATCATGAACATATTTAATGCCATATTAATACATGCCGCAATAATAATAGATCCTGTATACCATTTTAATCTTTTCGTTGTAATTAAATATTGGCTACCTGTAACAGCGGTTAAACCAATTGGAATGACAATCCAACTAAATATTTTCAGCAATAGCTTAACTGACTCAAATTCTTCTCCGAAGAACCATGGTACCAAATTGTCAGAAACTGCAAATACTCCGCACGCAATCGGAAGGGAGGACATCCAGATAAAACGGAATGAATTACGCATATAATTCTGTAATTCTTTTTTATTGTTCTTCGCGAAGACAAAAGCGATACGCGGTGACATTACTGTTGCGAAGGTCGTTACTAAAGTCCAGCAGATGCGAATGAGCTTCTGCGCCTGCTCATAATAACCATTTTCAACATTATCTACTGTAAAATAGCCAATCATCGTCTTATCTAACATCAGATATACCTGTGCTGCAATGGCTGGGATAAATAGTGCAAATGACCCCTTGATATGCCGTGCTGGGCGCAGCATTTGAAGTTTAACGAATTTAATTTCTTTTCGGATACCAATCCACAGGAGTATATTTCCAATGACAGGGAATCCAACAACACCAAGAACATAGAGCCAAAGATCATCAGATGTTTTTACGAACAAGAAAACAAATACAACACCTATCAGTTTAATAATAATATTCCTGAGCGCAACACTCGTAAAGTTTTCCATTCCTTGGAAGAACCATGTGATATCAAAAATTACTGCAAGTACTACCAGGGATTGAAGCCATGCAATGATATTGTTGTCAAATCCTATAACATAGACTGCATATGCGATCATACACAGCAGCGTCATAACAAAACGCAACAGCACAATTTCCCAAAATAGCTTTGAACGCTCTTCCAAATTATCTTGCTTATAAGCGGTTTCACGACGTGCATAAATCGTAGTACCTAATGTTGCAAAATACATAAAATAGCAAGCATTTGTATGGGTAAGACTAAATATGCCAATGCCTTCCGCACCGAGAACGCGTGAAATATACGGTGTGGTGATTAGCGGAGTCAGTAGTGCTACTACTTCGTAAGCAATATTAAAGATGTAATTCTTTCCAATACTTTTTCTCATTTGTTTTCTCTGTACTCTCTTATTTTTGCTGGTACTCCAACAGCAATACCATTTTCTTCGATTGTACCATTGACGAGTGACTTAGCGCCAATTACAGCACCATTCTTTATATAAGCGCCCTTTATCACTGTGACATCAGCACCGATCCATACGTCGCTGCCGATCACAATCTTTTCTGCTTCAAGCGGCTGCGAACTAATCAGCTCATCGCTGCGGCACCCATGATTAGAGTCGATTATATATGTTTGTGCAGCGATAATCGTATTATCACCGATCTCAACACCGCCTTTTTCATTTGCGTAGATGATTACGCCCTTTCCGATCTTTACATTATTACCGATCATTATTTTACCATTTCCGGTAAATGATACATCAGGATACAGAACAACATTCTCACCCATTTCAATGGAACATCTCTCAAAGGTGAGCTTACCCTTTACAGTTACATTTCTAAGCTTATGTCCTACTTTTTCCTGTAATTGTTTAAGGTAAAGCTTGCGTTGTATCTTAAGTATCAGATTTAGAAGCTTCATTCTGATCTACCGCCTTTAATAATAACTGAATGTCATCAAAGTAATTGATATGGCCACGGATCCATTCAATGTCCTTGTTCCACCATTTGATTTTTTCCAACTGAATAATCTCGTCATCAGAAAACCTGTAGCGAATTATCTTTGCCGGATTTCCTCCGACAATTGCATAAGGAGGAACATCTTTCACCACAACAGAGCCTGCTGCTATTATCGCTCCGTCAGCAATAGTGATCCCTCCAAGAAGCATAGCATCTGTACCAATCCAAACGTCATTACCGATCTCACAGAAATGTCCATTCGTGATCAGCGAATATTCAACAAAACCGCTTTCATGTCCGAACGAGAGCCCTGCTTGCTGTTTGTCTTTATACAAGACCGGTGAAGTGGAGACAAATTTTTTTGTGGGGTGATTTCCGTAAACAAGTCTCACACTTGGCGCAATAGAGCAGAATCTCCCGATAACAGTTTTTTTAAGTTGGACATCCTCTCTGATATATGTACCTAAACCGACTTTGCAGTCTACCAAACGATTTCTCTTATAGATCTTATTATGACCTTCAAACTGACATCCGGCAATATATGCACTGCTATCGATCTCAATATTCTTTTTTTTGTATTTCCGATATTGAATACTGCGCTTGATATTTCCAAGTAGTCCCAAATTCAAACCTCCATGCTTAAAAGCTGTTTATTTGGCTATTAAAAATTCCTCAAAGCTATCGAAGCGTTTTTCTGTTTCCATGAAAACAGAAATGACTTCATCTATCTGAACAGCCTTTGCAGGCAGAGTTTTTAGATATGCTACATTTTCTTCGTTCCTGTCAAGCCAGAGAACAGCGAACCATGCCATTTCCTCCTGAGTCGGCGGACGCTTTTTTGTATCAATGATATGCTGCCTTCTTGCGAATGCAGCATCAATGGCAGTCTTGCTGCGTTTTTCGTGATAATCGTCCAGCGAGCAGATGAACCGTGCAGGATTTCCGGCATAAACGCTGTTGTCTGGAATATCTTTAGTCACAACGGAGTTTGCTCCGACGATGACATTGTTTCCTATCTTTACGCCGCCCATCACAATAGTGTTCCAGCCAAGAAAAACGTGATTGCCTATGGCTACAGGCTTTCCCGGATCCGGGAGTATTTCTCTGTGAGAATGAATCAGAAGTGTCCATGAATAATCATGAGCCAGTATCTCAACTCCTTGCGTGATACAGCAGTATTTTCCAATCCTGATATATGATCCCCTTCCGACATCTATCGAATTTGTATGCGGTGCAAAAAAATGAGTACCCTCGCCAATCGTTACGCCTTTGCTCTTCAAATAACGTGTATACGCCTCAGAGGAACAGGTATTCTTATGCAGTATTCTATTTATTGTCTTTTTTATCATGTAATGCATCCTCAATTAGATTTATCCACTGCTGCTTTATCTGCTCCGGCAGGAAGTCGCGGCTGCGTCCTTTAGCACGCTCAGCGTACTGTTTTTTGAGTTTCTGATCCTGCAGAAGCTTTATTATAGCCTCTGCCATCAGCTCGTCGCTCTTTTCAAATGTCATATCCTCTGGATCGAACGGCTTAGTAGAAAACGGAGGGATCAATACCCCGTAATCCGAATAGTCGATAGCCTTAGCAGTTGTATCCTGCGTTTTTGAAAGTATCTCTCGGGGACCGCATTTGCAGTCTGCCGAAACAACAGGCATACCACATGCTATGGCCTCAAGAAGTACATTGCCAAGCCCTTCAAAAATAGACGGGAACACGAACATATCGCATTTTTCCATAAACTTGTGGTGTCCCTTGACATAGCCCATGAAATCAATGCTGTCATAGACCCCAAGCTTTTGGGCATATTGTTTTAGTCCGTCTTCTAATTCGCCCTGTCCGAATATGACCAGTTTGCAATTGGGTATCTGCTTTTTCACGATCGACAGTGCGCGCAGGAGATGCCACTGCCCCTTTTGCGGATGGAGACGGCCTGTTGTAACAAGCGTAGGAACAGAAAAATCATAGTTTTCACAAAGCTGCTTTATCTCATCGTTCTCCTGATGGAACCATTTCGGATCGCAGGAATTATAGATCGTTATGATTTTCTTCGGATCGCAGCCAAAGTTTTTGATCATATCCTCACGAGCACCTTCAGATAGCGAAACTGTCATATATGCTTTTTTCCCGTTTTTCACCAGGAATTTGCGTTCTGTCTTTGAGAGTTTCTTCATCGACATAGTATTACGGATAGAAATAATACTTTTTCCGCTTCCGCAGGTAAGGATATTATATGTATTTGCATCAGGCATAAAGCTTATCATGACCTTTATGCCGTGCTGTAGCTTTTGTTTTTTTATCTCGTGGAGTCTCCTTGCAAGTTCGGAAAGCTTCGCAACAGGATTACTTCTTTTCATAAAATGCAAATTGACGATTTCTCCTGAGTAAGGATATGCGATATCATCAAAGTCATTGTATAAAAAAAGAAATATATTATAATTATCAGAAAGATCTCGCGATAAGTTTGCAACAGCCCTTTCTGCACCGCCATCCTTGAGACAACGTACAATAATACCAATGTTTTCTTTTGTAGCAATCATCTTCACACCTGCTTTTTCATTTTTGTAACAATGAGACTTACTTATACTTATTAAAATGCTACGTAATAAGATATTTCAAATGAATTAAAGCTATCATTATATATATTATTATATTAATAATATTTTATAACTTTCACTGAAAGAAGAATCGATATGGTATAATTTTATACACATTTGCATGCATTATAATATAGAAATAAAATCCCATTAAAATGGACAATGCACAGTAAAAAAATTGTTTCTGTTTAATATAATACCTATAATTTTCAGATATTAAAACAATAAAAAACGGGATAAAATATCTTGCAAGTCGACTGAAAATGCCATACTCTCTTCCAAGCAGATTAATTGTCAGGCAAAAGATCGTACCAATAAGAGCTATAATGTATCCTCTTTTCTGCATTTCAAAAGAGGTATCATTACAGTTGAATATGATCTTGTATATCTTGCTTAATATTTGACCATTTTTACCCCCGTCATTCTTGTACACATAATAATAGGAGCAAGCGCATATGGAACCAACCATAATGGCAAATATTCCAACGCTAGATTTTCCGTCACCTGACATCATATCTGAATTCCAGTATCTCTCATATATCGGAAAAAAATTAAATAATATCTGCACAAGTTTTTCAAACAGTATTGTTCCGAATATGCATAATATGATTACATGCTTGATATTCTTTTCATCAACTTTAATCATAGAGATAGGGATAAGTATAATCAAAACAAGTGCCGTACTGTGGAACAATCCCCCCAAACCAACAACTGCTAATGCAATAAGCCATTGTTTTCGTTTAATATACTGAAAACAATTAATACCAATGGCAAGCGCAATAGCCTGCCGAATGGCACTATAATTTATGTAGTAAAGAAATGGTAAATAAACTAGAACACTACAACAAACACTTCCACTACAGTTGTTATATAGGAAAATATAAGTTCCTATAAACATGATAAGGGTTAAAATAAAAATAAAAATCTGCGGAGAATCCGTAAAGTAAGCAATAACTTTTACAAGAATACGATAACCAAGTTCAAACTTTGATTCTCCATCTACTGTTCTATCTAAAACATATGATTTTTCAAACGAATCAACATAATTATGAGTATCAGTTCCGACAGACAAATCTCGACAGCCACAGACTCCCCCCATTAGCGTTAAACTGAATATCAAATAGGTGTTTTCGATTCTACTTGGTTTAACTTCTTTGAAAGCAGCTCTTTCCGGGCTTCCTTTTTTTTCAACAGTTATCAAAGTGAAACCAAGTATTGCTATAATTACGTACATCAACATAAACAGCGGCATCTAAACACCCTTTCACTTTGCTTGAATCAGAATAAGTCTAGCCACCGCCTGCTGACCTTTTCAAGAGGATATTGATCATTAACTTTAATTGCTTCACTAGAAAGCTTTGCTGAAAAATCAGTATCCGAGATGACTTTTTTCATGGCAGTATACATTGCTTTGGCATCGCCGACAGGAACAAGCAAACCATTTATCCCATTTTTTATCATCATACGCGATCCGCCAACGGGACAATCAGTAACAACTGTTGGTACACCCATTCCCATAGCTTCAAGCATAGAATTTGAAATGCCTTCATAATTGGAAGACGAAACATACATTGCCGCCTTTAGCATTTTATCGTGAATATCATCTGCAAAACCTGGAAGAAGAACACTCTGTTCAAGATTCAGCTCCCTTACCATATTCTCAAGGCGCTCCCTTTCATCCCCCTGACCGTATATTTCAAGCACATAGTCAGGGTAATCCCTCTGAAGGTAATAAAATGCCTTTATCAGCATTGGCAGATTCTTCTGCGGATGAAGTCGGCAAGCAGCAACAATCCTTTTTTCCCTGACGTCGGTATAAGGAATTGGCAGATTTCCATTTATCGGATTTGGAATAATAACGCCTTTTCTTTGTACTGACTTTGGGAACATTTTCATTGCTTCCTCAGTCTGGAAAACGCAGACATCAGCACGGGAGAATGCCCAATCCCTCATTTTCTGACGTATTCTTCCAGCCGGACACTCCTTGGGATTGTTACGTTCTGAAACGACAATCTTGTTTTTCACAAACAGGGAGGCAACTCCACAATTGAAGATAGAGGCTACGATAAAAGAGATAACAGTTGCGTTCGGATGCTTGTTCAGATAAGAAACGAGCTGTCTGATCTCCTGCATATATCTTAACGGCTTGATTTTGCTTTTGGCGTGTATATTCACCATTTTGATATTATTATCTAACTTGTAGCTCACACCGTAATTATTGGCGCCAGTCTGAATGATCGTCACACGGTTACCTGACTTAGTCCACTCACGGGATAATTCGCTGAGTATACGTTCAGCGCCGTCATTCCCCATTGAAATTGTAAGAATAATAATGTCCTTTTTCACCTTAGCATTATTCTCCTTGTATGTATTGTACTAGCCTCTTATACGCTTCTTCCATATCAACTTCAGCATTCCAGCCCAAAGCTTGGAGCTTTGAAGAATCCAAATACATAGTCGAATCAGGGGCATACCCCATGTTTTCCTTGCACTCGATCTTGACACTAATATCTCCTGAAGCAACTTTCGTAGCAACTAATTCTGCAATCTCACGTACACTTCTTGTTTCTTTATCGTTGCAGATATTATATGCCTCACCTTTACTGCCTTTTTTTAGAATCATCAGGATACCTGTCAGTGCATCTGTCAGATACACAAAATTGGAAATACTTTTTCCCTCAGTATGAAGAACGATATCATTTCCATCGACAGCGGATCTTGCAAACTGAATAGGCATACGGTTGTCTGTAAGCGGTATGCCAGCGCCAAAAGTCTGCGATAGCCTTGCTATCTTGACATCGACACCGTATTCAGAAGCATATGCGGCGCACATACACTCGCACAGGCGCTTGCTCTCCGAATAAGAGCTTCGGACATTCAGATGATCTATAATACCAATCTTATCCTCTGTCATTATCTGACCTACTTCGTAAGGAATGCCGTACTGCTCCATTGAAGACAGGTAAACAACAGAAGAACCACATCTTCTGGCAATCTCAAGAACACTCTTCATACCAGAAACGGAAATGTCAATCGTTTCGGCAGGATGCTCAATGAAAAACTTTGATGCAGTTGGAGCTAATGTATGGATGATATATTCAGCGTCAGAATTGATCTCCTTAACTAAGGCAATCTTATCGTAATCATCTCCGAAAAGGATATGAGCCTTTTCCTCATTCCTAATCTGACCAATGAGTCTGATATTCAAGCCGTATTGCTTATTTGCACACAGTAACGAACGGATTATCATAGAACCGATTAAACCTGTTGCACCAGTCACAAGCACACTTGAGCCGTCTAAAAATGTGAACAGTTCTTTTTGATTCGTCACACTATTGATATCATTCACTAATACACTCATATTATCTCACCTTAAAGCCCAAATATTTGAGAACTTTCTCTAGCAT